>VOFK01000982.1_pt1 | contig 21458 bp, 39 predicted proteins | sample 5384121 | NCBI WGS metagenome assembly VOFK01 (sample SAMN12384730, study PRJNA508395) | human gut metagenome | isolation source: healthy gut J | host: Homo sapiens | reverse complement strand
TTTGGCTACGTATTGCTGGGCATCTGGGAGCAGGAGCAGCTGCGCCAGGTGTTTGCCTACCGGTCCACGCCGCGGTGATTGGCACGGCCATCACCCCCAGGCGAAATCACCCGCCGGTTTGTGGAGGCCGCCGGCGCGGAGGAGGGGCAATATGGAGCATAGGTGTTTTCCGGCCATCCAGGCAGCCTACCCCCAAACTCACCGCCGCGGAGCGCTCGGTGGCGGACTTCTTCCTGCAAAACCGGGAGCGGGGACTTCTCCTCCAAGGCGGTGGCGGCCCGGCTTGTATGTGTCCGAGGCCTCCCTCTCCGCTTTTTCTGCCCAGAAGTGCGGCTTCAAGGGCTACCGGGAGTTTATCTACGAGTACCAGCGGCCCTTTGACGAGGGCAGCCCCTTCCTCCTTCAGCCAGGTGACCAAGGACGTGCTGGCCCGCTACCAGCAGCTGCTGGACAGCAGCTCCCGCCTGGTGGACGAGGGACAGACGCCGCGTCTCCCAAATGCTGGCCAACCCAGCGGGTGTATATCTACGGCATGGCAGCTCCGGCTTTGCCGCTGCGGGGTTGCCCTGCGGCTGATGCGCACCGGCCTGCTGGTGGAGGCCATCCCGACAGCCACATGATTCGCATGAACGCCGTGCTGGTGGACGAAACCGTCACCGTGGTGGCCATCACGTTGTCCGGCGCCACAGAGGAGGTGCTTTCTGGGGCGTGCGGGAGGCCCGCCGCCGCGGGGCCCGGGTGGTGCTGATGACCGCCAGCCAAGACCCCCAGGTGCTCGCCCAGGCGGAGGAGGTGCTTCCCGTTGCCTCGGAGGAGTACCTCTCCGCGGGGCTGCGCATCTCCCCAGTTCCCCCATCCTTGTGATGACCGACCTGTTTTTCGCCTATTACCTGGGCAGCAACGAGTTTTTCAACCGGGAGCGCTACCAGCGCACCATGCAGGCCATGCTGGGGGAGGACCCCAAGGGCCGTGAAAGAAAGGGATAGACCGTGGTCAAGAAAATCAACAGCAGGAACGCGGAGTTCCAAAAGTTCCAGGTGCTGAAAACCAACCGGAACAAGCGCCACAAGTACGGGGAGTTCTTCGTGGAGGGCGTGCGCAATATCAACGGCGCGGTGGAGGGCGGCTGGAAAATCACCTCCTTCCTTCTATACCCGGGGAGAAGCCCCTCTCCGGCTGGGCGGAGGACTTGCTGCAAAAAGGTGCCCACCCAGGTGAACTACCAGCTCACCGCCGGGCTGATGGAGGAGCTCAGCGGCAAGACGGACACCTCCGAGCTCATGGCCGTGGTGCGCATGCGTCCCGACGACCTTTCCGCGCTGCCCCTTTCCGACAACCCCTGCCTGGTGCTGTTCGACAGGGCCTCCAACCGGGGGAACCTGGGCACGATCCTGCGCTCCTGCGACGCCCTGGGGGCTGATGGCCTCATTCTCACCGGCCACGGGGTGGACCTCTACGACCCGGAGGTCATCGTCTCCTCCATGGGCTCCTTCTTCCGGGTGCCGGCAGTGCGGGCCGCGGCCAACAACTCGGTGTTCCAGTTTATCGAAAGCCTGCGCCAGCGGTACCCGCTTCCAGGTGCTGGGCACCACCGCCCAAAGCAGTACCCCTCTACGGCCAGGACCTCACCGGCCCGGTGCTGCTGATGGTGGGCAACGCGACCCAGGGCCTGTGCTACGCCTTTAAAGAGGGGCTGCGACAAGCTGGTCACCATCCCCATGGCGGAGACACTCCTACGCCTCCTCCTTCAATGTGGCCTGCGCCGCCACGGTGATGCTCTACGAGGTCAGCCGCCAGCGGGCCCTGAACACCCCCGTAATCCTTCCCCTCTGTGGGCGCCTGCCCGCGGGGGATTTTTTTGAGCGTGAAAAACCCCGAAAAAACAAATATCCCCCCTGGAATTTTTCGGGAAAAATGCTATACTGAATGGTGTATCAAATTTGCCGCCCCTGCGGCACACGCAGGAAGGAGGTATGTACTATGATGCAGCTGGGCGCCCAGCTCTTTACATTGCGTGATTACACCCAAAACCGCCAAGGTTTCGCCTATTCCATGGGCCAGGTGGCCAAGATGGGCTACAAAACCGTGCAGATTTCCGCCATCGGCCCCATCCCCGCCCAGCAGGTGCGGGAGATTTGCTGACGAGAACGGCCTGCAGATCGTCCTCACCCACACCGACCCCAACCGTATCCTCAACGATACCGAGGCCGTCATCCGAGCATCGACATCATGGGCTGCGATTACATCGGCATCGGCATGATGCCCCCGAAGTCGCCAGCCCCCAGTGGCTGTGGCACTTTGCCGATGACTACAAAAGAGGCCGCCAAGAAAATCGCCGCGGCCGGTGCTGATGTACCACAACCACAACATCGAGTTCCAAAGTTCGACGGCAAGCTGGTGATAGACACGCTGCTGGAGAGTTTCGCCCCCCGACGAGCTGGGCTTTACCTTGGACACCTACTGGGTGCAGATGGGCGGCGCCGACGTCTGCGGTGGATCGAGAAGCCGGCCGACCGCATCCCCCTGCGTCCACTTAAAGGACATGGCCGTCAACGGGCTGGGAGAGCCCATCATGGCGCCGGTGGGCGAGGGCAACCTGCCCTGGGGGAAATCCTCGCCACCCTGGAGAAGTGCGGCAAAAACCAAGTATCTGCTGGTGGAGCAGGACGTCTGCCGGAGAGCCCCTTCACCTGCCTGGAGAAGAGCTACAAGTATCTGAACAGCCTGGGCTACAAAAACCGCCGCAGGGCAAAGCGCGAATCGCATGGCGGGAGCACCGCCGCGAAGCGCATCAAAAGCGCCAGCCTTTTCAAAAGGCTGCAACGGCGCGGACAGCGTCTGCGGCCTTAAAAACGCGGAAGAAAAACCAGTGGAAACAGGCGCAAAGCGCCGCCTTTCCCGACCTGCGCCCCACTGAGAAAGGAGTTTTCTATGAGCGGTACCCCAGAGAACCAGCAGCCCCCAGCGCCAACAGGACGCCCCCCCGCAAAAGGTGGCCTGTGGCTTTGGACGTGGCCCTGGACTGCCTGCTGTTTATCCTGTTGCAATACATGGTCTCCTGCGTGACGCTGTCCTTTTGGATGCATCCCCCTGCGGCTCGCCGCCATTTCGTCCAGTTTGGGCTGTACGCCAAATTTTTCACGACATGGACAAGCGGCTGGGCAAGTTCTGGCCCGGCCTGGTGTTGAGCGTTGTGTGCGTTGGCGTGGTGATTGCTTTGGTGGGCTTGGTGGGCTACTTCCCTGTGGGAGGCGCCGGTGCGCCTGCCCTGGGATGGCTGACACAGCCACCGAAAGCTTTACACTGTAGTTTTTTCCTACTTTTTTGTTACTATCTACGAGAGGAGTTTTACTTATGACAAAAGTACGTCTTGGCATCATCGGCGTGGGCAATATGGGTTCCGGCCACGCTGCCAATATCCTGGCGGGCAAGGTGCCCCGAAATCGAACTCACCGCCGTCGGCCGACCGCCGGGAGGCCCGCCGCCAGTGGGCCAAGGACACCCTGCCCGAAGGCACCGCCATTTTATACGAGGAGGGCAGCGACCTTATCCAGTCCGGCCTGTGCGACGCCGTGCACATCTGCACCCCTACACTACCAGCATCCCACGCTGGCCATGGAGGCCTTCGCGGCCGGCCTGCACGTCATGTGCGAAAAGCCGGCCGGCGTGTACACCAAAACAGGTGCGGTGAGATGAACGAGGCCGCCGAAAAGCAAGGGCAAAAGGTCTTTGGCATGATGTTCAACCAGCGCACCAACTGCGTCTACCGCAAAAATGCACGAGATGGTCCACAGCGGCCAGCGGGTGAGCTGGGCGAGCGGGGTCAACTGGATCACACGACTGGTACCGCACCCAGATCTATTACGACTCCGGCTGCTGGCGGGCCACCTGGGCGGGGGAGGGGGGCGGCGTGCTGCTCAATCAATGCCCCACCAGCTCGACCTCCTCCAGTGGATTTGCGGGTTTCGCCTAAGACGGTGCAGGCCTTCTGCCAGTTAGGGTAAATGGCACGACATCGAGGTGGAAGACGACGTAACCGCCATCTGGAATATCCGAACGGCGCGACCGGCGTGTTCATCACCACCACCGGCGACGCTCCCGGCACCAACCGCTTTGAAGTCACCGGCACCTTGGGCAAGCTGGTGTGCGAAAATGACAAGCTCACCTTCTGGAAGCTGGCCCAGGACGAGCGGGAGTTCTGCCGCACCGCCACCGAGGGGCTTTGCCCAGCCCCAGTGCCAGCAGGTGGAAGTGGAGACCGACGGCGAGAACCCCTGCAGCACGTGGGCGTGCTCAATGCCTTTGCCGGGAAGATCCTCCACGGCACGCCTTTGGTGGCCGGAGGGCACTGAGGGCTTGGGCGGCCTGACCCTCTCCAACGCCATGCACCTCTCCAGCTGGCTGGGCCGCGCCGTGGACATCCCCTTGACGAGGAGCTGTTCCTCTCCGAGCTGAACAAGCGCCGGGCCACCTCCCGGAAAAAGGAGAAAGGGACATCACCTTTCTCCACCGAAGGCACCCTATTGCGGGAGGCGCCATGGCACAGATTGTACTTTCCGGCTTTTCCGATGAAATCGCGCCGGAGCTGGATATACAGCTGGCCGCCATCCGGGAGTGGGGCCTCCCACATCGAGCTGCGGGCGGCCGACGGGGTAAACGTCTCGGACTTTTCCCCCGAGAAAGTGAAAGAAGTGAAAGCCAAGCTGGCGGCGGCGGGGGTTTCGTCTCCTCCATCGGCTCGCCCTTGGGCAAAATCTCCATTGAGGAGGACTTCCCCCCCACCTGGAGAAGGTCAAGCGCACCTTGGAAATCCAGAAGGAGCTGGGCGCGCCCTCCACATCCGCATGTTCAGCTTCTACCTGCCCGAGGGCCAGACCCCGCCCGTTTCCGCGGGGAGGTGCTGGAGCGCCTTCACCGCATGGTGGAGGAGGCCGCCGCTTGGGACAGCGTGCTGCTCCACGAGAACGAGAAGGGCATCTACGGGGACAACGCCTCCCGCTGCCAGGATTTGCTGGAGCAGCTGGCCGGGCCCCCATTTCCAGGCGGTGTTTGATTTCGCAAACTTTTATCCAGGTGGCCCAGGAGACGCTGCCCGCCTATGGGCTGCTGAAGCCCCTATGTGGCCTATGTCCGCCCTGCTCTCCACCGGCGCCGTGGTCCCCGCGGGCCAGGGGGACGGCCACGTGCGGGACATCCTCGCCGATTTGCTGGGCGGCGGCTGGAAGGGGGCTTCTTGTCCCTGAGCCCCACCTCACCGACTTCGGGCCTGGCCGCCCTGGAGCAGGACCCCAGAAGCGGGGGGCTCCGCCCTGACGGAAATCCGCCTGGAAGCTGGCGCTCGATTCCCTAAAAGAAATCCTGGCGGGCATCCCCCAGGCAAAGGAGGCGCGTTGACATGGAAAACTTTCGCGTAGGCGTGGTGGGCTGCGGCGGCATCGCCCAGGGCCACGGCACCGTGCTCCAGCACCTGGAGGGTGTGGAGCTGGTGGGCTGCGCTGACATCAAACCGGAGCGGGCCCCAGGCCTTCGCCGAAACTTACGGCGGCAGGGCGTACAGCTCTATGGAGGAGCTGCTGGAGGGTGAACAGCTGGACGCGGTGCACCTGTGCACCCCCACTACCTCCACACCCCCATGGCGAAACTGGCGGCCAGCCGCGGCCTCCACGTGTTCACGGAAAACCCCCGGTGATGACCTGGGAGCAGTGGGCGGAGTTCCGCCAGCTGGAGCAGGCCCCCACCCGGGTGGGCGTGTGCTTCCAGAACCGGTATAACCCCAGCGTCCAGCTGCTGCAGGGAGGTGCTTGCCTCCGGCAAGGCCGGAAAGGTGCTGGGCGCCCGGGCTTTCGTCACCTGGCATCGGGAGGCCCCTACTACACCGAAAGCGGCTGGCGGGCAGCCTGCAGACCGAGGGCGGCGGCGTGCTGATTAACCAGTCCATCCACACCTTGGATTTGCTGGGCCAGCTTTTTGGGCCGCGCCACCCAGGTGGAGGCCAGCATGATGAACCACCACCTGAAAGGCGTCATCGAGGTGGAGGACATGATGGAGGCCTACCTCACCTTTGGGGAGGCCCACGCCATCTTCTACGCCACCACCGCCTATTGCGCCGATTCCCCCGTGCTGGTGGAGCTCGCCTGCGAGAACGCCACCATCCGTATGGAGGGAGCAGGAGGTGTCCATCACCTGGGCTGATGGCAGCAAAGAGCGCCACAGCCTCACCTCCAAGCCGGTGGCCGGCGGCAGGCCTATTGGGGCAATAGCCACGGCCTGTGCATCCAGGATTTTACCGCTGCGTGCGGGAGGGTAAACCCTTCCGCAACGACATCGCGGGCATCGCCGATACCGCCGAGCTGATGCTGAGCATGTACCAGTCCGCCAGGGAGCACACCGTGGTAGAGCTGTAAAGCAAGAGCATAGGGAACCCCAAGCCCAGCGAGCGCATACGTTTTGGCAGCCTTGCCCTTACAGGCAGGCGGCGGGCGGTCCTTCCCAGCATAAATAGGAAGGACACCCAAGGTTTTGCCTTGGGTCCTTTTTTGCTGCGCTGAAGCGCCCTTTTAAAAAGTCTTTATCCGGAAACTTAAATTATTTAATCAAATCCCCTTAATTTTTTTTAATTTAACCCTTGACAATATTTAAGTTTGGGCCTATAATACGCAACCAGGATCCAACAGAAAGGATGGAGAGATGGAAAAGAAAAACTTCCACGCCCTGGCCCAGTGCCCGGTGTGCGGGAACGTATGCTGGTGACGAAGCAGCCGCGCTGCTCCCCACTGCAGGGACAGAGCTTCTCCGGGGAGTTCGCCCCCCCCTGCCGGTTCTGCCGGTTGGATGGAGAAGCACCTGCAGTTTGTGGAGACATTCCTGCGGTGCCGGGGGGCTCTATCAAAGAGGTGGAGCGCCCCTGGGCGTCAGCTACCCCACGGTGAAAAATATGCTGGACGCCGCCCTCACAGCCCTGGGCCTGGACGAAAAGCCTGAGCTGCGGGCCCTGCGGGAAAAGGAGGAGCGCGCGGAAATCCTCCAGCGGCTCTCCGATGGGGAAATCGACGTGGATACCGCCATCGAGGCGCTGCATCAACTGAAAGGGGAGAAGTGACATGAGCGAGGAAAGCGCAGGATTTTAGACATGGTGGAACAGGGCACCATCACCTGCAGGAGGACGCCGCCCGGCTGCTGGAGGCCCTGGGGGAAAACGAGCCCGCCCCCAGAGCCGCCCCCCCAGGAATCCCAGCCGCCCCAGGATGGCACGTGGGAGGCGGAGCACCAGGGCGACGAGGACTGCCAGGGGCCCAACCAGCGGGTGGAAATCCACCTGGAGGGGGCGGGCGCCAAGCCCATCTACCAGGAGATTACATCCGCCCCCTGGACGAGGCCGCGCCGGTGTTTTGAGAATCTGGGGAAAATCGTGGAGGACGCCGTCACCTCCGCCACCCAAGCCGTGGACGCCGCCTGGCCCCCAGGTGAAGGGAGGCCGTGTCCTCCGCCACCGAAAAAGGCCAAGGGGCCGCCCAATCCGCCGCACAGGCCGCCCGGGAGAGCGTGCTGGTGGGGGCCGTGGTCCCCGGCAAGGCAGCCCTCACGCCCCTCCCCCTGGAGGAGAACGCCTATCAGGCCCCCCGCTGGCGGACCCGTCACCCGGCTGCGGGTGGAGTGGGTCAACGGCCCGGTGGAAATCCGCCCCTGGGAGGGCGACACCATCCGGTGGCGGAGTATGCCGCCCGCCCCTTGAAGGACAGCGAGCGCATGGAGCTCCAGGAAAAACGGCGGCAAGCTGCGCATCCGCTGGAGCCGTGACAAGGCCTTCCGCAGCCGGATGTTCCTGCAAAAGCACCTGGTGGTGGAGCTGCCCCAGGACGCCGCCCCTGAGGAACTGCGGGGTGGACACCGCCCCGGCGGGGCGTACCTCTCCGGCTTCCAGGCGGAGGAGTGCCGTGTCAGCACCGTGTCGGGAGCAGCCCGGTGCCAGGGTCTGCGGGCCCAGCGGCTGCGGGTAGAGGCCGTCTCGGGCGCCGCCTGGAGAACGTGGCTGCCGAGGAGCTGCGCTGCACCACCACCTCCGGCAAAGCTGGAGCTCTGCGGCTTTGCCGCCCAGCGCCTGCGGGCGGAGACGGTCTCCGGAGCCCTCACCGCCGGGGGCAACGGGGGAGGAGCTCTCCCTGAGCACTGTCTCCCGGGGCAGCTTTCCCTCCAGGTGGGGGCAGCACCCCCGCCAGGTGAGAAGCTGAACACCGTCTCGCCGCATCTACGCCGGCTCTGCCGGAGGGCGAGCCGGGCTTCACCGTGGAGTACAGCTCCATGTCCGGGGCGTTTTCCAGCCAGTTCCCCCCTGTCCGGGGAGCTGGGCAAGCGCAGGGCCGGGCTGTCTACTGGCAGCGGCGGAGCGAGCCTGCGGCTGGATACCGTCAGCGGCGCCATGGAGCTGCGTGGCCCCGCCCCAAGAGTAACGTTTTCAAAAAAGGAGAGAAAGAGAAAAACAACGAAAAGCAGAAAATCCTGGATATGTTGGAAAAGGGCACCATCACCCCGGCGGACGCCGCCAAAGCTGTTGGAGTGCCTGGGGAGAGCCAGCGGGAAGGGAGACCGCCCTGGTGCGCCAAAGCGCCCAGCGGATGAAGGGCAAAAAGCTCCGCGTCCAGGTGGAGGGCAGCACAGAGAGCGGAGGACCTTCCACGTCAACGTCAGCGTGCCCCTGGTGCTGGCCCGGCCTATGCCGACAATCTCCACCTGCCTGCCGCCTCCGGCCCGCCGAGGGCATGAGGCCCAGGGCATCGATTTGCGCCAGCTGAACCTGGGGGCCATTGTGGATGTGTTCGAGAGCTGGAGGGAGGACATTGTCAACGTGCGGGTGAAGGACGCCCACAACCCTTCTGGTGCGGGTCTATGGGAGTAACGCCTGCTGCTGTTGTCCGTCCGGCTGGGGAGCGCTTCCGGCTGCGGCTGCCTTTGGGCCTGTGGGCTGTAAGCGGCCTGCTCCTCTCCCTGGACGGCCTGCTGGGCTGGGTGCCCGGCACATGGGCCGCCTGCGGCCCCTGTCCGACGGTGCGTACGCCTGCGGGAGCTGCGTAAGCCCAGCCGCCCCAGGCAGCTGAACGTCCGCCTCCGGGACAAGGAGGGCCTGTGCAGGTGTCCGCCCGGACTTGGGGCCCCTGCCCGCCAAAAAGGGAGGGCGCCCGTCCTCGCCGCGGGATGCCTTGGGCCCTGTGCCTCCCCTGGGAGCTGGCCGCCTGCTGGCTTCTCCTTTGCTGGTGGGCTGCTCCTGGAGCAAAGCCTGGGAGGCCTGCTGGGCGGCGGGGCGCTGCTGTTCCTGTGGAGGCCCTGCCCCGCCGGTGCTGTTGGCGCTGCTGCTGGTGAACCTCTGGCGGGACACCCCCGTGGTGGACGGCCTGCTGGTGGCCTGCCTGCGCCTGACCGTGTTTCGGCTGGGGGCTGCCTGGCCGCCGCCCCTGGCGCTGGGGACGTGCCCGCCTGCCCCTGGCCAGGTAGGCCCGGGGATGCCTCCCCCCTCGCCTTGCTGCCGCGGTGAAAGCGGCGCTTACAAAAGCATGTGCATACGCTCCTCAGGGAGACTGGGGACGGCGCTTTTTGTGGGTTTTGCCCGACGTCCCATTTTTTTTCACGGCGGCGCGGGTTTACTACACTTTTGTGCCGTGCGGTATAATAAACCAAGAGAATACAGAGTGGAATGCGGCGGAAAGCCCCATCCTGCCTGGGATAACGGCAGAAGAGGCGCCTGGCGGACAAAGCGAGGTTGCCAAAACAGCCAAATAGGGACTTTGTGGCTCACAGCAGCGGCGTGTGCCGGGTGACAGGTGGGGGCGCTGGAGGGGAAATTCAGGGACCCCACCCGGCAGTACGCCACATTGCAGCCGGTGTTCGAATCGGAGAGGATATACACGCCGGTGGACAGCGGGTGTTCATGCGCCCGCCATGACCAGTGAGAGAGAGCAGGCTCAGGCGTTATCCGGCAGATACCCTCCATCTCGGGGGAGGATTTGCACCGAGCGCAACCCGGCCACCTGCGCATCCACTACGAGAGCCTCCCAAAGCCACCAGTGCGAGGAGCTGGTGCGGCTGATACATCCGCCAAAGTGCCGGGAGACGGAGAAAAGGGCCGCAAAATGGGCCAGGTGACCAGCGCTACCGCAAAAAGCGGAGGGCTGCTCCACGGGGAGCTGGCCATCGCCCCGCATCCCCCCGGACCAGGTGGAGCGGTATATCCAAGAGAATATGGAGGAGGCTGGCTGAGTGCCGGCCTTTTTGCTGCGGTGAATTTCCCCAGCCGTTTCGCCCTGCTGGGGCGCGGGGACAGCTTTTTAGACGTACCGCTGCCGTTTCACTTGCCCTGCGCCGTGTCCATATTTTTTTTTCTATCACCCCCACTTGCCATCGGTGCGCACCGTCATCAGGAATACCTGCTCCTGCCCCAGGCCCCGCCTCTTGCAAACCGGCGGCGCACCCAGGCCTGGTCCTTTCCGCACAGCCCCCAGGGAGCGCAGGGACAGCCCATCGCTGATGACCACCACTTCCAGCCCCTGGCTGGCAGGGACAGCCCCAGCTCCTTGGGGGTGACGGGCTCCTCCTCCGGCCGCCGGATGACGCTGAGCATCCCGTTTGTCTCCACAATGGCCCAGGCCACGTCCTCCAGGTAGAACACGCCCTTTTGCCGCAGCTGCTCGAACAGGTCCTCGGTGGTCAGCCGCAGGCGGCGCATGGCTTTCTGGAGCACTTGCCCCCGCTCTATCACCACCGTGGGCTGCCGCACACCAGCTGCCGGAACCGCCCGCTTTTCAGCATCAGCACGGACACCAGCAGCTCGCAGGCCACCAGGGCGGCCATGGGCGCCAGGCCCACCCACAGGGACTTCTCCTCCTCCTGGATGGGCAGCACCGCCAGCCCGAGAGCAGCAGCGTCACCACCAGCTCGGAGTTTGCAGCTGGCTCACCTGGCGCTTGCCCATCAGCCGCACCGCCAGCAAAAATCACCCGTACATCAGCACCGTCCGGGCAGCAGAATCACCGCCATAGGCAGCCTTTTGAAAAGATTGTCTGTATGTAGCTTCCCCAGGGGGATTCTCTTTCCCTCGCCCCACTTTGGGAGGTACCGTCCCAAAGCGCCCGCCATGAGAAGCTTGTATAAAAAACTACGTCCCGCCGCCCCTTTGGCGGAGGTGCCTCCAAAGAAGGGCGCAGCCTGCGGCCCCACGCAGCACCTGCCGCATTCACCTAAGACAGCGCCCGGCGGCAGCCGTGACGAAGAGGAAAAAGCGCGAAGGGGCCGGGAAAGGCGCTTCGCTTTCTTTCGTTTTTTCTGGCTGACGTCCAATAAGGTCAAAACTTTTTTAAGAAGCCCAGTACGTCCCACGGACGTACCGCAAGAAACGTTGCCCGCTTCTGCGCTGCGTCTCCTTTTGCTGCCTCTAGTTTCTCCCGCGCTCCCTGCAAATATCCCCCGCATACTCCCCCAAAAACCGGACTACACTGGACAAACCACCCCCACAAGGAGGGCTTGCCGCAGTCGCTTTCCACCAGCTTGAGGAGAACAAAGCCTATTTCCAGGGCCGCTTCGCCCACTGATGGACTTCATCACCCGGGAGTTCACCTTGGCTGGGCGCAAGGCGGCCCCTGTTCGCCGTGGGATGGCCTTATCAACAAGGAAATCATCGCCCTTTCGGTGATGGAGCCCCTGCTGAAAACCCAGGACTATCCCCCCCGCGCCCCTAAGCCATCGCTGGCCCACATCGAGCGGCGGTGCTCAGCGCGGCGGAGCTGAAGCACGAGCGGGACTTGGAAAAGCTCACGCTGCTGATGAGCGGCTTTGTGCTGCCGTGCGTAGACGGCTGACGACGGCCTGGGTCCGGCGTCCAGGGCTTTGACCGCGGACCGTGAGCCCCAAAAACGAGGTGATGCAAAGCGGGGCGCCAAGGATGGCTTTACCGAGTCCAAATCCAGCTGAACATGGCCATGATCCGCCGCCGCATGAAGAACTCCCGATTTCAAAGTTCCAGCCCCTGGAAGCAGCCAAAGCCACACCCCGGTGGTGCTGTGCTATCTGGAGGGTGCGGCCGCCCCTGCTGCTGCGCCAGGTGCGGCAGGTGCTGGAGGATCGCCCCCCGCAACGGTACTTCGCGTGGGTACCACCGGTTTTAGGATAAAGGCCGCAGCCTCCGGCGTGGGCATGACCGAGCGCCTGACGTGGTTGCGGCAAGCTGAGGAGTGGGCCGGTGGTTTAAGGTGGAGGGCACCCCCCTGATTTTGGCGCCCGCCCTCTTGTTCGTGGAGAACTTCCAAAACCTTGAATGACTACCTGACCGTCCCTTTTACGGCACCTTTCATCCGCTGGCTGAAGTACATCGCCTTTTTTCCTCAGCGCCCACGCCGGGAGCCTACATTGGCGGTGGTGGTCCACCACCCGAGCCAAGCGTTCTGCGGCTTGCTGCTGGAAATCGCCCGGCCCAGGCCCAAACGCCCCTGCCACTGATGGTGGAGACGCTGACGCTGTACTTCCTCTCCACGAGGTGCTGCGGGAGGCCGGCCTGCGGGCGCCCGGTCGCTGTCGGCCACGGTGAGCATCAGAGCGGCCTGGTGCTGGGGGACACAGCGGTGGCCGCGGACTGGTCAGCGCGCTCTCTGCTGGTGGTGGCGTTGACGGCCATCGCCGGATAGCACGCGGTGCACCGGCTGTACGAGCCGCTGTCTTGCTGCGGCTGGCCTTTTTTACCTGCTGCTGGGGGGACTTTCTGGGCCATTTGCATTTGGCGGGACTGGCGTTCCCTGCTGCTGGACTTGTGCGGGACGGATTCAGCGTGCCGCTGCTGGCGCCGGTGTCGCTCCCACAATGGACGCCTGGTAGCGGGACGTTTTTCGCAAGAGCTGGCCGCGCCTGGCGAAAAGCCAAGCATTGGTGCCAATGCCCGGCAGCAATGATACGCAGCGGCGCTTAGGGAAGCCGAGCTCCAGCGAGGCGGGGTGTCGTGCCCACCGGGCGCCAGCGCCCCTGCCGCTGTCATCAGCCGCACGCCAAAACTCATCTACCTCTACCACACAAGGGAGGCCCTATGGAGCATTACTCATCGCCGTCCAATTCCTCATCCGCGTCACCATGATTATCGCCTTGTGACCCCAGCGTTATCGTTGAAACCTCTTGAATACGTATTTGAAGTGGTTCGTCATAGTGCTGGTGCGGGCTGCTCCATCGGCAGCCGGGGCGGCCTCGGGGAGCAGGCGGTAGGCCTCTGGCCCCCGCGGCAGTGGTGGCCTGTTTCATTTTGTACTTTGTGGCGGCCAACTGCCCTGTCCCTGGGGGCGTTTCGAGCTGCTGGAGAAGCGCCTACCCGGAATTCCCGGTCCTGATTTCCTGGCAGCGGTGGTGGCGGCCGCCTACGGCGCGTGGCGGCCTGGAGACCATCCCGGGCGGGGCCTGCTCTGTGCGTGCTGGTCCTGGCTGTTGTTCGGCACGCGGCGCTTCAGTGGGAGAAACTTTCAGCGCCGCTGGGGATGCCTCGGGCGCTGCGGGGCGCGGCGGTGTTCCTCTCCCGCACGTCCCTTTTCGCAGAGATGGCCGTGCTGCTGCCTTCATGTTCAGGTACCTGGATTCGCCCTGTGGTCTCTCGGGGACTACAGTTTCGTGGCCGCCCTGACGCTGCTGCTGGCTGGGCAGTGCCTGGCGCCGCCACTCCAGACTTCCCGTCTGCTAATGCTGGCAAGCCTGGAAGCGGCGTCCTCCAGCGGCTGGAGCCCGTGTTCGCCGTGTTGTTGATTTGCCGGCCAAGGCCTCTGGCTTTCGCCTGCCGGGTGTGTGCCGCCTCCCGAGGGAACCGCCCGCCTGGGCTATCGTCCCGCCGCCCCTTTGGCTGGCCGTTCCCTAGGCCTGGGATGTGTCCTCCAAGGGCGTGTGCAGCTTCCGCCTTTTCAGGACAGCAGTTTGGTTGACGCTGACGCTTCACCGGCGGTGCCTGGTGCTGTGGCTGCTGAACAAACTGCGGAGAAAGGGGGCGCGCCCATGAAATGGTTCATTGTGGCGGTGTGCCTGTGCCGTTGCTGGGCCCGAGGGTTGGAACTCCACCAGCGGGTGCTTCATCCAGGCCATCGGTATCGCATAAATTACTGGCTACTGGTGGGTGATTTCCGGCCGCGTCTACTCAGCCAGCAGGCGGGAGGGAACGGTTTACACCTCGCGCTGGCGCCACCTTGGAGCAGGCTCTGGAGAGCTTCTCTCATGCCACTTGCCGAAACCGCTGTAATTCCCACACCGGCCTTGGCGGGTTTGAAAGACTCCGCGCTCAAGTTGGCTTGGAGGAGGTGCCTGCACCTTTCACCAGGGCTGTCCTTAAGTGAAGCTGTCCCTGGACAGCGTCCGAAAACACGACAGAATTCCTTGCCCCCGTGGAGAGATTTCGCCCCGAGAGAGAGACAGACCTTTCCTCACCTTTTACAACGATGAAAACCGTCCCGGTTCCCAGGGGACACTTCCCGTTTTGTCCGTATCGAGGGACAAGTTGCCCGTTCCGGCCAGGCTGTGTTTCAGTGGACTACCGTCTGCTGGGCATAGAAAAGCGGGCTGAATCGCAGTCCGGCTTTTGTGCAGTACAGGGAAAATTCACAGCTTCTTTAGGTAGATGTGGTACCGCAGCAGCCAGCTGTTCACCTGGGAGCAGGTACGCCAGCAGCTGGGGCCCGCCATCAGCTGCGCCAAACCAGGGCTTGCGTTTTAATCGAACCGCTGGCGCAGCAAATCGCTGACCACCTCTTCGACAGCAGCTCACGATGGCTGGGAAACTCGACGACAAACGACCGCAGCCTGCTTTACCAACGCTTCATAGCCGGGTTGTGCGTTTTGGGATAGCTTTTCCTCCGGTGGAGGACATCTTCCGGCAGCAGCCCCTGGGCGGCATCCCCAGCAGCAGCCCTCTGGCTCACCGTGGGGGCACTTTCATCTCCCAGGGGACGTTGTACAAATACTGGGCAATGCGGGTGGTCGGCGTAGGGCACCCGCAATTTCCAGGGCCGCCGTACACGCTGGTAGCGGTTCTTTCTGGTCCACAAAGTGGACATAAACCACTGGATGTTCAGGTACTGGATTTGCTTCTGCATCCTCGCCGTTCCTCACCGCCTCGAGTGCGCGGGCACCTAAAACGTCCTTCCTCCAGGCGCTGGGCCGCGTAGCCTCCAAATCCAGCAGTTGGCGCAGCTCGGGTTTTGTGTTGCTGGCCTGCTGCTCCAAAGTTAAGCGGACCAGCAAGCTTCCTGTCGAACAGCTCGCTCGCCAGAAACCAAGGCATCCGCCGAAAATCTCTGCCGTAGCGCACTCCCCGCAAAGGGCCACTGTGTGGCGCTGAAACACCTGGCGGCAGAAGTGTCAGCAAAGAGCCGTCTTCACGTCCGCCATGGCAAATCCTTGGCAGCACCGCACCTCAGTCCAGGGAGTGGAGCAGCTCCTCATTCCCGCACAGGAGGTGCTCTGTCCCTTCCTAAAATCATCACTCGTTGGCCCAGTCCTGGTCCCTGGGGGTCAGGTTGGTAGGCGGTGGGGAGAAGTACTCTTGGTTGCTCCTCAAACTCAAAGGAATAGGTGTCCAGTTTTCCTCCCAGTGATTTCAATTCCTCGCGGCGATGGCCGTCACCACACTGAATCCAGCCCACCGGAAAGGAAGGTGCACAGGGGTACGTCGGCTTGCAGCTGGCGCTCCACCGTGATCCCAGCAGCTCCCAGGTGAGCACGGTGTGGGGGTAGTCCACTCCTGGTGCGGACAGGCCTCCAGCTGGAAATAGGGCAGTTCCCGCCAACCCAGCCTGTCGAATACCGCCACATGGCCGGGCAGCAGCTCGTGGATTTCGCGCCGCAGCCGGAGTCCGCGCCGGGCCCAGGGCGCATCAGCTCCTTGCGGCCGCCGGGCTCACAGGCTCACGCCGGGAAATTCCAGCAGCCCCTTTGATTTCCGACGCGAACACCAGCCGCCCCTCCGCAGGGTGTAGAACAAGGGGCTCGCCGAACCTGTCCCGGCACAGAACCGTGCGCTGCTCCAGCGGGTCGTCCACGGCAAAGGCGAAAATCCCGTTGAGCTTTTCCGCGCAGCTCGCCCCTTGCGGTTGCAGGCGGCCAGCACCACCTCGCGTCGCAGGCCGTCTTTAAAGCGAGAAGCCCCTGCCCCAGCTCCCGGCGCCTGGGGCGTTAGGCCACCTCGCCGTTGTACGCGTGATGGTAACTCCTCGCCGCCCTGCCAGGAAGGCTTGGGCTGCTGTCCGTTTTTGGGTCCATGACGGCCAGGTGCGGGTGTGAGCCAACGCGCAGTGGAGGAAAATGGACAATTTTGTTCACGCCGTGCCATGCGCCGGGCGATGTCCAACCAGTGATTGGGAGACCAGGTAAGCCCTGGGTGTCGGAAAAGCCAAAGCGAAACCGCACATAGAAAAACCCCTTTCGAAGAAAGCGGGTATAGTGTATGCGTGAGTGCCAGCCGAGGTGCGGCGCGGCAAGCCGCTAAAATTTTGAGGTGCGCCCTGGGACGTACCTCAAAACGTTTTCGATTCACTTTCGGCCTTTCAGGCTTACTCTATTTTTCCCCACACAGCTTTCCCTTTGACGCCTCTGTGACGCACCTGCACCCAGCTGCCCGCTGAGGTCGCGCCAGCATGTAGTTGTAAGGAGCCCTCCCACAGGCACTGCTCCTTCTGCTGCTCGAACAGCACTTCCTCGGCCTGGCCCAGCTGCGCCTGCAAAAACGCCTGCTGCGGTGGCGGGGTCGCCTCTATCATGCGGTGGCTGCGGTCCTCCTTCTCCTCGCACGGCAATAACCTGGCCCGGCATGTCGTAGCGCGGGTGCCCGGGCGGCGAGTAGGCGAATACGTGCACCTTTGAGAATCTTTTTCGGACAAAGGAGAGGCTTGCCTCGAACTCCTCCTCCGTCTCCCGGCAAAGCCCACCATCACGTCCGTGGTGATGGCGCAGCCTGGGAAATGCCTCTCGCAATTCCCAACGATTTGCCCATACTCGGCACGGTGGTGTAGTGGCGGTTCATCCGGCGGAGGCGTCGCAGCCGGACTGCAAGCTCAAATGGGAATTGCGGGCACAGCTTGTCCTGGCTTCCGCCATCCGCGCGATGATTTCCGGTGTCAGCTGCTCCGGCTCCAAAAGATCCCAGCCGCACCCGCTGGATGCCCCGGGAGGCCTCCCCACGGCGTCGCCTGCCCCGCCCCTTCCCCACAGGGGTAGGTTGATGCCCGTCAGCACCACTTCTTTGTACCCGCCTGGCCCAGCACCTCCTGGCGGATGTCCTCCAGGGCCTTGGAGCGCACCCGGCCCCGGGCGTAGGGGATGATGCAGTAGGCGCAGAACCTGTCGCAGCCGTCCTGGATTTTTAGGAAAGCCCGGGTGCGGCCGTGGAATTCCGACACGCAGGGGCTCAAACGGCTCCCCGGTGACGTGGGGGGCGATGTCCACCACCGCTGCTTCTGTGGCCAAAAACTCCTGGAGGCAGGGGCACCAAATCAGAACGTTTTGTGTTTTGGCGACGATGTCCCGCCTCCAAAAGGGCGGCGGCCGCGTCGGGGAAGGCCTGGGGCATGCAGCCGGTGAGCACCGTAACTGCCCCGGGGTTGTCCTTCTTGGCGCGGCGCACTGGCGGACCTTGTGGTCGCTTTGGGCGGTGACGGTGCAGGAGTTGACCACCACCACGCCGGGCGGCCTCGTCAGGAGGCGGCCTGGGTAAAAGGCGGCGGCCAGCAGGGCCTCCAGCATGGCCTGGGACTCGTATTGATTGACCTTGCAGCCAAGGGTGATGATTTTAACTGTCATGTGTTTTTCTCCTTTTTCCGCTAGCTCTTGGGCAGGTGTACAGTAGCCTGTGAAAAACCTTCAGCATATTCAGCAGCCGGATGGCATTGCGCGTGTGGGAAGGGCCCGAACGCAGCTTGTAGTCAAAAATTGACGACGCCCTCCCCGGTGATAGGTTTCTTGAAAGTGGTAGCAGGCATAGCTCCCGGCCAGCCCGCTGGGTCAGTTCGTGGGTGGCTGCCACGCAAATGCAGTCCCGCCGGTGGAGCTCTTCCAATACCGCTTGGGAGGCCGCCAGACGTTCCCGTGTTGGTGCCTTTAATATCTCGTCGATAAACAGCGGCAAGAGCCTGTTCGGGCGGCATCGGTCAGCCGTTTTAGGGAGCGGACTTCCGCCATAAAGTAGCTTTCCCCCGCTGTGATGTCATCCCGCACTCGCCAATGTGGAGGTGACGACCAGCCCCTTTGGGGGAAACTGTACCCCTTCCGCGGCGCAGGTGAGAAGGCTTTGCCCCAAGATGGCGTTTTTCTACCGCCAATGCCTTGAGAAAGGTGGATTTCCCAGGCGTTGGAGCCGGGCAGCACTATCCTTTTCCAGTTTTCCACTGTTTGCCACAGGTTTGTGGAGCAGCGGGTGGAATAGGCCGGCACATTCCAATGCGTTGCCTGCCGAAAACGCAGGGGGCACCAATGGGCAGGCAGCGTGACACGGAATGACAAGGTGGAGACAGCGGCGTCCACCAGCCCAACCGTTCAAAGAGAAGGCGCAGCTCTTGGGGGTGTGCCTGGATAGATGCCCATCGCCTTGCGGTACAGGCGCAAATCCGCAGGGTGAGGATGTGGAAATATTCCTCGCAATAGCTCCAATTCCGAAAAGAACCGCGGGGGCCCAGCACCGCCAGCCGGCCCTTCATGCCGTGGAAAGCCTGGGACGCTTTGCCTCAATTTTTGTTGAACCGGGGAAAACTGCAAGAAGTTTTTGCCCAGTTCTTCCGCCACCCACAGCAGGGCGGGAAAAAGAGCGCAGGTGTTCTAAATCCCCTTGGATGCGGCTTTTTGCCCAGATAGTAGAGCACCAAGTTCCACCCCAAAGCGCAGAAGGATGACGCTGCCGCCTGCCCACAGGTTCCAGGGGAGCAGCAAAATCCCGGCCAAAGGCAGCAGGGCAAACAGCGGGTAAGAAGTGCCCCCAGGGGACGAGGGCACTTCCACGGGGCAGAAAAAGGATTCGGCAGCCCAATGGCTGCGCCGTTTCCCCATCCGGGCCAGCAAAAACCACAGTTCTCGCTCCTTAGGGTTTTGCCTGTAGAAGTGGGACGAAGCCCTTCCCACTGCGGCATGGGCTCCAGCCGGTGGGCCGCCAATACAGGACTTGCTCCCCACGGCGCTTTGGCTGTTTACCCGGGAATACCCGGTCCATTTCAAGTCGCGTCCACCGATTAAAATACCGGTATCCAACGCGGCAAAGGCCGGAAGGATTTCCTCTAGGGGGATTCCTCACTCCGGGCGTTTCCCAAATTGTCCCGCGCCCGTTGACGCAGCCGCTTTCCGTGGGAGAATTTCCCGCTATCGCCCCCATACGGCAGCCGCCCCCAAAAGGACAAAAAAATAGCCACAGCATCCATATCTCGTCCATGGTCTCACCTTCTCAGGCTGTCCAGGTCAGCTTTCCTGTTCCATCCCTTCCAGCTCTCGCTGAGGCTCAGAATCCCTCTCTCAGCAGGCGCTCGCCGCCACCTGGTGCAGCCGGGCAATCTCCTCGCTGAGCTGTGTCACCTGCTCATAGTCCGCGGCCACTTCCGGCTGGGGGAAAAGCTGCTCACCTCCAGCTGCGCCGCCAGGCCTCGTTCGCCTCGATGGCCTCCTCCAGCCGCCGCAGGGCTTTTTGCGCAGGGCGCTTTCCCGCTCCTTGCGCTGCTTGTAGAGGTTTACCTTTTGCGCGGGGGCTTCGGCCTGCTGGGCCTGCTGCTCCCTGGTCTCGCTGCTCCAGGTAGGCGTCGTAGTTTGCCCAGGTAGAGCCGGGCGCCGTCCTTGCCCAGCACGTAGATTTTTTGTCGGCCAGCTTGTTGATGAGGTACCGGTCGTTGGCTCACCACAAACAAAGTGCCGTCGTAGCCGGAGGGGCGTCCTCCATCGCCTCGCAGGAGCCGATGTCATCCAGGTGGTTGTTGGGCTCGTCCAGCAGCAGGAAGTTGGCCTTCGGAGAGCATCAGCTTCAGCAGCACCCGCGCCCTTTCCCCGCCGGACAGCGCCCCCACAGGCTTGAACACGTCCTCGCCCTTAAACAGGAACACCGCCAGCGCCGAGCGTACCTCCGTCTGGGTCATTTGGGGGTGCAGGTCCCAGATTTCGTCGATGACCGTTTTCGTCGTCGTGGAGGCTCAGCTGGGACTGCTCGTAGTACCCCACGTCGATGGCCGCGCCCAGCCGCACCAGGCCGGTGTCCGGGGGGTGTACTGCCCCAGCAGAATCTTGAACAGGCTGGTTTTCCGCAGCCGTTGGGCCCGATGAGGAACACCTTCTCCCCGTAGTTTGATTTCAATGCCCACGTGCTCAAACAGGCTGCCCCGGGTGGAAGGACAGGCTAAATCCTGGGCTGTCAGCACGTCGTTGCCACCCCGGCGGCTGGCCTTAAAACTGGAACCGGATGGTGTCCGGCTCCTCCTCAGGCTTTTCCAAGGTGGCCTCGATTGCGGTCGATGGCGCTTCTGCTGGCGATGGTGACGTAGTTGCGCTCTGGTTCCAGCGCCGCTGCTGCTCGATGATGCCCAGCCGGGCGATTTCCTTCTGCTTGCTCGTAGACGCGCTCCATGGCCAACGGTTGCTCGGCCCAAGTCCGGTACCGGCTGTAGTTTGCCCGCTTATAGGAGGTGACGGTCTTGCCCTCCATCTCCAAAGTGCGGTTGGTGACCTTGTCCAGGAAATACCGGTCGTGGGAGATGACGATGTAGCTGCCGCTGTACCCCAGCAAAAAAGCTCTCCAGCCACTCCACCGCCTGGATGTCCAGGTGGTTGGTGGGCTCGTCCAGCAGCAGCAGGTTGGCCCCGAAAGCAGCATCTTGGCCAGCTGGAGCTTCGCCTTCTGCCCGCCGGAGAGCACGCCCACCTTGTTTTGCAGCTGGCTCTCCAAAGCCCAGACCAGCAGCGCGCTGCGGGCCCGGGAGCGGCAGGTCAGGCCCCCGCGTCCAAAAGCGCTCGTTGAGGAGGTCCGTCTGCCGCTGATAAGGCGCTCCATGTCCTCCCTCCCCAGAGGGATGCTCCGCCAGCAGCGCGGTGACGTCTCCAGTTCCCGCTCCAGCCGCAGCAGGGGCGCGAACACAGTCATCACCTCGTCAAAGGCGGTCTTGTGGAAATCCCGGCAGACGTGCTGCTCCATATAGCCCAGCACAGTGTCCTTGCCAAAGGTGACAGAGCCCGTGTCGGGGGCTGTACTCGCCGGTGAGGACCTTTTAAAAGAGGGTGGTCTTGCCGGAGCCGTTGACGCCCACACTAGCCCCACACGCTCGCCCTTTTGAGCTCGAGGTGACCTCCTGGAGGATGACCTCCTCCCCGAGCTCTGCTGAGATGTTGTTGACGAGTTAAGATAGCCATAGCGGTGCCCGCTTCGAAAAAATTCTCAGTCTATTAAGTATAACTGGCAGAAAATGGGAGGAAGGCAAGAAGCTGGATAGGGAGATAGGGGCAAA
>VOFK01002310.1_pt1 | contig 21474 bp, 40 predicted proteins | sample 5384121 | NCBI WGS metagenome assembly VOFK01 (sample SAMN12384730, study PRJNA508395) | human gut metagenome | isolation source: healthy gut J | host: Homo sapiens | reverse complement strand
AGCTACGTATTGTTAGTTCGCGGTGATACACGGGCTTATGCAGACACACGCAGATGCCGCCATCTTTCCTCACGCTGGCTCAATCATGCTGCAATCACCGGATACGGCGATGCCGCCGGTGGAGCTCGACGCGGTCACATCCCGCAGGCCCAGATCTTTGGCAAGGGCACGGAGGAAAACCTTTCGCCACATTCAAAAAAGTGTTCCCATTGGAACCTGCTTTCCCCGATCTCCGCCAGATATAGCTGAGATCCTTGTCCCAGCACAATGCGGCCAGACGTCGCATACTGTGATTTCCTGAGAGTTTCACCGACATAATCGCATCCTCTTGGCCCATTCAAAAGATAAAGAGGGCACGACATGATTGTTCTCGCTCTTTCCGTTCAGGCGCTCATGCCGCGTCTTTTCATTTTAGTTTCTTCGCTTCAAGTTCCATTGCCGCGCTCCGGCCAGCGGCATACGCTTTCCGAAATACACCAGCAGACGAACCTTACCGTCTTCCTCTTTGAAGCCTCGCAATACTTTCCGTTTCATGAGAGAACAGCGCAGGCGAACTGCTCTCGTCACGCGGGTCTTGCGCTCTCAACCGTGATCTCCCACATAGGCATTCACGCTGCAGTGGCGGATGATGCGCTCGGTGCAAAAAGTCGAACACAGGCGCATTTTCCTCCGTGTGCCGGGGAACCAGTTTTCAGCGGGTATAGCCCTGTTCCCGGGACAGCTTGAACAGGCCGATGATGCGTTGAGTTCCTCATCCACGACATCCATCTCCGCTCGGCCGTAGCGACAGGTACTTCCTGCACAGTGGCAGGCTGCTCGGCAGCAGGTTCCTCCTGCGTCGCCTCTGCCGACTTTCACGTACGGGCGTCAAACTCTGCGTCCATGACCTGCGGCCTCTCCACGCACCGTCAGGGCAGCTCAAGAAAGAGCGCAGAACGGAGGCAAGGAGCGTACCGAACAGACCGCTTGGGCTTGAGGTCACGACCTCCTGAGCTTCCACCACGTCGATCTCGCTGATGGCTTACCGTCAGTTTACCGGTTCCACATAGGCGGCAGACAGGAAACAGATACGGCAGCACCTCAGAGCAAAGATCTCCGGAGCCTGTGCACGCTTGGCGATCAGGCGCTTGCAGATCACGCTGGCAGCTTCCACATCGTCGATGCAGACGGTATCTGCATCAATGGTGCTTGGCTGTTGATAACGCCCTTTGCCGGTGATGGTCTTGGGCCTTGATGCCGTAAAGTCACATGAAGGTGGCCGGACCACCAGATGCTCTGTGACCAAAAGACTCATAATGGACGGTTTCTCCCTTTGGGAATGTAGACGGTTTTCATGCCAACTTAAATCTCCTTTTATTTTCGGGCGGCGTCTGGCCCCCCCGTTTTTGTTCGTTATGCGGCCCCATTTCCTCTTTTTTCAGCCGAACGGGCAGAACAAGGGCAAAAATCGTCGCGGCCCCTCTGCCTCGATCACTATGGGAGAAAGATACCGCTGAGCTTTAGCTCTGATTTCAGGTATCCTTGAACTGCTTCAGAGCGTCCAGCATATACCGCAGGTCAAGCCGAGAGACAAGCCGCCACGGCCGGAAACCTGGATAACGGTACGAAACTTCCCGCCCGGCACCCATCGTGAGCTGATTACCTGTAAAAAGCGCACATAGGCTTGGTAAACCCGGATGCGCACTCTTTTCAGGTAATTCAGTTCCCGGATGAACTCTGCCGTTCGGACCGTGACCGTCTTCCTGGTACTGCCTCGGGCAGCGCCGCAACCACGAATGAAGGTGATGGCCTACGCCCTGTCTTCGGGACACACAAAGGCTTTGCTTCGCCGTCTGTAAACAGCACCCAGCGGGTTCCGACCTGCACTGTTACTTCCACTCTTCCCAAAGACCTTCAGGTAAGCCAAAAGAACTTCCATAGCACAAAAACGGCACCGGGAAGAAGTCACACCCTCCTGCGTGTCGCCCAGGCCATGGTATCCGTCCAGAGAGAAGACCCGCTGACCCTTAAACTGCACACAGGTGTTGAAGGGCTTGGTGTTGGTGGTCGGCTTCATGGTGGCGTAGCGCACACGCTCGATACTCTCCAAAAGGTGTTCGGCATTTTGCGCGAAAACCTTGTCAGCTTCCACCATCACCATTTCGGGGTAATCCTTGATGGAACTGACTTCATATTCCGCCAAAAAGCGTTGAGCACAGTAAAGACGTAGCTTCTGCGGCTCCTTTGCTGTTTTCAGCCCGCTCAGTAAGTTCCATGACCAGCTCGCCATCCATGTGGGCCAGTGCCTTCATCACATCCTTGGTTCTGTTGAACACAAAGGTCAGATCGTCTCCCCCTGCACCGGGAGCCGGGCTGTGATCCAGGTCTCTCTAGATCGGTGGCTGTCAGGGTACAGATGCCGTCCTGACGCTGACGCAGATCTCACCCAGGATGGGAAGGGGGCTCTTTTCAGCACACGGCTTGACCTTCGCCATGGCGTCCGAAAACGCCGGGCATCCACTACGATTCTCCTCACGCTGCGTTCCTCCTTGTCTGCGGTTGTTTTTCCAGCACCGTCTGCATCCGTATCGTCCTCGTGGAGAAATCGGTCTGAAGAGCCATATTTTCTCCGTGGGTCAGAATGTTGTGACCATGATGAGAACAGCGGTCGCAGCGGTGACGTTGGCAACGATGCTCTGAGGATCTTCTTTGCGCGGCTTCGGCACAACCTTCAGTTCGGACGGGAACTTATCGGTGTCCTTGAGCATTTCCGGATGGACGCCGCCGATGGATTTTCGCATGGTGTGTCCATTTCTCCGCACGCCGCACACCACCTGCCCTGTGTATTTCCGTTGCCGCTGTCGATGTAGATAAGTTCCTCACTCTGATGAAACGCCTGATGGCAGAGCTGCCGCGTCTTATTGTTATCCACGCAGCCGAGCAGCAGCACCATTTCCTTTGTCCTGCGGCTGGAGGGGGTGCAGCTCCCATTCCTTTCGGCTCGATCAGCTCCATCAGATCAGGCAGCTTTTCAATGAAGTTTGGAACATACTCCGTTTCCATGCCGAGGACAGTGGAATAGCGCTCTGCCAGCACGCGGGCTTTATTTTCACCCAGGTCTGCGGGCACAAAAGTTCTGCCGGTCCAGGTTCTTTGGCTCCACGATATCGCCGTCGCAGATGATGAAGCGGGCAGGGCGGCCAAGCATATGAAGCAGGCGAAACACATAGGGGCAACATAGCCTCCTGTGCCGCCGGCCCCCAGCATGACCACCTTTACCGGACGGTCCATGGGGAATTTCATAACCCCACCTCCGCCAGAATATCGCGGAAGCCCCACTTCTTGTCGCTGTTCTTTTCCAGTCTTGCACCCTTTTTCTTCTGGATGGTCACCTGATCCAGCCATTCCACGGGAAACTGCTGTTCCAGTCCTCAATCACCGTGTCCGGGTCGATGGGGGCAAAGGTATCTCCGCAGAAAATACGGGCCTTGATGTCGGGATAGAACTGATCCAGCTTTCCCAGCACGAAGTAGAGGCCCGTGGAACGCTCGTCACCGTCGTCCTTGGAAGAGAAGAAGGCGTCCATACTGTTGTGGGAGTGGATATCCGCATAGCAGATGTACCGCTCAGCATCATCGTAGGGACAGTCGTGGAGGTTGGCCTCGATTTCCACCTTGCAGACAGTCTGCTTGGGGACATAGGCAAAGAACTCCTGCTTGACCTTATCCCAGTAGATCAGAGCCAGCGCCTCGTTTTCCTCGTTCTCCGTCATGAAGGCACGAAAAAAGGCTATGATCTGGCCCATCAGGCTCCCCGGGATCTTCGGCAGAGCCGGGGAAAACCCGGCTCTGACCTCAGAGAAATCCACCACATTCTTTTTGGGGGCGATAAACTCGCCCTGCTCCATCTTGCGAAGCTCATAGATTCTGCCATCGTTGGAAGGGATCAGGCAGATGACCTTGTCGGAGGCACCGGGCCTCCTCCAGACTGCCGAACTTACCCTTTGTAGGTGGCAGCGTTCCCCTTGGTCTTCATCTCCACCTTTGGGCTTAACATAGCAGCAGGGGTCCTTCTCTTTCGATTTCTTTGAGTGCTTCCAGAAACTTCGCGGGAACGCTCGATGGTCTCTTTCATGGAGATGATCGTGGTGCCCTTGGGGTCTTTTGACCTCCTTGGCGATACCGCAGTATTCCACGCTCCAGGATACTCTTTTGCCTTCCTCCAGATCGGTAAAATCATCGGACTTGCGGATGCGCAGCTCCTCAAAGGTCATGGAAGCGTCCTCGATGTCTTCTTTGATACCCCTTGTGGTAGAACACAGGAGGCTTTTTCCAAAAGGCCAACCTTGGTGTTCTCCGCAGTTTTTTTTTGCTCAAAAGGCCGCGGCAATGGGGTTTTCCTGGGAACTTCCGCAGCAGCCTTCACAGGTGCAGGAGCCTTGGGTGCCGGGGCAGCAGGAGCAGCGGCAGGAGCCGGTGCGGGCGCTGCAACGGGAGCCGGTGCTTTCCTGCGCCACAGGTGCTGGAGCAAGGACCGCAGCAGATACAGGGGCAGGAGCCGCAAAGGAGTCTGCCTGAGCTGCTGCACTGTTGCCGGTGCCAAAAGATGGCGTCGATGTCAAATCCTTCGCTTTCGGTGATCTCACTGAAGGGCCACGCGCTGTTGTTGGGTTCACTCATAGTAATTTGCTCCTTTCGATTTTGGGACAAAAAAGACCGCAATCACTCCTATGAGCAATTACGGTTTCGTTCTTTGTCCGATATTTCATTCCAGGTCGTTTTGAGGGGCTCCGGAGGGCGCACTAACCCCCTTTCCGTCGCTGTTCCTCCCTAACTTACTCCCGCCCTAACTTACTTCGCCCTGAAATACACCTTCATTGTAGCATTCACAGGGCAGGGCGTATAGTTGCAGTTCTTGCACCCACACTCAGGATCTCAAACTTGAAGTTATTTTTATGAAAAATAATCGTATATTTCCTGCTGTTGAAAATCTTTTACGGTTTATAACCGCAAAACCACTTGCTTTTCTACATTATTTTGCGGTATGATGTGGGTGAAGGAGGCGATTACAATGATTTACAGACCAAGTTATGTTGATAAGATCATGGCCTATGTGGATACACCGTTTGTAAAAATACTGACGGGTGTGCGTCGCTGCGGCAAATCGACAATCCTGAAGATGATCATGTCCAAACTCCGGGAGTGCGGCATCCCTGAATCCCGAATCGTCAGCTATTGCTTCGATTCCATGGAATTTGAAGATATGACCGCAAAGCAGATGTTTCAGGAATTGAAGTCCCGCGTTTCTCCGGAAGGAAAGACCTATTTCTTCCTCGATGAAATGCAGGAAATCAAGGGCTGGGAGAAGGTCGTCAACTCGCTTTCCTCCGATTATGATGTGGATCTGTATATCACCGGTTCAAACTCGCGCATGATGTCCTCGGAAATCTCCACCTACCTGACCGGCAGATATGTCTCCTTTTCCGGATATACACGCTATCCCTTTGCAGAATATCTTACTTTCAAAGAGCAGTACGACGCTGTTGGTGATCCTCGACAGGAGCTTGCCAACTATATCCGTCTCTTGGCGGTTTCCCGCGACGCATCTGCAAAATTACACGCAGGACGAAGTTTATACCATCGTCAGAGACATTTACAATTCTACGATTTTCTCTGATATTGTAAGGCGAAATCAGGTAAGAAAAATTGATCAGCTGGAGCGTGTGGTCAAATACAATATTTAACAATGTGGGAAACACTTTCAGCAAAAAATCCATTTCCGACTATCTGGAAAGCGGAGCACCGCGCTCTGGATAACGAAACGGTGTACAGCTATCTTGAAAAACTGGAAAAGCATACTTGCTGCATCGCTGTTCCCTGGTATGACCTGCAGGGTAAGGAAATTCTGAAAACGCAGGGAGAAATTCTATCTGGCCGACACCTCCCTTCGTTACAGCGTCCTTGGTTACAATGCAGACACAGTGTTGCCACGAGCCTTGAAAATGTCGTGTATCTGGAATTGTGCCGCAGAGGATACGCCGTATAACATCGGAAAAACCAGCGATGGTAGAAATCGACTTTGTTGCCACACGTCAGAATGAGAAGGTCTATGTGCAGGTTACGCAGCAGATCGCATCTGAAAAAAAAAAGAGCGCAGAGAGTACGAGCGCCTGCTGGAGATCCGTGACAACTATCCCAAATATGTGCTCCGAACCGATGAATTTGCAGGTGGAAACTATGAAGGCATCAAGACGATGCACGTGGCCGATTTCCTGCTGTCTGACGAGTTCTGACAAACTCCCATCCACTAAACTCTATCCAAACTGCGCGAAAAGCGGGACTGCACTTTGCAGCCCCCGCTTAACATTATGTGGTTGGGATACTCTGTTGGCGATAAGGCCTTGTACGACCTGCTCGCCGGTCGTTCGCTGGTTCGGTAGATATTCTGGCAGAAAGCTTGTAGGGCTGAAATCCATGCCTGAATCTTCCTGATCCAGCAGTACACCGGTCACAGTGAAGTGTCTCTCGGCTTTGTGCTGTTCGCAGCTCCTCAATGTAGTTTTCGGACAGGTCGCACTCGCCGTCTGTGATAAACACGATGTCGGCATTCTCAAATCCATCCTCCTGAATGAGCCGCAACGCCTCATTCAGCGGCGTATGGAAATCGGTGCCGCCGTCAAGAAACGTTTCTGCCGCGCGGATCTTATCTTCCATGCTGTACTGTTTCGGAAGAAAAAGATATCCGTTTTGAAGCTGCCGGGACCTGAGAAGTGGACGAGGGCAAATTTGCGGCCGTCACTCTCTGCGATCTCCAGCAAGGCCAGTGCAACCGCTTTCCCCAAGAGGCAAGCTCTCCGCTGGTAGACCCTGATTCATCCAGGCAACAGACAATATCGCCCGCGCCTTTATAAATCGGCTCACGGCGCCGGTACTGCTTGATCTGCCTGCGCTGATACTTTCGCAGGAACAGCGGCTGCGTCTGCGGTGTGGCCAGCATGGCAAGCTCCGGAGGTCAGCGCACGAGACAGGTCATTACCCAGCTCCAGAGAGTATTTTTCTCCCCGGCCGTAGGCAAACCCGTTGCGTTTGCATTGAGCGAAGATCTCACGAAAGCGTCCCAGATATTTGGAAATATCCCGCAGCGTATCACTGCGGACACGCTCAAAAGGGCTTCGTTTACCGAGTACGCGCTTCAGATCCGATGGATCATTGCTCCATGCGCCAATGATGCTCTGCACCTCTTCAGCCTTTTTCCGCAGCAGCGGCTACGGCTTGCTGAATCATTCCGCTGACCGTAGCTCTGTTCTGCATCTGACTGGCGTCAACGGTTTCCCCACGGCTTCTACCTGCCGATGTTTGCTCTGGGCCTCGTTGGCGGCTTTGATCACAGCCTCGTTCAGTGTCAGGATTATCCTGTCCGGTTCGCTGCAACTGCTCTAAAAGGCCAAACAGCTCATCTACGGCTTTTGCTTCCGCCAGCTCCAGCTTTTCCAGTGTATTCATAGCACCGGGCTTGCCGCCCAGCTGAGTAAGCAGATCTTCCAACTCGCCGGATGCTCTGGCAACAAATTCAGTCGCCGCTTCATAGGCCGGAAGCTCCCGCCCTTCACACACCTCCTTGAGCGTAGGATAGTCGTCGCTTTGGGTGATGTGCTCCAGAATCGGCACGTTGATCTTCCGCGCCGCTACTGAGAGGTCATCGTCCGCGTTGCGCCGGGGCATCAGGGAATAAAGGACTGGAAAATATCCCGCGAGCGCTGGAAAAAGCGCAGCTTTTTCGCCTGCACTGTTCTCTATCTCGTCCATACCCGTATCCTCCATGCGCAGATCCCGGTAAATGCTATCCTCCAGTTTGGTCGAGCGCAAAACGCGGTCTGTCTGTTGCGGACTACGTTTCACTCTCTGCACCTGCGCCCACGGAGAGGAAAGAACATCCTGAACTTTGTCCGGTAGGGGCTTCAGCATTTTGTATCCGCCTCCTTCTCTCGAAATGTGCCGAACCACGCCAACAGAATTTTTTCTTGCCCGTTCCGGCGAATACCGCAGCTCCGGAAATTCTTCCTGCAAGTATGGTACGGCTCCGTACATATTTGTTTCGCCGCTTTGACGCAGCCGTTCCAGATAGTCAAAATACTTCTGGCATTCATTCTTGGAATAGGCGCTAAGAATACTCGTTTCCATATAAAACGCTCCCCTATCAATGCGAGTTTGTCACTTACCGTCTGCAAGATCGTCTTTGGTGAGTTCAAAGTCATCCAGCCAGTCTACATCGTCCCGTTCGACAAAAGTAGATCCGTCCTCGTCTGAGAGTGCTCGATCATACGCGCGCATCAGGGCGAAGTGGTTTTCGTCACCCAATTCTTCTCCCTGTTTGCCGCCCCGGAAACGATACTGCTGGACGGCGATCCTTGCGTCGCTGCCTACTGCGTCCCACATATCGCGGAAGGGCTGGTCGTGCTTCAAAAGCTCGCGGATATCAAGTTCATCCAAACAACCACCCTCCATAAAGGAAAGCTCCACGCCACCACGGTCTTCGATCCGTACTTCCGTAAAAACAATGCTCATTTTATTTTCTCCTCTTATCTTTTTATGGAGGGAGGGCTGATGCCCTCCCTCGCTTATTTGGTGCTCTTAAAATGGCATTTCCCCGGATTCGCCGCCAAAGTCCGGTGTAAAGCCGTCCGGCACGGCAAAGCTGTCGGGCGCTCCGGTATAGGCAGGAATATCATCCTCCTCACCGCCGTCTTTCGGCTTGGAATCTCCGAAGTAGACATTGTCTGCAATGACTTCGGCACTGCGGCGCTTGCCGCCTTCCTTATCTGTCCAGTCGCGGATCTGGAGCCGGCCCTCCACGACGGCCATGCGGCCTTTTGTGAAATACTTGCTCACAAACTCCGCCGTGGCGCGCCAGGCAACGATATCAATAAAGTCCGTCTCCTTTTCCCCGTTTTTGGACTTGAAGTCCCGATCCACCGCGATTGAAAACGAACAAACAGCGGTACCGCTCTCTGTCCTGCGCAGTTCAGGATCGCGCGTGAGTCTTCCCATAAGAATGATCTTGTTCAGCATCGTGATTCCTCCAATATTCTTTAATTTAACGCTGCAATCTCTTCCAGCGTCGTATAAGTAAAATGTGTCTGCTCGTGGGCCTTGCGGCTGATCTTCTCCAAATCGGCCAAGAGGTCATCCACCAGCGCTGTCTCGCTGTCAGACTGCGCCGCCGTGCGAAGGCTGCACTGCATCTGATAAAGATGCGTCAATTCACCGCGCAGCTTGATAAATGCCTTGCGCGCAGTATCGGCCTTACTGCCATCCCCCAGCGCGGCGTCAAACTCCTCCTGGGATTCCAACGCCATACCGCGGATATTGTTGACCTTATCCTGCATGGGGTTGACGCACAGGCGGGTGAGCACCGCTTCCACCTTTTCACGGTCTGAGGGCAGGCGCCAGAGATAATTCTTCAGCGCCAGAAGGTCACAGGATTCTACCTTGTCATGGCCGGAAAGCCATGCCTTGGCCTGCGCGATGGGATAATAGCCCAGATACTTTCGGTCCGACACCGTCATATCCTTACGAAGCTCGCAGAGGATATCGTCAGCCAACTCGTTGATGACGTCGGGAACGGGGATCGACGCGACCTCCTGCTGCATTTGCCGCAATTCCTCCAACGTGATCGTAACGGTGACCTGTCCGAAGGTGCCGGCCTGCTTATTCTTCAAAACGGCAAGGCGCGTGTCCCGATCCTCCATATTGGCCGTCACGACCTTCAGCTCCAGGCGGTCGTACAGCGCCTCCAGGATCTTTTCCTGCGGGTCATTGAAATTAGGGATCTCATTGGAAGCCGCAAAGAAAGAAAAATGACCGGAATGGGATAGGTACATCCCTCGTTGGTGTATTTGCGCTCATTGAGGGCGGTGAGCAGTGAGTTCAGCACGCCGTCGTTGCACTTGAAGATCTCATCCAGCAATACGATATCAGCTTCGGGAATCTTACCGGCCGTCTGCACCGCGGGCTCGCTTTTTGTGAAGCGCCGATAGAGCGCTGCACGATAAAGCTCCAGCTTTTCGGTGCCGCTCTTGAGCTTTTCCCATGTTGCGGGCTCGTCCTTCATGGAGCCGATGCCCTCGACGAGGACACGCAGGTTGAAGCGCTGGTTTTTGATAGGTTGCGTCCTGCTCCAGCACAGTTTGCGGCACAGAGCCCGGCAGCAGACTCGCAAGATCAACACGGCCGAAAAGCTGTTCTTCATCGCTCTGCTTGGAAAGAAGCCTCTCAAACTGCCGCGCACCGGTGATGTGCTGACGGAACAGGTTGATAGCATAGCTTTGGCTTGGCCCGGCTTCACCTAGAACAAACAGGTTTTTTCGCGTCAGCAGGGAACTGGCGATCATCTCCACCAATTCCTCACGCTCGGCCACGCTGGCATTCACATCAGCGATAACGGCCAACATCTTATCTCTCAGCGTCATTTCATTTCCTCCTTGTTTTTTTCGCAGGAAGCACCGGTGTTTCCGATACGATGTAGACAACACACGGGCCATCTTCCTGATTGTCTCGGCCTCCGTAGGCGAACAGGAATCCGCTGATCGTTTTCTCCACCCGGGTCAATACCGGCGGATCGTCGTATTCCTCCAGATTTTCCAGCATCTTGCGAAGCAACACGCCCATATCATTGGATATTGCCAGTGTGACTCCATCAACGTGGTCAATCTGATCTTCCAAACAGGTCAGCGTCAGCAGATTGCCGGTACTCTCCGGCTCTCTTGCGGGAACCGGCTCCAGCATCTCCGGAGACATGATCACGCAGTCCAGTGAGATCTCTTCAAGCTGCATATATCCTGCCTATACAGATCGGAAAAAGGGGTTTCCAATTCAGCGGCCATGGCAACCGAATCCGGCGACATAAACTCGCAATAGATATCCGGGTGTCGTTCTCCGTTTCCCGGTCCTCATCGGTGCGGATCTCCGTCACGGTGCCATATGCAGCCCATGTACGCTTTCATCATTGGCAAAACCGCCGCTGATTTTGAACTCTTTTGCCGTCAATAAAAAGGCGGAACCTTTTTTTCGTATGACCATATTCAACTCCTTTTGTGGCCCGGCTCACATCCACGTAGATATAACCGTCTGGCATTCTCTGAATCGCTTGGCAATATCGCTCACGCGTTTGCTTGCCGTACTGTGTGTACCAATTTCTTCCTCCAGTTCCCGAATCGTGATATAGCTTTCGCGGGCCTGTTTCTTTTCTTCCTGGTCAGATCTTCCCAGTGGAGCCAAACGATTTCGTCCATTTTTCTGCTGCCGGGCTTATGCCGCCAGCAGCTGCTCATGCAGCTCGCTGTTCTCGGAGAACAATGTCCAGCGAGATAATATCGCTCTTTTGGAAACCTCTGGGTGCGCCGGTCATGCCGCACAAGCGGAATGCTGCCTTGCAATTCAGAAGCTCGTATTTGAGCTGGGCGAAGATGTGCTGCTGCAGGTTTCCCTTATCCGGATCATAGTAAACCAACGGCCTTGATGAGCCGAATGGCAAGCTGCTGGTACACATCGTCATACTCAACCGCGCCGCCCTCATCAGAGGGGCGGTTTTTCTGAATGATGCTGTCGATGCACCAAAGATGGTCTTCCACGATGGCATTGCGCTGAGCAATGGAGTAATTGTTTTTCATAGTCGTTTCCTTTCTCTGGTATTGGGGTCAGAAACGGCAGCAGCCGTTGCCCAGTCCTCCAGTAACATCTGATTGGTGTAGACGGGCGAGGTTGTAGCGCGGATCGCTGCAGTGCTGCATCCGCACCATGTCCTTTCCGCCGTTTACGTTCTTTTCCTCCCTGATAGTAAGAGGATGCGCAGGTATTACAGTGCTTCTCTTGATCCTTCAATCAGTGTCCTCCTTGACATTTCTTTCGTGCGGTCGCTGCGTCGAACAGTCCCAGCAGCACATACCCGTTCTGCGTCTTATAGAAGAACTCGGGCTTGATGCCATCGTCGATCTCCACCACGTAATGGCGGTGAACAGCAACACCCAGAAGTCTCGGCATCCGGCTCTTCGTTGCACCGTTTGGCAAACTCACGGGGCGTCAGAGGGGTGTGCAGCTCATAGACCACAGCATGGCGGAAGGCAGAGGGGGAAATATCCGTGCCCAGCTGCTCACACACATATCATGGTGCAGCATCCACTGCTCAACGCTTTTGAACCCGTAAATACGCAGCTCGCTGGGAACCTTTGCGCTTGGGACACCAGGTAGGCACATAGATTTTCGGGGTCGCCGCGTCCGAACTTTCAGGGGCTTCTTTCCTCCCATACAAGCGGTCGCCAAAGTGCATGGTGACACCGTTTTTCTTTACAGACATATTCTCCATATAGTGGAGGTGGCTCTTGCACTCAGAGCAGGTCACTTTTCTCAGATCCATAACCGCCCCTCCATCACTCTTCCTCGCAGCATTCCCCGTTCCTTCAGGTTCTGGAACAGGCTCATCACCAACTGACCATCGTAATCGTCAATGATGCCGTACTCCTGGCAGAAAGTCAGAAACTCCTCGAACATATTTCTTCCTTCCCGAACCCTCCATTTCGCTCATACGCTCATCATGCCGAAGCAAAAATCCAGACAGTCGTTGAGGTCGGTACGGGTGTTGATAAACGGCAATAGCTCATATTGGACATACTTCAGTCTCCTTCCTTATCCATGAAAAGCGGACTTTCGATGATCTCATAGCGGGTAAACCAACCGGCGGCATAGCCGTCCCGGTAGGCCTCCCAGAAATCATCGCCGTACTCCTCACGGTACAGTTCCTTGGAAAACGGAATTTCCATGTTTTCCTTTTCTTCGGTCACCAGACGATTCAGCTCTGCACGAGCCTTTTCTCTGTCCGTGAATGTGGCCACGCCCGATGGAGAGGGAAACTCGCCCTGATCCGCATCGGCCAGGAATGGACGATGGTATAGGCGCCCTTCACGCTTCTGCTGTACATTCTCGCCACATGACTGTTCTCAGGCAGTGCCAGCCAATATTCAATAGCGGCACGGTCTTCCTTACGGAACATCTCCACAAACTTTGTGCGAAACGCCGTGCGAGGCCAAAGCACTGACCGATGGAGCGGTGAAAATGGTATAAATGCCGGTATACCGCAGCAAGGAAACTGTCAGTGCTATCCGCCTCAACGGCCTTTTTGCTCCATGCACAGCCGCCCGCCGCAGATCCTGCATTTCCCGACCAGACACAGCTGATAGGGGCTTTATCTCCTTCAGGCTGTTGTAGTTCAGGCTCCATTGGACTTTCTCCATGTTCTCCGCCAAATGCGCGGCCATTCCAAGGGCGTCCCTGCAAGTGACCGGCGGACACGAGCAAAGTTTCTCATGCTCATGCCGGCAATATGTTCTCTCACACATTTATGCTGTCTCCTTCTTTTTCTCTTTGTTTCGTTCCTTTTCGCATAGCCGGATCAGCTTCTGGCACCGATCCATCTCAAAGCCGTCGATGTTGTGCAAGCTCTTCAGAGAGTCTTCAGCTTCTTTGCCATCCACTTATAGCCCTGCGTTCTGCTCATGCCCCGCTCCTTCCAGAAGCTGTCGAAGACCTGATGGGTCTCCATTCGCTTCATGCGAAGCGCTTCGTTGGCCAGATTGCCCAGTGGCCGCGTGCTGCCCTTATGGCAGCCTACACGGGCATTGCAGTTCTGACACTGGTAAAAAAGCTCTGGCGTTCAATGCCCAACCGAGCTGCCGCAGCCGTAGACCTTGGAAGCCGAGACAAGCCGGACTGCACCGCCGCAGTAGCGACAGATAGTGGGGATCTCAAAGGCACTCCTCCTTTACGCCGCCTTTGCCGCAGGGGCACGGGCGGGGTTTCTCCGTTTTTTCTGTGTCCGGCGTACGCATGGCGCTTTGCATATAAAGCGTCCTGGGTACTGAGGGTCAGCATACCGCCCTGCCGGCGATGCCCAGCGTAACGGTCCCGGTCAGAGCCTTCAGACAGGTGCTCAGCTGACGGGAGGAAAACCAGAAGTCACCCAGCAGGTGCTCCGGCCAGGGCGATCACATCCACAGGTGCGGACGCGGTGCCGTATTTCCCCTGCCGCAGTAGAACTCCAGCCGCTGGATCCTTGAAGCCCAGCCTTACTTTCCTTCCGGCTCTACAGTGAGAACAGAAGACAAGGGCGTTTCTCAGATCCTGAATGTCTGTCAGCACGGTAAACGCTGTTCTTGATGGTGCTCAGCAGAAGATCCGTGTCAATGTAGCCACCCTCCATCAGGCGGGCACTGAACAGGAAATTCTCCTTGAAAAACACAATGTTCTTTCCGGTAGTCCCTACACGAAACTCATCTTTATCAGCGCACATACGGGCCAGCTTCCCAAGAGAGGTCGCCGGGATCAGAAGGCTGATGTCGCCCTTTGCTCTGGTCATCACCCTTGGCCGTCACAATACAGTTTCCGTTGCTGCCGGCCGCCCGAGTCCCACATTGGTGAACTTCAGATTGACGCACTTGAGCAGCGGCTTGTTGTTGTCCTGCGCTGTTGCAAACACCGTGCGCTGGGCGCCCAGCGGGAATGCCGCTGAGTTTGACCGTATCCTCGGGAAAAAGGAAGGTCCGGCTTGGGAAAGGAACCGCGATCCCACACATCCACTTCATAACAGGCATTTTTTTCGCTTCTGAGGCCATGCGTCCGTGATTATCCGGCCGCGAGATCTGTACTGTATCCAGGGGCAGACGCTGCAGCATTTCCGTGAGCATCCTCGCACTGAACACCAGCGCCCCATCCTCCTGAACGGCACAGGGGAGTTTTCCTCCAGCCGAAACCTCCATGTTAGTGGAGGTGATGGTCGCTTCCCTGCGGCGTCAGCTTCCATCAAGACGCGCCCTTCAGCACATCCAGCGGAGACTCGGACGGTGCAATGGAGGCCGCACGCTTTGGCGCACAGCAATTCGGCCCGGTTGATTGTAACGATCAAAAATTCTCTCCTCCTTTAAAAGCAAAGCCGAAGATCGACAGTTGGTTTTCATCCACCACTGCCTTCTTCGACTTCCGTTTCTTCTGTTCTTCCTGTGTTCTTGCAAGCAGGCCCTCATACAGCCGCTGGCGTTCCGCGCTGTCTGCGGTTTTGATGCCAAAGACCGTGGCTTCGGAAACTTTTTTGTCCTGTACGGGGACAGGCTCCTTCCTGCCTGACTTCGATAACCTTTTTCTTTCTCCGGATTGATGATCGCCATTTTCTTGAAGGCTGCGGCGATATCCTCCACATTGTCCTTGACGCCCTGAGCCAGCTCTTTTCGCCATCTGAGAGGTCAAGTCCTTCACGTCGCTCATAGGCGGCAAGACCTTCCTCCGAGAATGTCCCCTCGATGATACCTGCGACTGCCAACTTAGAGGCCATCAGCTTCATCGCCTTGGCCTGCAGAGTGTCCACATAATAGAGGCATATACACCTCCACTTTGGCTCCCGGTCTGATTGATACGCCAGGACCGGCGCGACGCCTGCCGCAGTGTAAAGAGGTTGTAGCCCATCGAGTAGAAGATGAGTGTGGTAAAGGCATTGAGGTCAAGGCCGGTTTCCACGCAGCGCGGGTTGGTAATGAGCACCTGCAAACCGTTCTTGACACGCTTGTTGACCCAGTCCTCCCGCTTATCCGTAGCGATCCTGCGGCGTCAGGATCTCTGTCCGATAACCTTCCGAGCAAAGAAGCTTCTGGAGCTTTTTTGTGAATCCGTGCGCGTCCAACTGGTATAGATGAGCACGCGCTCTCCGTTTGCCGCCTTCTGCCGCACCATCCAATACCCGTTCCTCCTTGGGGAAGCAGACGGGTAAAAATCGCCGCAGTTCTTCGGCGTTACAATGGGCATTCCGTTTATGGGATGCACTACCTCCGCTTGATCATAGGGCTGGTCCGGGTAGACCGTCAGCAGGTTGAGATAGGTGGATAAGATCTTCTGTGCCGCCTTTACGGTCTGTGCGCAGGACTTTCTGCAATTCGTGTTCCGCCTCTTTATAGGCCGTGCGTACATCCTCCGGCATTTCCAGCGGTACGGGGATCTCTTCGTAGTCCGGCAGGTCTTTGCCCATGTCGGAGAGGGAGAGAAATGCCGTGTATTCCAGCAGGAAACGGGAAAATACCAGCGGCGATACGCCGGGCAGCTGCTTTGACTTTGTTCTGCGCTTACTGGTACGCCTGTTGGAATTGTACTCCGCATCCTGTATCTCATAGGTATTTTCCACCACGCCGTACTCCGCATCGAAATCACCGGGGCTTTTGTAGCGTTTGCCATCCTTGAGCATCAGCCCGGGACAATGCGGTAGAGCAGGTGAAAAATGCCGGAGGAATAGCCGTTGATAAGCGTTGCCGTCATTCCGACAAAACACCTGGACGCGCCGTACAGCTCTGCCATGGCATCGCCCTGCCCGCTATTGTTGTTGTACTCGTGCAGCTCATCGCAGAGGAAGCCGTCGATGCGCCCGCGCAGCTTTTTCTTGATGTAGGTACTCAGGGGAAACCGCCGGTGCGCTCCGCGGATCGGGTAGAATGCATCCGGATTTTGGGCGATCTCAGTGAGCTGATCGAGAACACGCTCGTTTTGGTACGATGCAGATGTGCCTGCGCGCCGTAGCGGTGGACCCAACCGTATTCTCCGATCTTCACCCAGTCGACCCGCTTGTCGGGATTGACCGCCGACCATAGGACTGACCCGCAATGGGGACAGGTGTGGTTTTTCTTGTGCTCCTTCTGAAAAAAGAACTGGTCGGCCGGCACCGTATAACGGCTGCCGTCCTCGCTGATCTCCATGGTCACGACCTCGTTGCAGTCAGGGCAAAGAAAGGCGCAGGCGCTTACTCCATTTCACTGCCGGGTAGCGCATGTAGCCATCTCGCGCACTCCTTGGAAAAGACTGCAAATACACTTTTGTCGCCCTTGCTCGTACATCGCATACAGACGGTTGAGATCCTGAATCGTGCACCACCATGCCGTAGGTATCTGGGAGCGTTTCTCCAATCTCCCGCACCCACTTTTGTGTGACATGGGAGGGACACATAACGATGCCAAAGAGATTTGTCCGCCGTCTTTTCCGCTTCTGATCGGCCCACAGCCCGTGCAAAGCGCCAAGAGCAGTCGAACCGATCTTCGTTTTGCCACTACCGCATTCTGCGATAATGAGCGCCACACGCTTACGTCGCAAGCTGCCGCTTGACGGCTTCTGCCACCGCAAGCTGCGCATCGTAGAGAGAATAGCCCGCCTCAAAATTTCAAAATTATAAGGTGTGAGGAGTAGGATGGGCAGCCTTCTACCGTACGCCCCTCCTGCAAAATAATTGAAGGCGGTGAGGGTAGGAAAAGCAACGTCACCCCCCGCCAGCGGTGCCGATGGTCCCTGCCAATCCGTTCTTCGCGCATACCTGCCAGCCCCAGTATCCGGAAACTGAGGAAAGGTAGGATAAGGATTGGTATTGTGTTCCATGATTAGTTTTTCATTTCATTTTAAGTTCTTTCTTGATATTGCGTACATTGCGGTAAATATTGATAATGATAGCAATAGCTACTGCTGTTCAACCGCACGCCGATAGCGAACAGGGCGAAAAAAAGCCTTCCAGTTCTTCAGGAAAAGAGGTATCGGTTGAATACGGCGAAGTTGATGTCTACCGAATTCAGTATCAGTTCCACACTGATGAGCATGGCCAATAAATTGCGGCGGGTGAAGAAACCATAGATTCCCGCAACATCATAAAGGTGGAAACCACCAGATAATATTCCATGTGTACCATAAGTTCTATCTTTTTCTAGCGATTAGGATTCCTCCTACGATACAAGCGAGTAATAACACGCTGATTACTTCGAAAGGAAGGATATATTGATATTTTTCCATGCCTATCAGTGCATGACCGATCGTGCGTACATCCAGTTCACCATGAACAAAATGAGAGGGCAAGAATTCGTTCTTCAGCATGACGAACAGACAGATAGCCAGTCCTGCTATAGTAGAAATAGCTCCGGCCACCATCTTTCCATTTTTTAATCTCTGCTTTGTCTCCCTGTGAAGAGGTCAATAAGATACTAAATACATAAAAAGCACTGTTATACCACCGGCGTAAATCAGTAATTGTACAGCTCCCAAGAATGAGTAGTTGAGTTGGAAGTAAATACCTGCTGTACCAAATAAAACGAACAGCAGATAAGTTGCTGCACGCAAGATACGTGAGGTCGTGACTGCCAATACCGAACAGACAGCGATAAACAACGCCAGTACAATGAATACAATTAGTTGTAGTGTCATAATATCGTTTGTTTTTTATTTTTTGTTCAGAGTGAGAACTAGTTTGCTGCGGTCGAATACAGCATTTTCGAATTCTGTATCGAACCGAATGGCATCGTGTGGACAAGCGTTCACACAAAGTTGACAGAACATACAGGCTCCCAGGTCGTACTCATACTTTACCAATATTTTCTTTTTCTTGCCTGTTTCTTCGTTGGTCACAGATTCGCTGGTAATGGTGATTGTATCATTGGGGCAAGCCATCTGGCAAAGTCCGCAAGCAATACATTTGTTATTACCATTCTCATCAACCGGCATGATAAGCCGTCCTCGGAAACGGGGCGATATTTTTAATGTGGCACGGTTTTCGGGATATTGTTCAGTGACTTTAGGAGTGAAGAACTCTCGTCCTGTCACTTTCATGCCGGTAAGTAATGTACCGATGCCATGAAGCAGCCCTTTTATATAGGAATGTTTTTCTTCTTTCATCAGAAATGTAATTTAAATACAACAATAATTACCATCAACAACAGGTTGCACAAACCTATTGGAACCAAGTACTTCCATTCCAGCGTTAGAATTTGGTCAATACGCAGACGGGGAAATGTCCATTTGATCCACATTAGTAACCATACTACAAAGAATGACTTGCCAAAGAACCAAATAAATCCGGGTATATAATCCATGATGGCATTGAATCCGTCTAGCCCAGGAATATGTAGCGGCATCCATCCTCCCAGGAAGATGGTTGTGGCTACTGCGGCGATGATAAACAAGTTTACAAATTCTGCCACATAGAACAGTCCGAAGTGCATACCGGAATATTCGGTATGATATCCCGCAGTCAGTTCACTTTCTGCTTCAGGCAAGTCAAACGGGCCGCGGTTGACTTCTGCATTTCCGGCTATCAGATAAATGATAAAAGCGATCAATGCAGGTATATGTCCTTTAAAAAGGAACCAGCCGTCAGCTTGGCGTTCTACAATTTCGCTTAGTTGCATGGTATCTGTTAAGATTACAATGGTAAGGATGCTTAATCCTACAGATAATTCATAACTAATCATTTGAGCGCCACTTCGCATGGCTCCGATTAATGAATATTTGTTATTGGAACTCCAACCTGCCAGCAAAATACCTACCACGCCGATACTGGATGCTGCCAATAAGAAGAAAAATACCTACATTGAAATCAAGGACCTCCATGCCCTTGTTGATGGGTAGGCAACTGAAAGCCATGATAGAGGCGAGGATAACAATGTAAGGTGCCAAATTGTACAGGAACTTGTCAGCATGCCGGATGGTGATAATTTCCTTGATCAACATCTTGAATACATCGGCAAACACCTGTATGGTACCTTGGGGACCTACACGCATTGGCCCCAAGCGGCATTGGAAAGCGGCGCACACTTTACGTTCCATGAAAATCATAATGATAGCAATAACTGCATATGCCAACATGATACATACGCCAATTACTATACATTCTATGAGCACTGCCAGTTCTTCAGGCATAAATGACGTGAGCAGTGAGTGTACCCATTGGGTGACTATACTAAAATCGAACATAATTTAATAATGTGTCAATTTGCTAATTTGCCAATAGGCAAACTTGTAATTATTTAATTTGTTAATTCTCAGTCTGATAAATAGTGCATTCTCCAAATTGTATATTGAAGAATCGGCACATTATTATCGGTCAATATCCGGTACTACATAATCCACCGTTCCACCAATAGCAATTAAGTCGGCAATTTTTGCGTTGCGGCACATAGTTTCCATTGCTGATACTAAAGGCAAACCGGTAGCGCGGAATTTCATGCGGTAAGGAAATTTGTCTCCACGACTTTCCAGATAAACACCGAACTCTCCGCGAGAACCTTCCACTGCGGCATAATAATTCCCTTCGGGCACACGTATAATCGGTTTCATCTTTTCCTGATAGTTCCCTTCAGGAATATTGTCTATCAGTTGCTCAATGATATCCATACTTTCCAGTATTTCTTCCATACGGACCATATAACGTGCAAAGCAGTCACCTTCAGTGTGGACAATCTCTTTAAAATCTACCTTGCCATACATCGCATAGGGATGACGCTTGCGGACATCGCATGCCCAACCGCTGGCGCGTCCTGTACCTCCTGTCGCTCCGAAAGAGATGGCATCTTCCCGTGAAAGAACTCCCACACCTTTCAAACGTTCTTGGGCAATGACATTTCCGGTGAATACTTCATGGTATTCTTTTTTAGCATCGGAGACGCAGATAAGCAATGAATTCTTTTTTTTTTCTGTACAAAGTCCGGAGCGATATCAGCTTGTACCCCTCCAATGGTGTTATAATTCTGTATCAAACGTCCTCCGGTAGTTGCTTCGAAGATATCCAATATCTTATCACGATCACGGAATCCATAGAAGAATGCGGTCAAGGCACCCATATCCATACAGAGACAGGAGAAGAAAAAAAGCAAGTGAGAATCTATACGTTGCAATTCGTCCATAATGGTACGAATGTATTGTACCCGTTCGCTTACTTCTACGCCCATTGCCTGTTCAATGCACATACAGAGAGCATGGCGGTTTTGGTGCGCACCTAAATAATCCAAACGGTCGGTCAGGGCCAAGGTTTGGGGATAGGTAAGACTTTCGCACATTTTTCGATACCTCGATGGATGTATCCGCAGTGCACATCCAGTTTTTTTGATAATCTCACCTTCCAGTGAAACACGAAAACGAAGTACACCGTGGGTTGCCGGATGTGTTGAGGACCTATGTTAATGATATATTCGTCCTCATCAAAAATGGTTTCGCGTTTTTCTCTATTACACTGCCATCATGTTGTACTTCTATATATTGTGTCGTGTCTACAGGTTCCTCATTGGTCATACGGAGTGGGTTGAGGCTTTCATCGTAGTCCTTACGCAATGGATAGCCTACCCAGTCATCACGCAGGAACAAACGGCGCATATCAGGATGTCCTATAAAGCGGATACCATAATAGTCGTACACTTCGCGTTCATTGAATTCAGCACCTTTCCAAATATCACTTACACTAGGAAGTTCCGGCTTTTCTCGGTTGGTTGTGCGAGTGCTGACCACTATATTTTCTCTTGTATTCGTATCTTCCAGATGATAGACTACACCTAGTCCTTCTTCGCCCCAGTCCATTCCGGTAAGGCTGCGTAGAAAATCCATATGTTTACCCTGCCGCAATTTCAGCATTTCTTCATGTAAGCTTTTTCGGCAGGTATTTCTATTC
>VOFK01003854.1_pt1 | contig 21477 bp, 30 predicted proteins | sample 5384121 | NCBI WGS metagenome assembly VOFK01 (sample SAMN12384730, study PRJNA508395) | human gut metagenome | isolation source: healthy gut J | host: Homo sapiens | reverse complement strand
CATATTGTCCTGATATAAGTTTACATATGCCTTCCGAACAACCGTCTTTCGGCCCCAATGATGTTTGAGTTTCCCGGTTCTAAGTTCCGCTTCCAAGGGCGTAAGCCAATCGCAGCTGGCATGAGGTCTGAGTGGTTGTAAGGATAGCGATCTGGTCGTGCGTTCTTTTGCTGCCTGAAAACTTTCAAAACATTCCTCGTCGATCCATTCGCTCTTCAGAATACCGTTCACCCGTTCGGCAACGGCATTCTCATACGGATCGCCCTTTTCAGTCATGCTGATGCGAATCCCATTATCGGTCAGCAATTTCACATATTCTTTCGAACAATATTGGCATCCTCTGTCCGAATGATGGATTAACCCTTGCCGTTTTTGCTGCGGAGTCTGGTCTATGGCCATCCTCAGTGCACGGAGCGCTCCGTCCCGTTCCAATGTCGTATTCAGATCATAGCCTACGATCCGTTTGGAATAGGCATCCGTTATCAAAGCCAGATATGCAAATCCTTCTTTCAAAGAAATGTACGTAATATCTCCGACCCATAAACGATGCGGCCGCTCGAGGTCGAAACCCCGGATCAGATTCGGATATTTACGCATCCAGTGCCGCGAGCAGGTCGTAACGCTGTATTTCTTCCGACGTTTGACCAGAAGATTGTTTTCCGAAAGCAGCGTAAATAACCGATCCCGGCTGACCGGAAATCCGTCTTGTTGCAGCAAATGCCACAGTTTACGACCGCCGAGCCTGGGCATCAGTTTCCGGTAGTAACCCACCCGCTCCAAAAGAAGGGTGTCGGACAAGGATCCTTCCCTATTACGCCGTAAATGTTTATAATAGGCCTGACGGGTATAGCCGAACAACCCGCACAGAAACGACAGGCTCATTGCTGTGTGTCTTTCTTTGAGACGCTGGACTGTCCGGCTGCGGATTTTTTTAATAGGTCGATACCGTATTCTTCCTGAAGGATATCTCCCATGATCTCATAGCCTTCCAGACGTAATAAAGCCTCTTCCAAGCGCCGCCGAAGGGCTTTGTTCTCGGATAATAATTCACTGGCTTCTTCACTCGTAACGCGGGACATGATCGGATAAGGATTAGGGGTACTCACAAAGCTACAACTATTTTTCGCTTTCCAGCGCTGACCCATCTTATGAATCGTAGACATGGGAATACCATGTTCTTCGGAGAGTTGGCGAGCCGTCTTGACTCCGCTCAAATACTCCTGTAAAATCAGATGACGCAACTGACGCGGTAAATAATGACGTGATAAGTCTGAATTCGTTGTTTGCTGCATAAGATTTACTCTTTTCTGTAAACCTTTTTCAGGACGGGACAGTTTCTTGATAGTCGAATGGATCGTCCCGGAACGCATCCCTTGTACCGAGGAGAGGTAGACCACAGAACTTTTCGATGAAATCCCGCTTCAGGTCTTTGAAAGGAATATCCTTTGCACGGTATTCGTATTCGAGGAAAGAGGCAAGCCGGTTACGGCGTTTGCGGTAATTGTCATAGCTCGAATAGGCGCGGTCTTTTGCCGACACGTTTGAGGAACCCTGCAAGGTATTCGTCGAAGGTCTGCAGCAGCAGGCGGCAGTCATCGCCCATACCGAGGACGGCGTTGCGAACCTTTTCGGCCGTGACATACGAATCACGGTCGCAGAGACGTTGATACTGTTTGCCGATATTGGTCTTGATATTTTCCAGCTTTTCGTTGATGCGCTGAGCTTCGAGGCTCTTACCGGAAGCCTTGTTCGCCTTGGCATCCCAAAGGGGTGGAGCGAACGGTGAGTTTGCAGCTGAACTGCGACATTGTACCATTAATCGTGATACGACCCATGACGGGAACCTGACCATGTTTTTCCGACTGCCTTTTCACGTAGAAAAAGACTTTGAAAGTGCTGCGTTGCATGATAACCTGAACTTTGTGGATTTGTTAAACGTTAAGTCAGGTTATTTGTTATGCGGAAATCCAACACAATAAGCTGAAAACAAGCACTTTAGTGTAAATCAAAGCATTTCGGGCAGGTAACGGATAAGTAACAAACTCACCGTTAATCCTGCCCGATTCTGCAATTTTATTGCTCGGAACAGATGCAGAACAGGGAATTAAATACCTGTAAACATGATATTTACTCTTTTCTGCATATTCGTTTACCTACAAATACCGAACCCGCGGGTCCGCTGTTTTTCAATTCGACCGAAGCCGTCCACGGATTGCCCCCCCGAAAGTTCCGTCGTTTTTTTGATCAGCGAGGCATACATCGTAAAAACGGGACGAATGGAGCATACGTCATCCATTCGTCCCGTTCGGGGGGATTTGCGGCGGATGCGCCGCAATCATCGAAAAATTACCAGCCGGCGCGAACCGTCCGGAGATCACGACGTCGTAAACCTTCGGTTCGTGGCCGTATTTTTGGCGTTGAACTTCTCCTTGGCCGTGGCGATGAAGTTGTCGTAAAGTTCGTCCTTCACGAGGTTGATCGTGCAGCCGCCGAAGCCGCCGCCCATGATGCGCGAACCCGTCACGCCGCACTCCTCGGCGACCTCCGCCAGGAAGTCCAGTTCCTCGCACGACACTTCGTAATCCTTCGACATGCCCCAATGGGTTTCATACATGCGCTTGCCGACCGTCTCGTAGTCGCCCTTTTCGAGCGCTTCGCATACGTCCAGAACGCGCTTCTCTCGCCGATCACATAGCGGGCGCGCTTGTAGTCCTCCTCCGAAATCCGATCCTTGATGGCGTCGAGCTGCTCCATCGTGGCGCCGCGCAGAAACTCCTGTCCGAGCACTTTCGCAACGCGCTCGCAGGAAGCGCGGCGGTCGTTGTAGGAGAGCCTACCAGTTCGTGCTTCACGCGCGAATCCAGCAGAACCAACTTATAGCCCTTCGGGTCGAACGGGAAGTAGGCGTACTCCAGCGAACGGCAGTCCAGGCGGATCAGGTTGCCCTTCTTGCCGAAAACCGAAGCGAACTGATCCATGATGCCGCAGTTCACGCCGCAATAGTTATGCTCGGTGGACTGGCCGATCTTCGCCAGTTCGAATTTGTCGATGCCCAGCGAATAGAGGTCGTTCAGCGCAAAGGCGTAGGTCGACTCCAGCGCTGCCGACGACGACATGCCGGCGCCCAGGGCACGTCGCCCGCGAATACCGTGTCGAAACCGCCGATCTTGCCGCCGCGCTTGAATCTCGCGGCATACGCCGAAGATATAGCAAGCCCAGCTCTGGGCGGGTTTGTCCGCTTCGTTCAGCCGAACTCCGAGCTTTCGCCCAGGTCGAGCGCATAGGCCCGCACCTTGTCCGTGCCGTTGAGCTTGATGGCCGCCACTATTCCTTTGTCAACCGCCCCCGGGAAAACGAAGCCCCCGTTGTAATCAGTATGCTCCCCGATCAGATTGATACGCCCCGGCGAGGCGAACATGACAGCCCCGGAGCCATAAATCTCCTGGAACTTTTTGCTGACTTTTTCTTTCATGGTCTATTCTGGTTTTAAGTTAAGGATTCCATTTCCACATCATACGAAGATAGGAAAAAATCCCGAAACTCCGATATATTTCGCCGGGAAATCGTACATATCGTTCCGCTCCGTGTTTCGTTTCAAAATCACAAACCCTTCCGTATGATGACATCGTCCTGAAAAAACACCTTTTGCACCCCGCCGGGCTTGTTATTCCGGAAATGTTTACTAACTTTGTTGAAGTTTCGATTTATAAGCACTCAACCAACATTTCAAACGATATGACAAAAAAGCTCATCTTCGCCGCCGCCCTGCTCTTCGCAGGAACCGCCGCGGCCTTCGCTCAGCCCAAGGTGATTGCGCACCGCGGCTACTGGACGGCACCCAATTCGGCGCAGAACTCATTTTGCTTCGTTCTCCAAAAAGCCGATTCGGTCGGGGCCTTCGGCTCGGAAATGGACGTATGGCTGACTGCCGACGACAAGCTGATCGTAACCACGACCGTATATACAAGGGTACCGAAATCGACATGGAGAAAGGTACGCTGAAGGAGATCACCCGATCGTGCTTCCCAACGGAGAGAACATCCCGACGCTGGACGCCTATCTGCGCCTGGTGGCCGGCAAACCCGACACCCGGCTGGTGCTGGAAATGAAATCGCTCTCCGACCTTCGGCGCGAAGACCTCGCGGCCGAGAAGATCGTCAAGGCGTTGCGCAAGTACAACCTGCTCGACCGCACCGACATCATCGCCTTCTCGATCAATGCCTGCCTGGCGTTCAAGAAACTGCTGCCCGACGGGCGTATCTTCTACCTGAACGGAGACCTCTCCCCGCGCAGCATCAAGGGGCTCGGCCTCACCGGCATCGACTACTGATGCGCGTGCTGCGCAAGCACCCCGAATGGGTGGAACAGGCAAAAAAGCTGGGACTGGAGGTGAACGTATGGACGGTCGACGAGGAAGAGGACATGCGCTATTTCATCGACCTGGGCGTGGACTACATCACGACGGATTACCCCGGAGCGGTTGCAGGGCCTCGCTGAAATAACAGCGGCAATATAAATTTAATTCCGCCGTTTATTCGTCCGATTATTATAGGCTAAAGATATGTATAAAAACCGTCTATCGGATGCTGGGATTGCTGAGCCTCGGGCCAGGAGATGCGGTCAATTGCACAAAAAACAAGAACTTTGTAAAAATTCATCCCGGAGGCAGTTCTGGGAAAATTCTTTTTTAATGGGATTTGATTTTCAACGGTTGCAAAATCGAATTTCCCTAAAACAAAAACTTAATCGACCTTGATGCAGAAAAACATACCGGAATTATAAAAGGGATTTGCTCAGTGCAAAATCACATTTCCATGCAAACTATAGATTTGATGCGGCCGGGAACTACAAAAAGCTTGGGCCGCAATGATCCCTCCCACTGCCAAAGGGAAGGGCAACAACGGTAAAAACGAGGCATCACGCTATTCAACCCCACGGCGCAGGAACTCGATGAAGCCGACTGCCTTGTAAACAGCATCAGCATCGCCGCGTTCCGATAATTGGCACAATATCTCGGACTTTGTCCGTTTTGGTTTAAAGAGTAAGACGGCCACGCGGGAAGAGGTCGTCCAGGCGATCGAGAAATATTGCGGCGCACCTGCATACGTCATCGAAACTCCGAATGCGATTATTACCAATTTTATGATAAAAACCTACGGTAGCTAATCCGGCACATTGGACAAATATCAAAATAGAGATCACGATTTCCAAAATGAAAAGACACGTATAATGAAAAAAAATGATAGGCGATTCGACTTCAACATGCAGGTGACTTTTACCGTAAAACCGGAACCGAAATGATAAACCGTGCCGAACCTCTAATTTTTTTCGGAGGAGCTGGAGGGGGTAAAGCGGCCGTGAAAATCACGGCCGCTTTTTTATGATTCCAAAAGTTCGGGGGCTAAAAAGAATGGCATATCGGTATACATCCACCACCGTCACCTCGATGCCGCGTTCGCGCAGCGGTCGAGGTAAAAGGGGCTGGAGCCATTGTCGGTGAACTGCGGTCGACAGCCTCCAGGTCGCAGATCTTGCTGAAGCCGCGGCGCGTCGAACATGTCGGCCTGACCTTCTGCGCGGCGTTCATCATCACGGTTCAGCCGCTTCGAGCATGTTGGTCGTCGTAAGCCCGAATTCGAGGTCGATGCCGTCGACCCCGACGAACAGTTTGCTGCAGTTGAAGTTGCCGAGCATCTGTTCGGCAAAGGGCCCCACGACCGACACCGAACTGCTGCGGGTAATGCCCCCCAGCTGGATCACGTCAACGTTGGTGTCCTGCGAAAGGATCGATGTCACGGGAACCGCCGCCGTGATGACCGTCAGGTGGCCTACGGGTTTGATCTCGCGGGCCAGAAAGGCCATCGTCGTGCCCGAAGCGATGATGATCGAATCGTCCTGCGCGACAAGGCTTGCGGCCTTGGCCCCGATCGCCCGCTTCTCGGCGACGTTTTTCTTCTCCTTCTCGTTGACGTGGCGGTCGCTGATATAGGGGCTGATAAGGATCGCACTGCCATGCGTGCGGTAGAGTTTCTTCTGTTGTTCGAGGAAAGAGAGATCTTTGCGGATCGTGACCTCCGAAACCTTGAACAACTCGGCCAGCTGCACGACGGATATGGAGCCGTTCTGCTGCAACAGTGCCAGGATCCGGTTATGACGCTCCGGAAGGCTCAAAATAGTCTCTTCGCCGGATTTATTCATAGTGTCGATTAAATTTGGTTTTATAATGCAAGATACGAAAATAATCCGAAATTAGATCGAAACCTCCCGGAGAAATATTTTTCCGGCGATATATTGTGCCCGAAACGAAATATTATGAAATAAAACATATTTTATTTTTTGAAATACAAAAAATCATATGTAATTTTGTTGCGAAACGAAATTCATGAATTTATGGAAAGACTTGCACAAATCAAAAACTATCCGAGAAAGACAAGGTTTGGGATATCGTAGTGGTAGGCGGAGGCGCCACGGGCCTCGGCGTGGCGGTCGACGCAGCGACCCGCGGGCTGAGCGTAGCGCTGCTCGAAAAGACCGACTTCGCCAAATGCACATCGAGCCGCAGTACGAAGCTCGTGCACGGCGGCGTACGCTACCTGCAGAAGGGCGACGTCATGCTGGTGCTCGAAGCCCCTGCGCGAGCGCGGCCGCATGAAGGCCAACGCCCCGCATCTGGTGAAGGACCAAGGCTTTCGTCATCTCGAATTACGGTTACTGGGACAATTTCCTCTATTTTGCGGCCTGACGTTCTACGACATGCTCTCGTTCGGTTTCGGTTACGGCCGTTCGAAATTCATTTCGGCAAAAAAAGGTAATGAAATACATCCCCACTTCGGTCGAAAAGGGGCTCAAGGGCGGCGTCGTATACCACGACGGACAGTTCGACGACTCGCGCATGGCCATCAACCTCGCCCAGACATGCGTCGAGAACGGCGGCACGGTCGTGAACCAGGCGAGCGTTACGGGATCGTACGACGATGCGGGACGTGCGGGCCGGCGTGAAATTCGTGGACAACCCCACCGGCGAGGAGTATTCGATCAAGGCGCGCAGCGTCGTGAACGCCGCCGGCTGCTTCGTCGACGACATCATGCACATGGACAGCCCCGCACCGCAAGATGGTCACCCCGAGCCAGGGCGTGCACCTCGTGCTGGACATGAAATTCCTGCAGAGCGACTACGCGATCATGGTACCCAAGACCTCGGACGGCCGCGTGCTGTTCGCCGTGCCCTGGCACGACAAGGTCGTGGTCGGAACGACGGACATCGTACGCCCCCAAACCCCGGAGGAAGAGCCGCGTCCGCTTAAGGAGGGAGATCGACTTCATCCTCGGCACCGCAGGATCTACATGAACCCCCGCCCACCTACAAGGACATCCTTTCGGTCTTCGCAGGGCAGCGTCCGCTGGCGGCGCCCAAGAAGGAGGGCAAAAACACCAAGGAAATTTCGCGCAGCCACAAGATCATCGTTTCGGACAACGGGCTGGTGACGATCACGGGCGGCAAGTGGACGTCCTACCGTCTGATGGCCGAGGATACGGTGGACAAGGCGATCGAAGTAGCCAAGGGCTTGCCCGTCCGCAAGTGCGTGACCAAGAAACTGCGCATCCACGGCTACCGCAAGAACCCCAACCTCGCCGACCATATGCGTTTACGGTTCGGACGAGCCGAAGATCCTCCGAATCTGATCAAAACCCGGCGCTGGGCGAGCTCTCTCCGAAGTTCGGCTACACGCTTGCCGAGGTGGTTTGGGCCGTGCGCGAGAGATGGCCCTCACGGTCGAGACGTGCTGGCGCGCCGCGTGCGGCTGCTGTTCGTCGACGCCCGCGAGGCGATGGCCGCCGCCCCGAAGGTCGCCGAAACGATGGCCCGCGAACTGGGCCGCGACCAGGCATGGATCGATGCGCAGGTCGAAAGTTTCACGAAACTTTGGCGAAAAAATTATATCTTTGAAGCTTAAACGGACTTTAACCCAAGCTTAAAAATGTTCAATTTTTTTAATCCTCCGGCTCCCAAACCGAGGCTCTCCCAGGACAAAAATCCCGGCCAAATACGCGCAGATGCGTCTGCGCGTATTTTTGTTCGGTGCGTTTCTGGGATACGCAGCCTACTATCTGGTGCGCAAAGAATCTTTCGCTCGCAGCGCCAGGCATGATCGAGTCGGGACTCCTCGACAAGGCCAGCGTAGGACTCGCGGGTTCGGCGATCTCGATCGCCTACGCCTTCAGCAAGTTCATCATGGGCAGCCTTTCCGACCGTTCCGACGCACGCAAATTCCTTGTCGTAGGACTTATTCTCTCATCGTTGCTGATGATTTGCACGGGACTGATCCCTTACAGCCACACAAATCCCGGCATCAACGTAGGCATTATCTTCGGTCTGATGCTGCTGGTGGGCTGGCTTTCGGGCATGGGATGGCCTCCCTGCGGGCGTATCATGGCCCACTGGTTCTCCCAGAACGAACGCAGTTTCAAATGTCGGTATGGAATACGTCGCACACGATCGGCAGCGGCTCGCTGGGACTGCTCGTAACCGCCGGAATGCCATCTTCGCCACGCTGGGATGGGGGCGACACGTGGCGTGCCTTCATCTTCCCGTGCGTGGCGCTTCTTCTGGCCGTTTTCTGCTGGTGGGCGCTGCGACACGCCCCAGGCCTGCGGGCTGCCTCCCATCGACGAATACCGCAACGATTACTCGGCGGTAAAGGCCGCCAAGGAGAAGAACAGAAAATCCCCTTCAAAAAAACTCTTCGTCGACTACATTTTTCAAGAACAAGATTCTCTGGCTCATCGCCCTGGCCAACGCTTTCGTCTATCTGGTGCGTTACGGCATCAGCGACTGGGCGCCGGTCTACCTGCAGGAGATGGATATCATGGATGCCTCGCAGACTGGGCCTCTCTCGCTGCACAACTACGCGGGCGTCCCCGGAACGATCATCTGCGGATGGATCTCGGCCAAATTCTTCAAGGGACGCTGCGCCCCGGCCAACGTGATCTACATGGTGTTGGTGCTGATCGGCATTCTGGTCTATTGGAAAGCCGCTCCCATGCCCATCGCTGGCTGAAATCTTCGGCGGCGACCCTGCCGCCATCGGCCGCACGGTCGTCTACACGGCGCTCTGCGAAATCGGGTTCTGCATCTACGGTCCCGTGGCGCTGATCGGCATTCAGGCGCTGAACCTCGTGCCGAAGAATGCAGCCGGAACGGCCGCAGGATTCGTCGGGTTGTTCGGCTACCTGTTCGGCGACGCCGTGCTGGCGAAAAATCGTCATGGGTTCGGTCGCCAACGACAACTCGCTGGGATGGAACGCCACCTTCTGGATGTTCATTGTCGCCAGCCTGCTTGCCACGGCATTCTGCGCCACAACCTGGAAACGCGAGAAACAGGCGCTCTCCCGATAGAAAATTCCCGCTAACGAATCGTGAAAGCCTTTAACTCCCGGTTAAGGGCTTTTTCATTGCCCCCGACCAGCCGGTCGACCAACGCATGGAAACGGGGCGAATGGTCGTGGTGAACCGTGGCAGAGTTCGTGGACGATCACATAGTCGCGCAGATGCTCCGGGAGGGTCATCAGAAAGAGGCTCAGCGAGATGTGGTTGCGTCCCGAACAACTCCCCCACTTCGTGCGCGAGGCGCGGATCGAAAGTTTTTCGCACTTCAGGCGCCGTCGCCTCCGACAGCCGCCCGATGCGGCCCGGCAGGTCGGCTTTCGCCGCACGGCGCAGCTCCTCGATGCGGGCTTTCCGCTCCTCGGGCGGCAACTGCGGAGGCAGGGATGCCCGCTTGCGGGCGAGCCGTTCGCGCGCCGCCCCGATCCATTCCGCTTTTGCTCCAGAAAATCAAAGCCCGTTTTTGCGGCACCGCAGGGGAACAAAGCCGCACGGCGCCCGTGGCGCGCACCGAAATCGAAATGCGGCGGGCGCGCACGGTCTGCGAGAGGGTCACCTCGCCCAGCCGGGGATGCACATAGAGGGAGGTCATCGCATCAGCACAGCATTGATCGCCATTCCTGTATTACAACGGCAGAATCCGTACGTTCCAACTTAATATTTTCGAACAGAATCCGGCAACGGTCATCGCGGTAATCCAACAGCCGCAGCAACTGCTCCGGCGCAGGCTCGCACGCTTCGGCCGGATCGAATCCACTCCTTTCCAGCTGGCGTTCCAGCAAATCCCGACAGGAAATCCGGTACACGGCACACTCCTCCCCCACAAACAGACGAAGCGTATCGTTGCTGACATCATAACTATGATCGTTGTACCAGTTCCGGAGATTCGTATAATAATGCGGATATTCCGCATTTACCTCGAACTCGGACATTAACGGGCGCCTCCCCAGTTCAATAATATTGGTATCGACACGTATCGACACGGCTCAATCATAGCCCCACCTCACGTAATCGCGCATCGCTTCGGGGAAAATCGCGGCCAGATCATCGAGGTCCTCCACTCCGAACCGGGCGAAAGCCGCGCTGTCGCGGCGGATGTAGTCGAGCGATTCGTAAAGGTTCCGGTACTCCTCCTTATAAACGGTATCGGCCAGCGGCACCGGCGTCAGCAGCAGCCGTCCGTCTTCGCCGAGGCGTCCGAGCCGCTCCGCCAACCGCTCCGCGCGCTGCAACTGCGACTGCACGGCGATACGCTCGGGCTCGAAGCAGGGGACGTAAGCCAGCGCGGCGAAGCTCACCCATGCCGCAAGGCACACCCACAGGTAACGGCCCGCGCGCTGCGACAGGAACAACAGCACGCAGAGCGTCATCAGCCCGCCGCAGACAAGCAGGTATACGCGCGGTTCGGTAAGCCCGTATTCGTTCGTGCGGCGCACCACGCCGATCCAGAACAGCGTCAGCATCGGCAGCGACACGAGGCTGAAACGGTCGAAGAACCAGTCGTAGATCCGCTTGGCGAGCAGCCGGTCCAGCGCCTTGACGGCGAGCGCCGTCATCGTGAAGCCGAAGACCATGTAGGCCACGCCGCCCTCGGGCAGCGACCACGTAACGAGGATCTTGGCCATGTAGAGGTAGAGGATTGCGGCGTAGATCAGCAGCGCGGGGGTCACGATGTAGTTCAGCAGCATTTCGAGGATGCGGCTGCCGCGCAGTTCGGCGTCCCGCCAGCGGTCGGCCATCATCAGGAACAGCAGCGGCACGGCCAGCGTCTCGCAGATCGTCACGGCCCACACCGCGACGTGTTCGATCCACGCCCGTCGAGGCCGAAGATATAGGTCGCCGAATAGAGTATCGCATAGAACAGCCCCAGCGCGACATTGGCGAACAGCAGGGCCAGCGCACCCGAGCGCAGCCAGACGAGCGCGCCGTTGACGAACCGGTCGTTGCGCACGGCCCGCAGGCTCAGCAGCAACAGCAGCGGCGCCAGTATGCCGAGCGAAATGCGGAAAGACGCGCTTTCGATCCAGTCGCCGAGCCCGCTCCAGAGCGTCAGCGGCACGATCGGCACCCACACGACCCAATAGACTTTCCGCCACGGTCCGCGCCCCCGCCAGGTTGTTGACGGCAAGCGCCAAGGCGAAGAACAACGGCACGAGGGCAAGACCGTTGAACAATCTCTCCTCGCTCCAATCGAGTTCGTAGGTGAGCAGGCACCGGATGCAGGCGTAGAGCGCAAGGAGCGTTTCGACCGGGTACGACCGCACGACCCGCACGGCCCCCTTCGCGGAGCCAGCGCAGGCAGTATTCGAGTTTGGCTTTCACAGAATTATGATTTTGATTATCGGCTTTGCATATTCGTTCGTCATGGCGAGGCGTCGTCAGATGCCGCGGCCATCTGCGGAGAGTGTCGTAACGCCGCAAGGATTGCCGCGTCGCTGCGCTCCTCGCAATGACGGGACTCCGTTTCCTCCTTTCAGTTCTCCGGCCCGATACGCTGGCGCACGACCTCGAAAAGCATCACGGCCGCTGCGGCCGAGACGTTCAGCGATCGATATGCCCGATCAGGGGGATTGCCAGCTGCTCGTCGCAGAGTTTGAGCACCTCTTTCGAGATGCCCGTATCCTCGGCGCCCATCACCAGCACCGTAGGCTTGCGGAAATCGGCATCGTAGAGCAGTTTGCGGCTCTTCTCCGTGGCGGCCACGACCTGAAAGCCCTCCGCCTGCAATGCCTTGAGCGTATTGCGGACCGACCCCACGCGGCAGACGGGGATCGTCGTCAGCGCCCCGGCCGACGAGCGGATTGCCTCGGCATTCACGGGGGCCGAATTCTTCAGCGGGCGTCACCAGACCGTGCGCCCCCGGCGCACTCGGCCGAGCGGGCGATGGCGCCGAAATTGCGCACGTCGGTCACCCCCCGTCGAACAACACCACGAGCGGCGTCTCGTCTTCGGGCACGCGTTCCAGAATGTCGGTCAGCTGCACATACTCGATGGCCGCGGTCTGCGCCACGACGCCCTGGTGGTTGCCGCGCGTCAGGCGGTTGAGCTTCTCGACCGGCACCTCCTGATAATGCAGCCGGTGGCGCATGCAAAGATCTTTCAGCTCCTGCATCAGCTGCCCTTCGGCGCCCTTGCGGATGTAGAGTTTCTCGATCTGCTTTCCGGCCTCGATCGCTTCGGCCACGGGACGAATCCCGAAAATCAAGGTTGCTATCCATCGTGTAAATTGTTATATTTGTCATTTGAGCACAGCGAAGAATCTAAAAATAGCGGCAAGATCCACTCTGCCCGGATTCATCGTTTCTATCAATCGCTCTTTTTCGTTCCCGCAACCATCCTTTGATCTGCTTCTCTCTGGCTATTGCATCTCGAACGTCCGAATAAGGCTCGTAATAAAGTAAGGCATAACACCGATAACGGCTTGTAAATCCTGCTGTTTCTCCATTTTTATGTTCCAGAACCCGACGTTGGAGATCATTTGTTACTCCAACGTACAAAGCCCTGCCGCTGGCACTGCCCATCATATATACGTAATAATGTCCCTGCATATTATCTTCCAAAAAGATCCTTCGCTTCGCTCAGGATGACATTATGCATTATTCATTCTGCATTCCATTCCCCGCATCCCGATTTTTTGATTTCAAGCGGGCTAATCCGCTACGATTTCCAGTTCGTACGACGCCTTCTCCCACTCGTGCATCTGATGGTCGTAACGGGCTTTCAGGTCGTTGTAGGCCTTGTAGTCGGCTTCGTTGTATTCGGTCGCGGCGGCGAACCGCGCATCGTACTCCGCGATCCGCTTCTCGATGTCGGCCAGCTCCGCCTCGATCGTCTCCACGACCTTTTTCGCTTTGCGCAGCTGCTTCTCCTGCTCCTTCCTCTGCTCGTAGGAGAGCTTTCCGGATACGGCCGGCTTCGGTTCGTCGCCTTTCGCAGGCGTTTTGGCCGGAGCGTCGCGCCGCTCGATCTCCTGCAACGACTCCAGCTTGCGCTTTTCGAGGAAATAGTAGATGCCCCCGAGGTACTCCTTCACCCCGCCGTCGCGGAACTCATAGACCTTCTGCACCATGCCGTCGAGGAATTCGCGGTCGTGCGACACGATGACGACCGTGCCGTCGTACTTCATGATGGCATTCTTGAGGATGTCCTTCGAACGCATGTCCATGTGGTTCGTCGGCTCGTCCAGTACCAGCAGGTTGCGCGGTTCGAGCATCATACGGGCCATCGCCAGACGCGCCCGCTCGCCGCCCGAGAGCACCTTGACCTTTTTGTCGATATCCTCGCCGCGGAACAGGAACGCCCCGAGGATATCGCGCAGGCGGGTACGGATGTCCCCCACGGCCACACGGTCGAGCGTATCGTAGACCGTGAAATCGCCGTCCATCAGGTCGTCCTGATTCTGGGCGTAATAGCCGATATTGACGTTGCACCGAGCCGCACCGACCCTTCGGTGGGCGTCAGCTGGCCGATCAGCATACGCGCCAGGGTGGTCTTGCCTTCGCCGTTACGGCCCACCAGGGCGATCCTGTCGCCCTTTCCGATGATGAAATTCGCGCCGCTGAAGACATGCTTCGCCCCGAACGACATGCCGGCTTCGTTGATCTCGGCCACGATCTGCCCCGAGCGGGGTGCGGGCGGAAACTTGATATTGAGCGTCGCGAAGTCTTCTTCCTCGATCTCGAGACGGTCCAGCCGCTCCAGCTGCTTGATGCGCGACTGCACCTGGTTCGACTTGGTGGGTTTGTAACGGAATTTCTCGATGAACTCCTCGGTCTTCTCGATCATCCGCTGCTGGTTCTCGTAGGCCGCCATCTGCTGCGCCCGGCGCTCGGCGCGCAGGACGACGTATTTCGAATAGGAGACCTTGTAATCGGTGATCTTCCCCAGCGACAGTTCGACCGTGCGGTTCGTGACGTTGTCCAGAAAGGCCCGGTCGTGCGAAATCAGCAGCACCGCGCCGTTGTAATTCCGGAGATACTCTTCGAGCCACTGAATCGACTCGATGTCGAGGTGGTTCGTCGGTTCGTCCAGCAGGAAGATCGAGGGCCGCCTGAGCAGCAGCTTCGCCAGCTCGATACGCATGCGCCAGCCGCCCGAGAACTCGCTCGTGGCGCGTCCCGAAATCCGCCGTTTGAACCCGAGGCCCAGCAGCGTCTTCTCGATGTCCGCGTCGCGGGTCTCGCCGCCGAGGATATGATAGTGATCCTGCGCATCGTTCAGGCGGTGCAACAGCTGCGCATAACCGTCGCTTTCGTAGTCGGTACGCTCCGCGATCTCGCGCGTCAGGGCTCGATCTCGGCCTCGAGGCGCAGCACCTCCTCGAACGCCTTGGCGGTCTCCTCGCGAGCGTCGTGGTGTCCGCCACACGCATCGTCTGCGGCAGGTAGCCGATCGTACAGTCGCCGTTGAGCGTCACGGCGCCCGAGTGGGCTGCTGCTCGCCCGTGATGATGCGCAGCAGCGTGGTTTTGCCCGCCCCGTTCCGGCCCACCAGTCCGATGCGGTCCTTCGGGTTGATCAGGAACGAAATATTGTCGAAAAGGGTCCAGCCCCCAGTAACTGACGGTGAGATTGTCTAATGAATATCATGGCGAATCTAAAAACACCGCAAAGTTAGCGATTTAATCCGACATATCGTATCTTTACTGGTCCCGAAACAGAATCGGAGTATGGAAAAACTGGAACGATACCTACAATTCATGCGCGAAGCCGAACGGCTGAAAAAAACGTCCTGCGCTCGGCCCGCACCTCGACCGGACGGCACGAAAGCACCGCCGAACACTCGTGGCGGCTGGCCCTGCTGGCCCTCGTCCTTGCGGACGAAAAACCGGAACTCGACCTGCCTCGGGTCCTTGCGATGTGCCTGGTCCACGACCTCGGGGAGGCTTACGAAGGCGACATCCCGGCCGTTGCGCAGTGCGACCGCCTCCAAGGCCGCGGCGGAACTTGCGGCCATGGAGCGGCTCACGCCCCTGCTGCCCGCAGAAGCCGCAGCACGCATCCGGACGCTCTGGGAGGAGTACGAAGCCTGCGCCACGCCCGAAGCCCGCTGGGTCAAGGCGCTCGACAAGGCCGAGACCATCCTCCAGCACAATCAGGGAGCCAATCCCGCCGATTTCGATTACGAATTCAACCTGACCTATGGCGCGGAGTGGTTCCGCGACGATGCGCTCCTGCGCCGACTGCGCCGCCTGCTCGACGCCGAGACGGCCCGGCACGCCGGACGCTGACGGAGTGTTTTTTCCGAAATGAAATCCCCCTGCGCTCTTCCGGACGGACCCTCCGGTCAGGCGTTGAGCATCTTCACGACCTCGGCCTGCGGATCTTCGGCTCCGAAAACGCTGCTGCCGGCCACCAGCACGTCGGCGCCCGCCCCGTAAACCGCTCCGGCGTTGTGGGACGAGATGCCGCCATCGACCTCGATGATCGTTTCGAGCCCCATCTCCCGGGCCATCGCGCGCAGCTGCGCGATCTTCTCCAGCGACCCCGGGATGAACGACTGCCCGCCGAACCCCGGCTCGACGCTCATCACCAGCACCAGGTCCACCAGCGGCAGCACCTCGCGCAGCGCCTCCACCGGCGTCGCCGGCTTGATCGACACGCCCGCTTTGGCTCCGGCCCGGCGGATCAGCGCGACGCACCCCTGCGGGGTCGTCCGTCGCTTCGAGTGGAAGGTCACCAGATCGGCCCCCGCCTCGGCGAAGCGCGCGACGTATTTTTCCGGGCTGACGATCATCAGGTGCACGTCGAGAAATTTCGCCGTCGCCTTGCGGATGGCTTTCAGCACGGGAAACCCGAATGAAATGTTGGGGACGAAAACGCCGTCCATCACATCTATGTGGACCCATTCGGCCGCACTCGCGTCAACCATCCGGGTATCGCGCTCCAGATGGCCGAAATCGGCCGAGAGCATCGAAGGGGCTACTATACGTTGCATGAATCAAAGAGTTTGTCGGTCAAAGATACGAAAAAATTCCACGGAAAATTCTACCTTTGTCAGTATGAACACCGCATTCATTCTTGCAATCATCGTGCTCGGCGCCCTCTCGGCGGCGCTCGGGGCCATGCTCGCCGCCGCCCGCCGCGAAGCCGGCCACCTGCGTGCCGACAAGACCGCCGCCGAGCAGGCCCGCCTGCAAGCCGAAGCGGACATCCGCGTGCAGATCGAAACGCGGCTGCGCACCGAAACCGAACTGGCCGCCCTGCGCGCCTCGTCCCAGACGGAAATCGCCGGCCTGAAACAAAGAACGCCGAGGAGCGCGCCGCCGAGAAAAGCCGAACGCGAACAGCTCGAAGAGCGTTTCCGCCTGCAATTCAAAAACCTCGCGACGGAGATTCTGGGCGAGCAGTCGCAGCGGTTCAAGGAGACCAGCAGGGAGTCGATCGACATCCTGCTGAAACCGTTCAAGGAGAACATCGTCGACTTCCCGCAAACGGGTCGAGGAGATCTACACCACGCAGACCTCCCAGCGCGGCGAACTGAAAGCCGAACTCAAACGCCTCATGGAGCTCAACCAGAACATCTCGGCCGAGGCCCGCAACCTGACCGACGCCCTGAAAGGCAACTCGAAAGTGCAGGGCGACTGGGGCGAAATGCTGCTGGAGACGATCCTCGACAGCTCGGCGCTCTCGAAGGGCATCCACTACCAGACGCAGTACAACATCAAGGACGAGGAGGGGCGCAACCTGCGGCCCGACGTGGTGTTGCACCTGCCCGAGAAGAAGGACATCGTCATCGACTCGAAAGTCTCGCTCACGGCCTTCGTGGGCTACACCTCGGCCGACACGGAGGAGGAGCGGCGGCGTTATCTCGCGGCGCACATCGCCTCGGTCCGCCAGCACGTCACCGAACTGGGCCGCAAGGAGTACCAGCGGCGGCTGAACTCGCCCGACTTCGTCATCATGTTCATCCCCAACGAACCGGCGTTCCTCGCGGCGTTGCAGAACGATCCGGCCATCTGGTCCGACGCCTACGACAAGAAGGTGATCGTCTCCTCGCCGACGAATCTTTTCGCCCTGCTGAAACTCGTCGCCGACCTCTGGAAATACAACGACCAGGACAAGAACACCAAGGAGATCGCCGCCTGCGGACTGAAACTCTACGAACAGTTAGTGGCTTTCACGGGATCGCTCGAAAGTCGGCACGGCGCTCGACAAGGCCCGCGATGCCTACGAGGACGCCCACAAGCGGCTCTGCACGGGCAACGACAACATCATCCGCGTCGGCGAACGCCTGCGCAAAACCGCCCGCCTGCAAACCAAGCGGCAGCATGCCGCGCGCACGCTCGAAATCGCCGGCAGCGATGCGGATTCGGACGACCGTTCGAGGCGGCCCCTGCCGCCGCCCTGCCGGACAGCGGCGCATAGCCCCTCCGCAAAAAAATCGCACCGCAGGCTCATCGTTTTGCCTGCGGGATGTGCGTTCTATTCAGCAAACTAACCCCATAAACTTATGAAAAGAGCGACAATTCTTCTTACGGCCCTGTGGCTGACGCTGGGCGCAGCCGCGGCCGGGAATCCCAAGGCCGACCCGCGGGCCGTCGTCGAGGCGGGCAACGCACGCTTTCACGGTCCTCACCCCGCAGCTGATCCCGCATGGAGTGGAGCGAGGACGGCCGTTTCGAGGACCGCGCCACGCTGACCTTCGTCAACCGTGAGACGCCCGTGCCGGACTTCAAGGTCCGCGACACGAAATCCCGGCTGACGATCACCACCCCGGCCCTGACGCTGACCTACACCAAAGGCGGCAAGTTTTCGGACAAAAACCTGAAAGCCGTCTTCCGGCTCAACGGCCGCGAGGTCGTATGGACCCCCGGCACGGAGGACCCGCAGAACCTCATGGGCACGACCCGCACGCTCGACAGATGCGACGGCAAAAAGCTGGGGCGTGAACCGATGGAGCAAGGGCTCCTTTCGCGTTCGGGATGGGCCGTCGTCGACGACAGCGGCCGCCACGTGCTGACGCCCGACGGCTCCGCCTGGAAAGAGTGGGTCGAGGCGCGCCCCGCGGGCGACCGCCAGGACCTCTACCTCTTCGCCTACGGGCACGACTACAAGCAGGCGCTGGCCGATTTCCAGCTCGTCGCAGGCCGCGCGCCGCTGCCCCCGAAGTACACCTTCGGCTACTGGTGGAGCCGCTACTGGCAGTATTCGGACAACGAGTTCGTAGACCTGGTGCAGAAACTCAAGTCGGTCGACGTGCCGCTCGACGTGCTGATCATCGACATGGACTGGCACGAGACCTGGGGGCTGCGCAAGAAGAACCCTCCCAAGGACGAATACGGACAGCGCATCGGCTGGACCGGCTACACCTGGCAAAAAGAGCTCTTCCCCCTCGCCCGCGAATTTCCTCCGATGGACCGAAAACGAGCAGCTGAAAGTAGCGCTCAACCTCCACCCGCCGCGGGCATCCAACCCTACGAAGACGTTTACGAGCCGTTCACCCGGGAGTACGGGTGGACCGAAAGGGCAAGAGCGTGCCGTTCCGCATCGACGACCAAAAGTGGGCCGACGCCTATTTCAAGACCGTGCTGAGTCCGATGGAGCGTCAGGGCGTGGATTTCTGGTGGCTCGACTGGCAGCAGTGGACCGAGTCGAAATTCACCCCGGGACTGTCGAACACCTTCTGGCTCAACTTCACACCTTCTTCCACCACGCCGAGCGTCAGAACCCCGACTGCGGCCCTTCATCTACCACCGCTGGGGCGGCCTGGATCGCACCGCTATCCGCTGGCATTCTCGGGCGACACCTACGCCAAGTGGGAGACGCTGGCCTTCCTGCCCTATTTCACGGCCACCTCGTCCAACGTCAACTACGGCTATTGGGGGCACGACATCGGCGGCCACATGTTCAAGAAGGAGACGAAAAGCCACCGATCCCGAACTTTACACCCGCTGGCTGCAATACGGCGTCTTCACCCCGATCTTCAAGACCCACTCGACCAAGGACCCGCGCATCGAGCGTTACCTCTGGTTCTTCCCCGACCACCTGTTCGTCATGCGCGACGCCATCCGCCTGCGCTATACGCTGGCGCCCTACGTCTACAACGCCGCCCGCGAGAACTACGACACCGGCGTCGGCATGTGCCGTCCGATGTACTACGACCATCCCGAACGGGACGAGGCCTACAACGTCCCCGAGCAGTTCATGTTCGGCAACGACATCCTCGCCACGGCCGTCGTGGGAGCCGGTCGACAGCGTCACGGGGGCTGGCCGCGCGCCGGATCTGGTTCCCCGAGGGCCGGTGGTACGACTGCGCCACGGGAGCCATGTACGAGGGCGGACGCACCGAGGAGCTGCACTACACCCTCTCGGAAAATCCCTGGTACGCGCGGGCCGGAGCCATCCTTCCGATGAACCCACAGACGGTGAAAAACCTCCAGCAGCCCTGCGACACGCTGGTGCTGACCTTCATCCCCGGGGCCGATTTTGCTTGTCCACTAGTTACGTATTGCTGGCCGAACTGATGCCGATCCCCTCGAAGAGGTGCGGCGGGCGGCCTGACCCAGAACCCGGGCTATTGATCCGAACAGAAACAACCACTTATTGTTCCATTAAAAAACTTAAAACAACCATGAAAAACTGTGAAATTTCTGCTGATGGCCCTCGTGGCTACGGCATTCGTCGGCTGCGACGACAGTGACGACTCGACCTCGAAGATCCAACTCGACACCCTGGCACCGGCGGTAGACGAGAGCATCGATCACCACCACTTCGGCCACCGTAACGTGGAGCTCCATCTCGAACGCCGCCTCGTATGAGGTGCAGCTCGACGGAACAACCGTGCAGACCGGGTCACTGCCCCTCGGTGAGCTTCTCCTCGTCGACGGCCGCGGCACGACCCAATAATGGTCGGCGTACGTGCTCATCCCGGGCGACACGGAGACTACGAGGCCCGAAGGTCGGCAATCGTTTCACGACCTCGGACGAGAGCGGTGAAGGCGGCGGCGAAAGCACATCGCCGCCTGGCAGCAATCACTACCTGATCAGCCCCTCGACCAAACCCGACATCAAGGACAAGGTTGTGGCCGACTTCCGTCCCAACGAGGTGGACTGCTTCCTATGACTGGCCGGCGGCTTTCACGGCAGGCACCTGTGCAGCCCCATCTCTACGGAGTCGGCCGACTGGGTGAACATGACGATCAACACGGGCCCGGCTGGTTCGGCGCCGTTTCTTCTCGACGGACATCGACAACATCCAGAAACTCGCCGACATCTCCGGCCGAGCGGAGAATTACTACCTCCATGCCTGAAGGGTACCAACACGGTAACTACGCCGTGAAGCTCTATGACGGCGTGATCGACGGATGCCCGACATCCTCGTGGAGCATTGAGGGCGAGTACGATTCGCACGCGACGGCGAGTGGCATTTGGTGATGGGTGGTGCTGCCAGGTTCTACGACCGGGGGCTCACTTACGACACCGGACATTCCTGGCCTTGCCCGATACGTCGGGCATGTGCTTTTTTGATCGTGAATTAGCGAACCAGTCGTTGAAATCGTGAAGGCTAATAGTCCTCTTTTTGAGAGTCTAAATCCAGGAAAAACAAAGGCGCCTCTTTACGTGATTGTCTCCGAGCACTTATAACAACATACGGTTCCGATATTTTGAGAATGATAACAAGCTGCTTTGAACATTCCCTAAATCATTAGTAAATAGTCGACTGCATCATGCATATAAAGAGTGAACTGTTTCTGTTCTTATTTGAACGGGCCAGAATCTGTCTTGTACTCAATTAAAAACAAGCTTGTACCGCATCGTTCTTTTCAACCTACTCGGCATAAGTCCATCACTGTATCAATACGAGAATCTTATTTCAAATATTCAAAGATGGAACTTCGTGGAACGATATGATGGATACCCTTGTATCGCCTACAAAAAATAACGTTTGTTTTTTCTGTAACATAGCATGTAGACGTTAATACCAATCAGTATAATAAAAGTCTCCACGCCTCATGAAGTGGCCCCCAAAAAGTTAGACAATATTTTGAAGTAAAATTATTCAAGCAGCCGGGCTTGTTGTCTAGAATTGCAGGCGGTAAGCCCTTTTAGCTTTTGCTAAAGCGGCCACGTAACTGAACGAAGTACATTGAG
>VOFK01002249.1_pt1 | contig 21481 bp, 42 predicted proteins | sample 5384121 | NCBI WGS metagenome assembly VOFK01 (sample SAMN12384730, study PRJNA508395) | human gut metagenome | isolation source: healthy gut J | host: Homo sapiens | reverse complement strand
TGTCGCGTTTCGGCCGAAACTATGTCGGCGTCGGCGAGTATCTGGAACACGTTTTTCCCCTGCTGAACGTGCGCTTCATCTCGGTCAGCGACAGCGTGGACAGCTATCTTGACCCACGCTCGGTGAACAATCTCGTCGTACCGTTCAAGAACATTCTAAATGATGAATACGCCCGAGACATCTCGAACAAGGTCCGCGCTTCGCTTGACCTGAAGCGCCGCCAGGGCAAATTCATTGGCTCGTTCGCGTCCTACGGCTACCGCAAAGACCCCGACGACCACAGCCGGCTGCTGATCGACGAGGCGGCCGCCGCGGTCGTGCGATATTTTTCAACTGGTTCATCGGCGGAACGAGCGTACTCGGCATCGCAAAGCGACTGAACGAACAGGGCGTCCCGAATCCATCCGCCTACAAGCGGCAGCAAGGCATGAACTACCGCCATCCGACCTCGGACAGGCTGGATGATCTGTGGCCGGACAGTTCAGTACGCCGCATTCTGCGCAATCCGCTGTACACGGGTACGATGGTACAGGGCAAAAACCGCATGAAAAGCTACAAGCTGCACATCAGCGAGGCCGTGCCCGAGGATGAATGGATCACTGTTGCACAGAACACATGAGGCCATCATCCCCATCGAACTGTTCGACAAAGCACAGGCGCTTTTTGAGCGCGATACGCGCACCGCACCAACGCAGCCCAAAGTCTACCTGTTCTCCGGCTTTCTTCGCTGCGCCGACTGCGGCAAAGGCAATGAACCGAAAGCTGATTTCCCAGCCGCATCGCGACTATTACTACTATATCTGCTCGACGTTTAAGAAGCAGCACAGCGGCGCCTGCACGAAGCATACCATCCGCAGCGACCGTCTGGAGCAGGCCGTGCTCGAAACGCTCCGCAGCCAGATCGCTCTGGCGGTCGAGATGGATGAACTGATTGCCGAGATCAACCGCAGCGGCGCGTGCAGCCGTTCCGCAGACCATCTGCAGACCGAGCGGGCACAGCTTGAAACCGAGCGCGAGCGCATCGAGCAGATGAAGCTGTCCCTGTATCCGGACTGGAAAGCCGGAGACATCTCCCGCGAGGAATACCATCGGCTGAAAGAGCAGTTCGAGCAGCAGCAGGCCAAGCTGGACACGCGCCTTTGCGTCCCTGCAATCGCGCATCGACGAGGTGCAGAACGGCGTGAACGAGACCAACTCGTTCCTGTCGCAGTTCGTCAAATACCGCAGCTACAAACGCTGACGCGCGAGGTCGTTGTTGAGCTGATCGACATGATTTATGTACACGAAGGCGGTAAAATCACGATAAAATTCAAATTTTTCGGATGCCTCATGCGGCAGCACAGGACTATATTCAAAAGCACGGAAAGACCGCATAGTCCTAAAAACTCCATCTTCCCCCGCTGCTGCCGACACCCTTTCCGCGCTGTTGGAGGATCTCGGCGCACAGCCGCGGGACTTTTGACTGCATCGTTACCGGCGACCTCGGTCACATCGGCGCGGACCTTCTGCTGACGCTGCTGCGCGGCGACAGCATCGACCTGTCCCCCGGTCTACTCGGACTGCGGCAGCCTGATTTTCGGTGACGAGCAGGACGCGCATGCAGGCGGCTCGGGCTGCGGCTGCTCAGCGGCAGTTCTCTGCGGACCGCTGCTGCGCGATATGCATCGCGGCAAAATCCATCGGCTGGTGTTTGCGGGCACGGGTGCGATGATGAGTCCGACCTCGGTGCAGCAGGGACAGCCGATTGCGGGCATCTGCCACGCCGTCGTGCTGGAAAGGAGCGAAGCATGAACTACCTGAACGCTTTCTGGGTCGGCGGACTGATCTGTGCGCTGTGTCAGGTGCTGATTGACAAAACCAAGCTGACACCGGCGCGTATTCTCGTTTCGCTGGTGGTGCTCGGCGTTATCCTGCAGGGGCTCGGCTGGTATCAGGCAGTTGTGGACTACGCAGGTGCAGGCGCGACTGTACCGCTGCTCGGCTTCGGATACTCGCTGGCGAAAGCGTCGCCAAAGCAGTTGCGGAGAGCGGTCTGCTCGGCGTGTTCACCGGCGGCGTGACCGGTGCGGCCGGCGACATCGCGCCGCCCGGCTGTCTGTTCGCGCTGATCGCGAAAGAAACCAGAAATCAAAAGCTGAAAGTCCGGAGGGTGGAGTTCATTTCCCCTGTTCTCGGACTTTCTGTTACGTACTTCAACAAAAAGACACCTGTCGGGTATGCTTTTTGTTTGTGATCGAATTAACCGATCGTAGCGGTGCTTACCTTGATGCCGGGCGCATGGTACGAAGCTACGACGCAGGAGCGTACGTACCGGGCTCCTTGCAGCAGCCGGCTTAGTTTCGATGATAGCGCCCATCAGTGTTGAAGTGGTCAGGTCAGCTTCTCAGCGCCGAAGGATGCCTTGCCGATCGGGCAGTGGATGATCGCCTGGTCTTGTCCGATACGATCTTACTCGAGCCTTGATCCTTTGATGGCCTTCGCCACATCCATGGTGACGGTGCCGCTCTTCCGGGTTCGGCATGAGGCCTTCGGACCGAGGACACGGCCCAGACGGCCAACGACGCCCATCATGTCGGGGTCGCGACGACAACGTCGAAGTCGAACCAGTTCTCACCCTGGATCTTCGCAACCAGCTCTTCAGCGCCAACGTAATCAGCGCCGGCTTCCTCGGCGGCCTTGGCCTGCATTCTGCGGCGAACACGAGGACGCGAGGACCCTTGCCGGTGCCGTGCGGCAGCACGACAGCGCCGCGGACCTGCTGGTCGGCCTGACGCGGATCGACGCCCAACGCACGGCAGACTTCCATGGTCTCGTCGAACTTGGTCTTCGCGGCCTGGCAAAAACGAGCTTCACGGCCTCGTCCGGATCATACCAGCTTGCTGCTTTCGATGAGCTTCGCGCTCTCGAGATACTTCTTGACCATGCTTCATGTTTATGTTCCTCCTTGTGGTTACAAACGGCAAATAAATCCTCCCCAGTTTCCAGGCCGCAATGCTTCAACTAACAAGCAAGGTCTCGGGAAAACGCGCCGGGGGCGTCATGCGTCTGCAGACCGCCGTTTGCTCGAGAGCGTCGGCGAAATCGAAGTCACACGCCCATCGAACGGGCGGTGCCTGCGATCATGCTCATCGCAGCCTCGAGGGATGCAGCATTCAGGTCGGGCATCTTGGCTCCGCGATCTTCTGGCACCTGCCCTTGGACAGCTGAGCGACCTTGGTCTTGTTCTTGCCGCTGCCGGACTCGAGACCGCATGCCTTCTTGATGAGCACCGGGACCGGCGGAGGGGTCTTGGTGATGAAGGTGAAGAACGGTCGGCAGTAGACGGTGATGACGACCGGGATGATCAGGCCCGCGTCGTTCTTCGTGCGCTCGTTGAACTCCTTCGTGAACGCCATGATGTTGACGCCGTGCTGGCCGAGCGCGCCAGGCCGATAGGCGGGGAGCAGGGGTTGCCTGCCTGCACCTGGAGCTTGATCATAACCTACTACTTTCTGTGCCATGTTGAAATTCCTCCTTCAAAAAATGTGGTGGCGGCATGATGTTTACCTCTCCCACCTGGCTAAAAAGAGACCGGGCTCTCGCGTTCCATCTCTGAAATGCGCTGTTTCAACAACCGGGGCAGCCCGGGGGTCGAGACGACACCTGATCGAGCTCGGGCGACCGGGCTTACGGCCAGGCTCCACCTCGGAAACGGTAACGTCGTCCTTGCGGTTATCCTCTCGATGGACGATACCTACGCCGATAAAGCCCTCGGCGTTGATCTCTCCTCGACCGCGAACACCGTGCGTTGCGGCGCTGCCGCTCGATCTCGCGCTGTCTCAACGCCCATCGCGATGATCTCTTCCTCGGTCAGCGGGATCGGCTCTGGAGCCGCCCGACGGAACCGGCTCGACCCAGAAAACCGGTACAGCCGCGCGTGTTGCGCACCAGATACCAGGTCTCGTCGGTCATGACCATCTTGACGAGAACGTAGCCCGGGTAGAGCTTGCGCTCAACCTCGCATGGCTTGCCGTCCTTACCTCGACGACCTTCTCGGTCGGGATGTTGACGGCGGTGATGAGACGTGCAGACGGCGGTTTTCGACCGCCTTTTCAATCGAAGAAGTTGGCTACTTGTTTCGTAGCCGGAGTATGTGTGTACTACATACCATTTTGCAGCGTCTGCCATATTGCCTCCTTATTTAGGCGGCAGTGGTATGCGTAAGCAGCGTCTGGATGCCAAGACCGAATACGATATCAAGTACCCAGATGAAAAAATGCCGATGATGACAACGCTTGCCAGAACGACGAGCGTGTTATTGGATCGTCTGCTCACGTTCTTCAGCTGGGCCAAACGATCTTGCGGCATTCGCTTTTTTCAGCTCGCGGAACCACTTGCCGATGCGTGCGAAAGAGACCGGGTTTTTTTGGTTTCTTCAGCCATGCAGCCTTTCCTTTTCTCTTAATTAGCGGGTCTCGCGGTGCAGCGTGTGCTTACGGCAGAAACGGCAGTACTTCTTGCTCATTTCCAGACGGTCCGGATCGTTCTTTTGTTCTTCATTGTTCATAGTTTCTCTGCTTGCTCACTCCGGTGCAGGCCAGCGTGATCTTAACGCGCATTGATAACGGCACCTCCTTAATATTTCGTCCCATCCTGCACCCCTTTGGCACAGGCGAGGGACACATTGCCTCCCTCTGACAGCATTCTCAGCTCTTTTTCAGACACATGAAAAATGGCAAAAAGAACCTGCATAAGGTGTATTTAGTATAGCATGGACACCTCGTGCGGTCAAGTTTTTTCGTAAAAAGTGCTGATTTTTTTTTTTCCATGATATAATCTTTTTATATCATCACAGGCAGCGCAAAGCTGCCCAAGAACAGGAGCAGGGATATGCGTATTTTGGGCATTGATTACGGAGACGCGCACAGGGCTTTCGATTTCCGATCCGTCGGAATTTCTGGCCGGCTCGCCGAGCGTCATTCATGAATGGAATTATGATAAGCTCGTGGAAAAAGCTCGTGGCTTTTATCGAGCAGAATAAGATCGGGCGAGATCGTTCTCGGTCATCCGCTGAACATGGACGGCACGGTCGGCCGCGAAAGCGGAAAGAGTGTCAGGGCGCTCGCGAAGGCACTCGAGGAGCGCACGGCCGACGGTGCATTCTGGGACGAGCGCTGCACGACGGTCGCGGCGCATGAGATCCTGCATCGCGGGGGAAAAAGGGAGAAAAAGCACCGGGAGAATGTGGACGCGGTGGCCGGTGACGCTGATTCAGGTATTCTTTGATAAATGCAGGATGTTTCTGAGTTTTTTGCGTTTCACTGGTGCCCACCGGCAGGGGCAAAAGGGGAGCAGACACTAAGCATGGTTTCGCCGTGCCCACTATCTTTTTTCGCGCCGTGCGCGGATTAAATGAGTACTAGTCTCCTTCTTCTGACTCCTGGTTTTTTCGCGCTGACATCGGAGATGGGCAGCGAAACGAGGGTAGCTCGATTCCGGGCGTCGTTTCGCTCATATGCGGCTGTAATGCTCCTGAATTTGCTTTTGTGCAGCTCGCCGCGCATAACAGTGCGCGGTCATCCGGTGCAGGGCACGAACTTTGTCGCTGCGAAAAAAAGTTCCGCTTCGATCGCGGGTGATGCCTGGTGGAGCACCAGACGCCCCTCCAGCTCGTGGCGACGCGCGACCGAGTCGCGTCCCTCAAAAGATGATGGGAAGTTATGGGATAAGAAACCATTCGGTGTCTCCTCCCCCTTTGTTCTTCGCCGGGAACACCGGCCTGCCGCCGAAGTGGGCCAACGCACGCTCACTCTCGGAGCGGGGGCAGCCTCCAGCGGCGCACCGCTGTATCGGCGGGAAGGTCTGCCGTCAGCAGACGGTAAATTTTTTCTTCTAACGCTCTTTCTTAAAGACGTGTCGTGTCCCCTTCGTAGACCTCGTAAACCTTCTTTTGAGCGATGCCATCTCGGTGCCCGTGTGCGCGTGCGGGTCGCAACCGCATACCGCGCCATCTCGTCAAACTTCAGACCCGACTGCATTGGAATTCCGCGGGATCGCGCCGACCATTGCGTCGCCGTGGTGCCTACCGCGCCTTCATCATAGACCTTCGCTGGTGTTGACATAAAGCGCGCCTCGGACCGTCCTTGAGACGAGCGACCGCGCCTCCTGGCTCGCGGAAACGCAGACGCGCGCGCGCCCATGTCGAGCATCTTGCGCGCCTCGTGAATGTACCACGACCCTCCGGATCTGCGTTATTTGTCACCGCCTCAGCCAGCTCGAAAATGTGCCTGGCTTGACGAAAACTGGTGCTCGCACTGGAGCGCCTCTTTCGAGCAGCAGGTCGCCCTGCGCGTCGATGATCAGCTTGCAGCCGTGGCGCTTTCGATGGTTTGCACAGCTTGCGGTAGTTCTTGAGCGGAAGTCCGGCGGCGTCGAGCCCGCCAGAACGAAAAAAATAATATTGCCCTCGTCGAGGTAATTCATGCGGTCGATCAGACGCAGGAAATCTGCGGTCGCTGTCCAGCTTGCTGCCCGGCTCGTTTAAATTTAGAGTATGACCGCCCTGCGCGTCGGCGCGATCTGGGGTATTGACGCGAAGCTGACCGGGGCCATCGACAAAATCATAGTGGATGTCTGCCGCCGTCAGCATGTCCTTCATAACGCGGCCGTTCAGCCTGCGGTGAAGCCGGTGCGACGCTGTTAAGCGCCCAGCGCCTTGACTGCGCGTGAAACGTTGATGCCCTGCCGCCCGGCCTCAAGGTGACTTCTGAGCTCGAACGATTGAGCTTGCCGACCTCAAGGGATGCCGATGCGCAGCAGCGTGCGGTCGAGCGCCGGGTTCAGCGTAATCGTGATAATCATGGAAACGCCCTCCTGAAAATATTTTCCCCATATCGCGGTTCATCGTGCGAATAACCGCGCTCTTCTCTACTGTATATTTTCGCCAAAAAATCTTATGAATAAAGTAAATGGTTTTTCCTGATGTTAGACGGAATTAACCGCCTTCAAAGTTTTTTTGGAAAATTCGATTTCATTTAAGCCATCCGTTGCTCTCCAAAGGCACCACGGCATTCCCCACTGTTTGCCCGTGATCCGCTCCTGCATCATACCGTTCCGCTCCTCGCATGGTGCCGCCGGCATATTATTGAGCGCGCGGTAGCAGACCTGCTCGAGCACCATAACGCGCGCGAGATGATGCGGGAACGTCATGGCGACATAGACCAGCCGCAGCGCCGCCTTCTGCTTGACGCGCGGACAGACCGCACGAGCCGCCGATGAGCACGCAGATCTTGCTTGTCCCCGATACGGTCAGCTTTCCGAAATAGTCCGCCAGCTGCTCAGAGGACATCGGCTTGGCCTCCTTCGACACACATCGCAATCACAGACGCGCCGGGCAGCAGCTTGCTCTCGATGAGCGCGGCTTCCTTTTCCGAGCGCCTGTGCGATCTCGCCCTCAGGGGGCGTCTGCGGCAGGCACTGCTCAGGCAGCTCGATGATCTCTAATTTACAATATGCGCCAGGCGCTTGGTATATTCCTTGACAGCGTCCGCCCAGAATTTTTCTCCGAGCTTTCCGACGCAGATCAGCCGGACAGAGAAAGTTAAGTTTTTCCTCCCAAACGATACCGGATGCTCCATGTGCTCGCGGTGCAACGAGCACCTCACGCAGGCGGTCCGCGCAGCTCGACGGCGTTTCGCTGCCGCGCAGCTCCGGCATGTTGTTCTTCCTCGCCAGATACGTGCAAGAACCAGCTTTCGCGTGCCGTTGTCCGCGAGGAACGCCGCAAAACCGCACAGTCCGTTGGACAGATGGCTGCTCTGGCCCGACGCGCTGCTTCGAGCGCATAAGGGTACTACCGGCCTGGCGCGTGATCGTGATTGCTCTCGAGCACGACGGAAACCCGCAGTCGCAGCAGCGTCGCCGCAGACTCGCACAAAGTCGAGGTCGGTAGCGAAGCCGGAAACGGTGCCTGCCGTTTTCCAGTATAGCCCACGCTGTCGCCGCATCATGCGTAGCGAAATTGTGCACCGTGGTCTCCCCCATCGCTCGAACGCGGTCAGCCGCCCCTCGAATGCCGGCTCCTTCTGCGACAGCGCCGCCGCGTTTCGTAAAGCCGCGCGAGGCGGCACGCAGACCTCGGTCTTTGCGAACATCGCAAGTCCCGCTACATGGTCGATGTGCTCGTGCGTGATGATGAGCGCGTCGAGCTCGCCCGCTTTCATGTCGAACGCCGCGAGCGCCGCTGTGAGCTTGCGGAGCGAAACGCCGACGTCGGATCCAGCACCGACAAGCCGTGCCGTCCGGAGACGTACAGACCGCAGTTTCCGCTCGATCCGCTCGCGATGCTGTAATAAAAATGCTCTGCCGCTGGTACTCCTTCCGTTATTTCCGGGTATTGCGCACGAAATCCGTGCGCTTCAGCAGGATGGGCGTGACGCGGCCGCGTGAACGTGAACGGCTCCCCGGCGATCTGCGCACCGAAGCCGCGCGAGGGCATATGCGTACGGTCGCGTCGCGCGCCTCCAGGCCTCTTATCCACACCCTGTGCAAAAACCTCGGTCAGCACGCCATCAGAAAGGTTCTCTGTGCCATCTCCGCGCAGGGACGGCGCGACCTTAATGCGGCTCCATATGCCACCTGCCGCCCTCGCGGTAGATCGCCGCCGTTCCTGCGAGCACGCCGTCCTGCTCCATGAACCACGGTGCCAAGCTTTCTTTCTTCCGGCCGATAACATTCATTTCGCGGGGATCTGCTGCTCTCGTCCGCAAGCATCTGCGTTGCAAACGCGTGAGAACAGCCTGCATCTCCGTTTGTTCAGCGCGGCGCACGCTGCACCGCATTTTCTCTTTCGCCGTGCTGCATCCTGGTCTCATAGCCGCGCTCGATGTTGTTCTGCACCTGCTCGACCTCGGTAACACCCTTGGCTGCCAGACCGGCGATGACCATCGCCCGCGCCCGTGCACGCAGGTCGTTGCACGGACCGGAGCACCATTCAGCCTCCCTGACACCCTCTCAACAACCGCGATCGCGCCATCCACATGAATGTCGCACCCATGCGGGTCACTCGGTATAGCGGTAGCGGCTGCCCCAGATCCCCGGTGATGATGCTGGTGCCCCTGCCAGACACAGCGCCGTCGTCATCTGCGGCTCGGTCGGGAAGCCCGGGTACGGCAGTCTTGATGTTGGTCTTGGTCAGCTTGCCCCTCGCGGCGAACGAGCACCGCGTCGTCAAACTCGGGTGACCTCAACGCTCATCTCGCGCAGCTTTTGCGGTGATGCACTCCAGATGACGCGGAATAACATTCTTCACCAGAACCGAACCGCCGCAGCTGCAACGGCTGCCATGAAGGTGCCCGCCTCGATCTGATCCGGAATGATGGAGTAACTGCCGCCGTGCAGGCTCTCTACACCGCGGATCTTGATCACATCGGTGCCGGCGCCCTAACATCCGCGCCCATTGCATTCAAGGGAAGTTCGCCAGATCGACAATGTGCGGCTCCTTCGCGCATTCTCCATAATCGTCTCGACCCTTGGCCAGAACGGCTGCGAGCATGATGTTCATGGTCGCGCGCCGACCGTAACAACATCAAAATAAATATGTGCGCCGTGCAGGCCGTCCTCGGGTGCCTCGACCCGGATGTAACCGCCCTTAGGCAGCGTTACCTTTTGCGCCCAGAGCTTCAAAACCCTTGATGTGCTGGTCGATCGGACGGACGCCGCCGAAGTTGCAGCCGCCGGGCATTGCTACCTCGGCAAAGCCGTACTTGCCGAGCAGCACGCCGAGCAGATAGTAGGATGCGCGCAGCTTGCGCTCCAGCTCGTGCGGCTTGAGACTCGGGTTCTGCGTATCCTGGATTTCCACCGTAGTGGCGTTGATCTGGCGGATCTGCGCGCCCAGCTCACGCATGATCTCCATCTGCAGCGTTACATCAATGATCTTGGGCACGTTTTCAAGACGAACCGGGCCATCTGCCAGCAGAGCCGCCGGAACAATTGCGACCGCTGCATTCTTTTGCGCCGGAGATGGTCACCTCACCATTCAGCGTCTTGCCGCCGTTGATTACATACTTTGTCAATCTACCTACTCCTCACTAAGCCTTGGCGCGGAAATCTCCGCGTTTTTCTCCGAATACTGTATCTTATGTCAGCGAATGACTGTCCGTGCCGATCCTCTTTGCAGGCAGCTCCGACAGCGGCTAAACCCATTCGCGTAAAATCTCACTAATACATTTTACCACAATTTCAGATAAAGAAAAAGCAATTTTTCAGTTTTCTTCACCGATAATCGTCTTTTTTGTCACAATCCACCAAATATTCGCCTGTTTCGGTGTCAATCTTCCAAGTAGGTGTAAGACGAATACGGCGGCTGCTGTCGGTTTGCATACGATAACCGGCCGTCATCGACTCGATCGTACCGGTTTCGCCGCTTTCTGCGGCAAACTGCAGCAGAGCATCTGCTGCGCTGCAGGTAATGCTGATGCCGTTCGCGGTGGTGTACGGCGTGCCGAAGCTCCACAGTCCAACGAGCGACACCGAGCCGTCCCCGGCAGAAAAGTCCAGTGTCAGCCGCCGGTTGTGCACCGGCAGTCCGGCGACCGAGCCGGTCAGCGTAACTACCGTGTCCTCCGCCGTCCAGCCGGCCTGCTCGGCCTGAAAGCCCCACCGGCTGCACAGTCGGCGCGCCAGCTCGAGCGCTTCCGATGTGGAAGTCGGCGCAGATTCAGTCAGCGTATAGTCCGCCTGCATTGCCGTCCGCCTGCCACTCGAGCGTACCCCTGTCGCTCTCAAAGCGCACCGTGCCGTCCTCCTGCTCGGTGCGTTCAGCGTGTTCGCCCAGCATGGCGGCTGCGATTTTTTTTCCTCATCTGCGCGGCTGCGGTCGAGCGACAGCTCGGGCAGCGTGATGTCCTCCGGAAACGAGAACGCCGTATCCAGCTGCATCCCTCTGGCGCTCACCAGCGTGCGCAGATTGGCCTCAAGCTCACTCGTTCTCCGGTGGCTTTGCCAGCCGCGTACCGCCAGATTGCCCAGCAGAAACAGGTTGATCGTAAGCAGTATTGCGATCAGTATATTTTTAACTTTTATCCCATTGCAAGCGCTCTCATCTCCCTTCTGCGGTCACTCTGCCGCATTTTTCAGATAGAACCGGCTCGGTACATACTGTCCGTCCTGTGCCCGGTAGGCTGCCATCAGACCGCGTTCCGCGCCGGAGGCTCCGGCTGCCGCCTGTTTTGCGGGCATGACCGTGCGTTTGCCGCCGGTCGGCTGAAATTTCTGCAGCCGAATCGTTGCCGTGCGCAGCGCACTGCCATCGAATACGAAGGTTGCAAAGTCCGCGTCACCGAGCACCGGCACGCCGCTGTACATCTGCAGAAAAATCAGTGTGGTTTGCTCGCCGCTGCGCTCCACCGCGTACAGCGACGCATGCGTATCCGTATCGCCCGCTCGCTGCGCTGCATCGAGAATCAGCCGGGCGCAGTCCAGCTGTGCGTCCAGCGCCGCCGCATCCGTGATATCGCTTTCGTCATAAGCGCTCACCGTTGCCGAGCCGTCCGTGGACGCGTACTGCACCAGACCGGACGCATTCAGCCGCAGCGTGCTCGTATCATCGAGGAACACGCGGACAGTTCCGTCCTGCTCATTGTAAAAAATCCGTGTGTAGGCCGTGTAGCCGAATGCACCGAGCAAATCCTCCAGTCCGGTGCCGCTCTGTGCGGCAAACAGATTGATCTGCGCCGGTTTCAGCACCGGAAGCGACAGCGCCTCGCTGTCGAACAGCAGCGTATTCCGGATAGACCGCATACGCATCTCCCGCAAAGCTGCATGACAGACCGCGGAAGTTCTTCTGTGCCTCCCCGAGCGCATTCTGCGAGACCGCTGCATCCGCAGCATACAGCCTGCCGTCTGCCATACGGACAAACAGCCGCTGCACCGGCGGCATACACCAAGCAGTTTCGACCTGCAGGCGGTCATTATCCTTCCACGAGCCGCCCAGCCAGCCCGCAATAGAACGCTGCATCGGGATCGCACCGTGGTAGCGCAGCAGCGCACAGCTGCCCGACCGCAGAGCCGTGCACAGCTCACTCTCATCAGCCGGCCGCAGCCCCTCACCTGTGAGCGCCTGCGACCACAGCGAACGCGTTGCCGTGATGCCGGCGTCAATATCGGTCAGATTGTACTGCACGCCGTACAGCTTGCCGTCAACGGTCAGCGCCATCTGTGCCGGATCCGCCGCCGAAACACCGGAGGACCGTATCTCATAGCCCACCGCACCGCCTACAAAGCGGTCGTGCAGACGGCGGAGTGCGCTGTCTGCGGGCATTTGCGCAATGTTCAGACCCATCAGCCAGTTTACCGCGCACAGCACGCCCATCAGTCCGCACAGCACCAAAAGCGAGATATTCTTTGCGGTGTTCTTCGCTGAGCGTTTCGCACCTCTCATACCTTATCCTCCCTGCCGTGCGGCTTGAGGTCGGTCGGAAGCGTGATCGTCACGGTCGTGCCCTTGCCGTATTCACTGGTCAGAGCGATCTTGCCCTCGTGCTGCTCAACGATCTCCTTAGGCGATCGCCAGACCCAGTCCGGTGCCGCCAGCGGCACGCGAGCGTGCCTTGTCCACGCGGTAGAATCGCTCAAACAGGCGCGGCACATCGTCCGCCGGAATGCCGACACCGTTGTCCTCAACTGTGATGCGCACATGGTTTGCGCCTGCGCGCTGTGCCGTCAGACGGATCCTGCCGCCCGAAGGCGTGTACTTGACCGCGTTGGACAGAATATTTACCACAACCTGCTCGATGCGTTCTCTGTCGCCGACCATCGGCGGCAGGTTCGGCTCGGTCTCAACGAGGATCATGTGACCGCTGTCCTCGGCGGTCAGCTTCATGGCATTCGTCACCTTTTTCAGCAGATCGGACACCGAGAACCGCGTCATACGCAGCTCCATCCGTCCGTAATCCAGCTTGGAAAGCGTCAGCAGATCGGTGACAATGCGCGCCATGCGCGCTCGCTCTCGCTCGAAATAACGCCCAGAAACTGCTTTTCCGTGTCAAGCGGCAGCTCTCCCGGCGGCATCGAGCAACGTTTCGGTGTACGAGCGGATATTCGTCAGCGGCGTGCGCAGCTCAGTGCGACACGTTTGCCACAAACTCACGGCGTGCGTCATCCAGACGGCGCTGCTCGGTGACATCGTGAATGACCCGCGATGACGCCGCCCCTCGCCGTCCAGTGCGCCGTAAGGCGCCAGCGTGACGGACAGCACGCGCCCAAATCGCGTAATCTCGTTCGTAAGGAAGCTGCGCGAGACGGTTTCGTCCGTATCCGGCATGTCCAGATCGGCGAACATCTCATCAAAAGCTCAGCTTCTGCTCTACACGCACGCCCAGCAGATTTTCGGTTTGCCGGATTCATGTGGATGAGCGTGCCGTCGGTCGTGAAGGCGGCTACGCCGTCAGTCATGTGCAGGAACAGCGTGTTCAGCTTGTCGCGCTCGCCCTGCACCTCGCCGCCGACCGTGTTTTTCAAACGATGCGCCATGTAATTGAACGAACGGGTCAGCTCGCCGATCTCATCCGACGACTGCACACCGAGGTCCTGATCAAAGCCTTCCGCGATCGACCGCGCCCCCCTCGGTGATGCGCTCGATCGGCGTGGTGATGGTCTTGCTGAGCAGGAAGGACAGCAGGATAGCCGCCAGAGGCCGAACATCATCGCCTGCATGACAATCTGGAAGAACCGCCACGACAGATCGGAAAATCTCCCGCTTGTTGTCCGCGATATACACGATGTAGTCCACCGCACCGTCGCCGTTCTTGTCGAGCGGCACCGCAATGTCCATAATGCTGTCGGATACCGCCGAGCGCGTTCCGGTCTCTCCTGCCATTGCGGCAATGACGTTGCTCGTGCGGGTGACGGATACGTTCGGGTTGGAGCCGTCAAGGAAGCCGCCCCTCACTGTCGAGAATGGCATAGTTGCGGTAATCGTCAATGCCGAGTCGGCTCTTGTGGGCATCTATGATGGTTTTCAGACCATCCGTGCCGGGTTCGGCAGCCGCCTCCTGCATGGAGCGGATGGTGTCGGTCGTGGCACCGCCTGCATCTGCTCATAAAAAGCTGTTCAGATAGAAGGTGTTGATACTGTTGATCAGAAACGTGCCGACCACCGCCATAACGGATACGATCAGCAGCACCAGAATCAGTACCAGTTTTTTCTGTGTAGTGAACGGAACATAGCTTACTCCCCGTCAGCAAAGTAATATCCCATGCCTCTTTTTTGTGATGATGTATCTGGGACTTGCCGGTTCATCCTCGATCTTCTCGCGCAGACGGCGGATCGCCACGTCCACCGCACGCAGGTCGCCGTAGTAGTCATAGCCCCAGACCTGCTCCATCAGCTCCTCACGGGAGAAAACCCGTCCCGGAGCAGCGGACGAGGAAGCACAGAATATCAAATTCCCGCGCGGAAAGCTCGAGCGGATGACCGTTTTGTAGACCATGCCGTTGTCCTTTGGATACACGCAGACCGCCGCCGGACGGCGCTTCCCGCCTTTTCCCCTGTCCTCCTGCGTAGGTACGGCGCATGTTCGCCTTGACGCGCGCCATCAGCTCACGCATGGAGAACGGCTTTGGTAATATAGTCGTCTGCACCCAGCTCGAGACCCATGACCTTGTCGGTCTCTTCCCACGGGCGGTCAGCATGATGATCGGCGTGTCCTTTTCCGCGCGCACCCGCCTGCAGACCTCGAAGCCGTCCATCTCGGGCAGCATCACGTCCAGCAGAATCAGGTCGGGCGCTTCCTCAAGCGCGCAGCGCAGACCTTCCCGCGCCGTCATACGCCGCGAGTGTGTCGTAGCCCTCACGCTGTAAATTGAATACCAGAATGTCTGAAATGGCCTTTTCGTCCCTCAACCACAAGGATTTTTTCTTATCCAAACCCTTTCCTCCCTCTGCACTCTCCAATCTCCACTCTTATCTTTTAGTAAAGATTCTTCAGCTTTTTGCTCTATACATAGCCGCCACCGTTTTTGCATCGCGGGATCTCGTCCCTGCTCGATCATTTTCTCTACCTCTGCGATCGGCAGTCGCACGACCTCGACAAATTCGTCCTCATCCGGCTGCATTTCGCCTTCGGTCAGGGTCAAGCGCGGCAAACAGATAGGTCACCTCGGTCAGAAAGCCGGGAGACGGATAGATCGCGCCGAGCGGCACGATGCGTCCGGCGGTACAGCCGGTTTCTTCTTTCAGCTCGCGGATGCCGCATTCCTCGGCGTCCTCCGGGCCGTGGTCCATCTTGCCGGCGGGCATTTCGAGCAGCTCGGTATCGAACGCATAGCGGAACTGCCGCACGAGAATAACGTTGCCCGTCCTTGTCGATCGGCAGCACGCCGACACCGCCAACATGCTCACAAATCTCGCGCGGCGCGGTTTTGCCGTTCGGCAGCGATACCTCGTCCACACGAGCGGTCATGATCCTGCCTCTGAACTTATATTCGCTGGAAAGCTGTTTTTCTGTCATATCCATAGAAAAAAATCCTCCTTAATCAGCTGCATTTACACAGCGCAGGATATAGGCGGTCTCCGGCGGGACGGATACGATCAGACCGTCGGGTCGGCGTACGCGAAGCCCTCGCCGCTGAGCAGGTCGAGCGCATACAGCGCATCAATTTTTTTTCCGCATACTGGTCCGCGGTTGACCACGATCACCAGACGCGAAAGTCTCCGCTCGTGCGCTCGTATCGCAGCAGTGCACCGGCTGTCGTGTCGCGCTGAACTGCAGGTCGCCGTCCGCGAGCGTCTGCTCCTCGGCACGGTTTCGCACAGCCTGCGGTAGAACGCCAGCAGCTCCTGGTTTTCCGTGTCCCCACGGGTAGGTCCGGCGGTTGAACGGGTCCTCGAAGCCCTGCTGACCGGCCTCATCACCGTAGTAAATGGTCGGAGAACCCGGCATAGTGAACTGGATGACTGCCGCCATCCGCAGACGGCGCAGCGCAATCTCCAGACGGTCCGGCGGTAGCTGATAGTGTGCGCGGCCGTTTCTGTCCATCTTCCACTCGTTCTCGGTTACGCCGAGAAGGGTGAGCGCACGCGCGGTGTCATGCGTACCTACAACGTTCATCAGGTTGTAGAACACGTCCCGCGGGTAGTTTTCACGGATGCACTCCATGCTCTCCGCGAAATGCTCGGCAGTGCCGCCGTTCAAAAAGCCGAGGATGGCGTCTCGCAGCGGGTAGTTCATGACGGAATCCAGTTCGCCGCCCTGGAAATAGCGCCGACGCTCGGAGTACGCAATTTTGTTGGACGCATCCTCCCACACCTCACCGATGATGAGCGCATCGGATTTCTCCCCTGCGGGCGGCAGCGTTCAGCTTGGATGAAGCTGTCCGGCAGCTCGTCGGCAACATCCAGCCGGAAGCCGGAGGCGCCCAGCCGCAGCCAGCGGCGGACCACGCTGTCCTCGTCCTCGATGATGTAATCCTGATAGCTGCCGTCGCTCTCATTGACCTGCGTGGAGCGTGTAGATGCCCCACCACGAACCGTACTCGTTCGGCCAGTTGTGAAAGTCGAACCAGCTGAAATACGGCGATTCCTTGACTGGAACGCGCCTACGCTGTCATAATGGCCGCGTGCGTTGAAATAGCGGCTGTCGTAGCCGGTGTGATTGAACACGCCGTCCAGTACAACGCGCATGCCGCGTCTGGCGGCTTCGCTGCACAGCGCACGGAAGTCCTCCTCACAGCCGAGCAGCGGGTCGATGCGCTTGTAATCGCCGGTATCGTAGCGGTGATTGGAATACGCCTGAAAGATCGGATTGAAATAAATGGTGGTAACGTGCAGGCTCTCCAGATAATCCAGCTTGGCGTAGCGTGCGCAGCGTGCCGCCGAAAAAGTCGTTGTTGAGGATTTCGCCGTGCTCATCCGGCAGATAGACCGGAATATCGTCCCAGTTCTGGTGCAGCACACGCTCGACCACGCCTTCACTCTCCGGCTGCTCGGGCGCCTTGTCGCGGCAGAAACGGTCCGGAAAATGTTGTGGTGATGCCCTCGCCGAACCAGCGCGGCGGCGGTACTCGCCGTACACGGTCAGCTGGTACTTATCGCCGACCGCCTCGAGCAGCTCCGCCTGGACCGCCGTCCGCGTGCACAGTAGTGCAGACCATCCGCCAGCTCCACCGAAAATAATACCAGTACAGACCGGGATGCGGCGGCGTATAGGGCCTTACCGTATACCGGATCATGTGAGCCTTGATAGCCGCACCAGTGCAGCGGATGGGATTCGGCCCTGACAGCCATCTTCCTCAATCCAAGGGTAACCTGCAGCGCGCCCTGTGCCCGCTGCGGATAAACAGAAAACTCGACCGCCTGCCCTGCCGGTACCGCGCCATACGGCTTTTTGCATGCAGTGCTGCGGGAGTGAAACATACTATCAGAAATGCGATTCACGCAAGCTCCTCCAAACATATATCCTCTTGCCAAATCATACCTTACCATTATATCAGCAATATTGGCGGTATTACTTTTTAGTATAGCACAAAACCGCAGAACGGTAAACAAAAAGCTGTCGCACGAAAGAAAAGAAAAACCGGTTCAATACAAACTTTTTAGGCGCAAAGCAAAGAGCTGACTCCAACGGAGTCAGCTCTTTAGATTCGGTTTTGATTTTAGCCGAGCAGGTTCAGGATTTCTTCCTTCGGCATAGCGCCGACAGCCTTATTGGCAACCTCGCCGTTCTTCATCACGATCAGGGTCGGGATGGAGACAATGCGGAACTGCATGGACAGCTCACCCTGCTCGTCTACATTGATCTTGCCAACCTTGATGTCGTCACGCTCGTTTGCGATCTCGTCCACGATCGGCGAAACCATGCGGCAGGGACCGCACCACGTTGCCCAGAAGTCCAGCAGGACCGGCTTGTCCGACTTCAGCACTTCGTTCTCGAAATTTTCCTTCGTAATGGTTACTACTGCCATATTGAACACTCCTTAGTCTTTCAGTGATAATTCATAGTAAAATGCATACTGCTGCATGACACCCGCAAAGCCTTTATAGCGTTTCAGTGGAAACCCTTTTCGGATAGTGTGTGTCCAGCATTTGCAGGATATGCGTATCGACCGGAAATGCGTCGATGTGATGCAGCGCAAACAGGCAGATACACTCCGCAACCTTGATGCCGACACCGGTCAGCGCAGCAGCTCGGCTTTAGCGTGAGCGTAATCCATATGCCGGACCGCTTCCAGATCGACCGCACCGGACGTGACCTGCCGTGCCGCGGCGCAAAATATATTTGGCGCGGTAGCCGAGGCGCACCGGCGCAAGATCCTCGGGCGTGCACGCCGCCAGGCGCTCTGCCGTGGGAATGCTATTGTATACCTGTTCACTCTTATTATAACAGGTTTCCCCGAAAAGGGAACACAAATTTTCGACACACTTGGTAATCCGCGCGATATTGTTCTGCTGGGAGATGATAAAGCATAGAATAGTCTCCCACAGGTCCTGCCGCAGAATAATACGCAGTCCGCCGCCGTATGCAACGGCGTTCTGCAGATAGGTATCGCGTTTGGCAACTGCGGCTTTGCAGCGGCCGTAGTCCGCATACAGATCGAAATACGGCCGCCAGATGGCGTTAAACTCGTCTTCATCGCAGTCGAACCGTACGATCCGGCCATTCTGCTGAATATTCAGCAGGTGTGTTCCCCGCAATTAAGTTGTACGACTTATCCCCAAACCCTGTGGAAACGGAAGCACTGACCGGAGTTTGCGATCTGGTCGATGTCGAAATCGTTCAGTACGCGTTCGATCATTGGTGCATAGCCTCATGCTCGCGCACCAGCTCGGTAAACAGGTCACTCAGCGTCCAGCCGATATTGTGCTCGGTGACCATGGCTTTGTACGGCACGGAAACACCGTATGCCTTCATTTCACGGAGCAGAATGTCCAGTCTCTTTTCGGTAAAGCCGTCCAGCACCATCATCGGTGCGGAAGGCGCATCTGCAGTCTCGTCAGTCGGCTCAAAGCCCTTTGCGGTTCAGCAGAAAGCCGACCGTCTGACCGGCAGAGACTGCTTCGACGTTCTTAATCCGCACGCCCATGCGAACGAGCACGGTCTTGAGCGCCGCAGTCTGTTCGCTCGGCTGCGGCTCAAAATATAACACTTTTCACGGGATGCCGCCATAGTGGAATCCTCCTGTTTTATTCCCATAAGATTGTATACTAATATTATATCATTTCTGTCAACCCCTATTGACAGAAAGTGTATTCGGTGCTATGCTCATAGTTAGCAACAACTAACCGCAAAAAAGAGGTGTTTATGATACAGCAGGCATTGCTTTGGGCGGCCGCAGGCACGGATTCACCTTCCTGATGACCACGATCGGCGCCGCCATGGTATTCTTTATGAAACGGCAGTCCAGTGCACTGATGCAGCAGATTTTTCTCGGATTCGCGTCCGGTGTGATGATCGCCGCGTCCATCTGGAGTCTGCTCATTCCGCGATTGACGAAGCCGCGCAGGAACGGCCAGCCGGGCTGGATACCCGCTGCAGGCGGCTTTATCCTCGGTTTGGTGCTTATGCTTACGCTGGACGGCTTAATGCCGCACCTGCACAGCGGCGCAGAGCATGCCGAAGGGCTGCCGTCCTCCTTTCGACGGACAACGCTGCTCGTCCTCGCAGTGACGCTGCACAACATTCCGGAAGGCATGGCGGTTGGTCTGTCATTTGCTCGTGCGGCACAGCATACCGGCAACGCAGGATTGTTTGCAGCGGCAGGCGCTTGCCATCGGCATCGGCATTCAGAATTTCCCGGAAGGAGCCGCAGTCGCGCTTCCCCATCAGGAGGGACTCAGCCGCACGCGCTCGTTCGTTTACGGTTCGCTGTCCGGCATTGTCGAACCTATCTTCGGCGTGCTTTGTTGTGCTGTGCGCGTCCGCGCTGACACCATTCATGCCGTGGCTAAGCGTGTCCGCGCCGCAGGCGCGATGCTGTACGTCGTGGTCGAGGAGTTGATTCCCCGAGGCACATCTCGGTGAGCATTCGCATCCGGGCACACTTGGTGTGATGGCGGGGTTTTGGTGATGATGGTGCTGGATACAGCTTTGGGATAATTGAAAATGGAGAATTGAGAATGGAAAATGAAGTTTTCTTTCTCCTTCCACGAAAAGCGTCCCAATGGGACGCTTTTTTTCAGATAATCCGTGTTTTAACTTTGCCAAACACAAATTATCCTCAATATCTATTATGAATCTGTTTGCGGTAATCAAAATAGATTTGCCGCAATTCCTTCAGATTTTTCTTGCGAATAAGCACTACATCATCGTTTGTAAGGGTGAAGTCCTTATCCACAGCTTTGACGTAGTTCATATTCACAAAAGGAAGCTCTGGTGGCACCGCAGAAAACACGGAGCCGTCAGTTCCTGCTCAATCTCGCCGAGCTTTTTATATAATGTGTATGTCTTTTTTGCCCCGCCTGATGCAGAATACACTGTGAATTATGGCTTTCCACATACATAATCTCTTCGCGCGGAATGTGCAGCACCTGCGAACGATTCTTGATCGCATATGTATTCTCGACGATATCGGATAGTACGCGGTGCATGGTTCGCTCGAACGTCTCCGGGGTATATGGCTTGAGCAGATAACCGGATGCACCGACTTCAAAGCTGTCCGGTGCAAAAATCCAGCGCAGCGGTACAAAAATACGATCGTGCCCTTGTAGCCGATCTCACGCAGACGGCGTGCTACATCAATGCCGAGCGGCGGGTCCATCAGAATATCCAGCAGAATAATATCAAACCATCCGCCGTCCCCAAGCTCATAATAGAGCGGTTCACCGCTGTCGTACATTTTGCAGGAATAGTCAATCGCATGTGCATTGCAGTAATGACTGAGAAAAATCCGCAAGGATATCCCGTTCTAACGCCGAATCATCACAAATTGCGACCCGCAGCATGGTTATTGACAGTCCTTTCTCGTCGTTTTTGTCGAATTTCTTAACGGTTTCTAAACATGTTCTGCCGATTTCACAAGATTCTGCTCCAATTTCACAGAATAGCAAAAACCGCGTAATTCTTCTGATAAAATGAACATGTTCCCCAAACGAAGTGGGAACATCAGCAAATATCGACGGAGGAAGCATCATGTTTGTCTACAAAGTAATCAGCAAAAACCACTATTCGCCTGAGACCGGGGCCTATATATCTTTCGGTATCAGTGCCCACGATCCGGAGCACGGACAAACCTGCTTCGTTCCCGATGTGTTCATCGACGAGTCGGAAGCACGCGCCTTTACAGAACGCCTGAATACGCTTCAGGGTGTCGCCTATCCATTTGATCGATGTGATCGAGGACGCATTGGGCGTTTAACACGCAGCTTACATAAAAATGCCAGCTCAGAGGCCAGCGAGCGAATTGCATGCACAATGCGGATGTATTCGGTCGTGACTTCGTATCGCAGTTCCGTGATTTCCTCATCCTGATTGCCGCGCAGCGCTGGTGCTGCTAAAGCCGGCTA
>VOFK01003239.1_pt1 | contig 21498 bp, 34 predicted proteins | sample 5384121 | NCBI WGS metagenome assembly VOFK01 (sample SAMN12384730, study PRJNA508395) | human gut metagenome | isolation source: healthy gut J | host: Homo sapiens | reverse complement strand
CACAGATGCCTGTGGAAATACTTCCTTCACATACTGATAAGGAATACCACTGGTAATGAAACCAATGGATGTATCGTTGTATTCTTTCTGCTTTGTTAATTGCAAAGTCAGAACCATCTTTTACCTAAACAGTTTCATGGTCTTCCACGAGATGACGCGTTTGCCCGGATTTCTCTCCTTATAGTTTTATCTTACCCAGCTCCACACGGTCTTCAGCCTGGGACCTAATGAATGTGCCAGTCTTGTCGTCGTGCGAAGAATTACCGGTGTGTCATATTCCTCACTGATTCGGTAAGCTTCTTTGACAAAAATCTTTTTGCTTCCTGGCTGTCGGACGGCTCCAATACCGGTACCAGTGCGGCATTGCTACACAACGGGCCATCCTGCTCGTTCTGGGGCTATAAAATCCCAGATCATCCATCATAAAAGACCACCGTTTGCTCAATATAAGAAGCGGTATACAATGGGTCACTCGCCACATTTAACCCTACATGCTTCATCGATGCCATTGCGCGGACACCGCTGATGGATGCGCCAATTGCCACCTCAGTAGCAACTTTCTCTCGTTCGGCGACCATTCGCAGTAAATATCGTCATACTGTACCAGATTCTCGCTAATCTCCGTACTCGGTGTTCCCCGGATAAGCAGCCGATACTTTTTACCCCGGCTTCATAAGCACCACGGGCAATCGCTTCATTCCTAACATAATCTTCTGTTTCGCCATGTCTGTTTTTCATCCTCTAGTTGTTTGTCCTTGGTTTTAGCTTCTCTGCCAAACCCTAATGATACTATTCTATCACATTTGCTCATAAATGGGGAATTATTTCGTATCTTTTCAGATAAACATTCTTCTGATTATTACCCACGTTTTCAACCTGAAGTGCACGGATGGAGTGCACCAGCTTCTGCATATCCCAATTTCTTTACCTTAAAATTCGGGAAATGGTCATACACCTTCTGCGCCAGCTGTCCAATATCAATTCCTGTGACGCCCGCCTTTCTCACCGTATCAACCCATAAATTGTTCCCACTTCTTTGGCATCATTTTTCAGAATTACCTGAATACTGGTATGATTTCTCTTCAATTCAAAAATTATCCAAATCCTCAATAAATCTCGACAGCGAACTATAACCATAATTTCTCACGTCAAAATCGGAATATTTTTTCACAAGAGCACTTCCAATTTCACCAAGCCCCGTATCTTTTCCATTGTTTTCGTTTGTCGTAATAACTTCCAAAAACAACATCCGAAATTTTCTTTTTGGAAACGGCATTTTTCTTTTCTTTCTTATTTTCCTCTTTGTCGCCCTCAAGTAAAAGCTCAATATTCGTAAATACCGAGCATGCACCACGGAATGATTTCGGCGTCTTGCTCTCGCCCATGCCAATCACTTCCATGCCGGATTCCCGCAGGCGGCTCGCTAATCTTGTACAGTCACCGTCCGATGACACAATGCAGAATCCTTCTACATTTCCCTGCATACAAAATGTCCATCGCATCAATAATCAGTGCCGAATCCGTCGCATTTTCCCTGTCGTATTGCGAAACTGCTGAATCGGCGTAATCGACCGCTCCGCCAGCTCACTTTTCCATTTGTTCATGTGGTAGTCAGTAAAATCGCCGTAAATACGTCGATACGTTGCCACCCCATGCCTTGTCATTTCATCCAGAATACTGTCAATGTATTTTGCTGATATGTTGTCTGAATCAATCAGCAGTGCAAATCGTTTGTCGCTCATATCCCTCTTTCCTTTCTAAAGTGTTGTATTGGATCACGTTACATCTGTATGTGATTCTTTTGTATAATGTTTCTACCATTTTTTTGTATCAACAGAATCAACATATATACTTTTTATCGCAAAAATCCCAAAGCCGAATCCCCAGCATTTCATCATCTTCCACCGGAACAAATTCTCTTAACGAATCTGCCTCGCCCTTATACATTGCGCGAAAACGATATTCCTTATTTTCTTTATCATAAACCTTAAACAGTCCGCAAAAACTTAAGCTTGTCCACAATTTGATGCGTCTCTTCATATAATTCTCTTCTCGCTGCTCAATTGCTGATTCACCTGATTCTATTTTTCCCGCCGGAAACTCCCATTGTTCACGATATTTATTATATCCCTATTAGAAACTGTCCCTGAATTTCTATGATAGCATAAGCACTTGTTGGCATGGTATCGTTATTTTTTGTAAAGTTCTTCTTCCTTAATATCATAGTATTCAATAATCGCTATGTTGCTGGTATTTTCATCTTGATTCATCTAGTTCCCTCCATCATTTTTATCTTATATTATCACAACACCATGTGACCTTTCAACTTTAGAAAAAATCTTAGCAATGCCTCATTAATTTCATCTATTTTCCCACTTCTTTTCTTAATCTGAATTCCATACAAAAGCATCATATTCTTCATGCCGCGTTTCATTCATCAAACACCTTAAATCATTCTGCCCTCTTCCACTTTAACTGCAATCTGCCATTTATCTTCATACACAATTTCACCTACAAAATTTGTATAGACAACATCGTATGCCCTATTATATTTATCTAACAAATGTATTGCCGTTGCCTCAATTTTTCGTACATTTGCCTTGTAGTATCACATTTAAAAAAAGTAATAACTTTTTCCCTTTTTACACATGGTTCAGGCTCTGGTAAGTGACTCTTAAACCACTCATCAATACACACAAACATCTCTTTTCGCTTTCATCCATGACCCCTGCATTTACAAGATTCCAACAAAGGCTAAAAATCCCTTTAGGATACCTGGTAATATAAGAATCTTCTCTACCTTGTATTCGCATATACTTATAACTCATTTTTTTTTCCTTCCTCAAAATAAAAACACGCCTGTTGGAAATAAATTTTCCCCTAACAAGCGTGGATCAAGCATTTTGCTAATATCAATGTTACCAAATTTAAAAAGGAAGCCAAACGCATCCGACTCCCTTAGGCATAGCCCGCAGACGTCCGCCGCAATTCTGTATTATATTATGCCACATTTCCTTCGATTATGCAATAGATATCATTCCTTGAGTTTCCGCAAAGCGCATTAAAAAAGTGGATGACTTTAATTAAAACACTAATCTGCTGGATTTTGAGGACTCAAAAGCGACAGTATCAGGATTAGAGGCACTTTAATAAGCCCCGCCGAAACCGGACTTTGGAAGAATTATTTTTTATCTATTCAGACAACCAGTTTAAGGCAGAGTTAACGGTATCTCGGACGTTTGGGTCGGAACCATAGTCTGACGCCTTCTTTTGCATATGAGAGTATGCCACGGATGCCTTTCGCCAGTCGATAATAGCAGAAGAATACTTTTTTGCCTTTACAGGATCTGCTTTTTACAACGGAAATATTCCTCGATCTTCCATCGCGAAAAATAGGTTCTTGCCACTTTGAGCACATCCTTTTTTTGGACTTGATTTCTTTATTTGTGGCAAGCATCATGGGATGTTCCGTAATGCCGTAAACCAGTACGAGATAAATATCTTTTCTGGAAGCTGTAATCTGGACTTTGACATGGGAAATGTAAGCCTCATGATTTTTCCCCTTATAAAATACATTGGTTTTAATTTTCCCTTTGCGACGGTTGCGCAGTTCCGTAGTTTCAAAAGTAACGGTATTGGCGGTTTATAACCCTTTTCAGCTGAAGAATGTACTTTTGAAAAAGATACTTACCGGATGATTGCCGGTAGTAAGGACACAGGCTTCTGTTACATGGTAGCCTTTTTTATAAACATTTTTAGCAGATGTGCTTTCCGAACCATCCCGTACGATGCCGAGCGATTCAAATTTGTAGCCGCCCGATTTTACAACATCAGTCAGAAAACAGCTTCCGGCAGCAAGCATACCGTAAGTCATATCAGCAGTGAATTTGCGTTCCGGTTTCGAAAGCTGTTAGTACGATTTTTTTGTGGTGAATTAATTTTACATCAAAAAAGGAAGAAGATTCCTTATATTTTGGTGTTTTTTTTTGAAAGTTGTTTATAACTGCATATGGAAAATGACGCACTTGTGTATAAAACTGCGGAAACTCAAGTTATATAGACATTCTCCCTTTTCTGTGTTATAATAATGCGCAATTTGTACATTTACAGATAAAAAAGGGGGAAAAGTTTATGTTTCATTATTTTTTTTTACAGTTGAATTTTGCGACAATCTTAATATCCTTTTTTTTGTTGATTTTCGTCAATGTAAATCCTGTATTTCAGAAAAGGTAATTCGGTTGTTTTCCATTGCGATAAGCTCAGTACTGTGTCTGGTTATCGTTGACAGTATAGAATACTGGTGTGCGACACTTCCGTATCCGACAATGCTGCGTGTGGCAGTATCTATTATTGGGTATGCGCTTAGACCAATCAATATATGCTTTGTGATCATTCTTTCCTGTGGTAACAGAGTGTCACAAAAAGTTTAAGAAAATTTATTGCGCTTCCGGAATTCTGAATACGTTGATCGCTCCCACTGCGCGTTATTTTCAGGTGTTTGTTTTTTCCTACTCGGATAAGAATGAATTTGTGCGGGCCGCTTGGATATTCGGCATTTGCTGCCTCCGGTTTTTATTTAATTCTGTTAGTTATCCTGACTAATAAGTTATATAAGACGGAGCATACATACGAATCGCTGATCGCAATTTTTCATTGCGGTGACGAACACGATAGCTGTCATTCTGGAGGCATTTTTCCGTTATGACGGACTCATCAATACCACGGAGCTGTGAGTATTGCATTTTATTATATGTATTTGACGGCACAGCAGTTCAAGCGGGATCCACTTTACGCATGCGCTCAACCGTCGGTGTTTTTATCTGGATGCGGATCATTTGATGGAGAGCAAATGTCTGACAGCGGTAATTTCCATTGATTTAAATGATCTGAAGAGGCTCAATGACGAGAATGGCCATGCGGCCGGGGATACGGCTTTGTGTACGATTGTAGCGTGCATTCAAAATATACTGCCGAGGGATGCCACCTGTATCGAACCGGTGGTGATGAGTTTATGATCTTATGTTCACGGGTTTCAAAAGATGATGTCCCTGCTCTGATCGATCATATGCGGAGGGAGCTTTCTAAGACTCTTTATTGCTGCGCCATTGGTTTTGCCACGCCGGATGCAGACGAGGATTTTGAACATATATGTTCTATTGCAGATGCAGCCATGTATGCAAATAAAAAAACAATTAAAAAGGCGAAGATACGATTCGCTAGTAATTAAAGTAGTAGAAGATAAATACCTTAAATGTTAGATATGGGAGAATTGAATGACCACGCCACTGGGAGATATAGAAATATGCATAGATGGAAAAACAATTAAATATACAGCACAGAATTCTATTGTCATAAATAAAGCGCATGCACCGTAAACCTTTTCGTTTTTACGTTACATGCGCTTTTATTCACGAATTTTCTTTTTTCAATTTCCTTCTTTTAAATACATCTGCAAAGCAGGAAAAATCCAAAACACAATCCATTTAACACCACTGCAACCACGGAAGATCCCTCCAGCTTACATTCTGATTTTCCATAACATCTGCGGAAAGTGTTCCGAGATGATCGGTATTAGGTTATTATTCAGATAATGCAGACATACCGGCACCCAGATATTCTGCGTTTTCATATAGGCATACGCAAAAAAAAATTCCAAGCGAAATACAGGTGATCTGCTGTACGAAAATCATCTGTATTCCTGATGTCTGTGTATAATAAAAAAACAGATCATCTGGGATATGCCACAATCCCCATACAACACCAAGTACGATCACGCCCGCTGCCGGATACATCATCTGTGCTGTCGGAAATACCGTAAGGTCATAACCCTTTGTACTGCCATACCACATCAGAATTCCCATCAGACAGGTCAGTCCGTAAGCCATCAGCACATAAATAATCAGCCTCGTTTTTGTTATTTCTTTTTTGTTCCATTTTCAAACTCCTCCCATTAAATCATGAATGATAATTGTTTATTAATCCAATTCGATTAATCCGATATATAATAGTGAAACTTATTTTTTTTTCTGCAATACTGTTTAATTTGTCTGATCAGTTTTTATCTTTCGTGTATTCTAAAAAGATAGACTTCCATTCTATCTTTTTTTTACATTTTTGAACATAATCGGAAAAATATTTGCGTACATCTTTTGGCTGTTTTCCAAACGTGCTCGTTTCAAACCGAATACTGCTCCACACAGATTCCTGATTAACGGCAGTCATGATATCTTTCGCCGATCCGTATGTTTTTCTGTACTTTGTCACAAAACATCTCCGCCATTGATCATGACACCTTTTCCAAGACGTTTGATATTTTTTCAGTATTTTTGGCCAGTCCTTTAAAATTTTTCTTTGTCTTTGCATAATCGTAGACATCGCAGTTGTCAATAAAGAAACCATCCACCCCTTTTTTCAGCAGCTTCTTCGACAGTTTTCCCATAAACTTCTGCCAGTCCTTATTCGAAACATCTACCCACTTTTTCTTCTTCCCAGTTCTCATAATTTCCGATCGTAAGATATTCTATATTTCTTATAATAATCGCGAAAATTCTCGATGGAACCGACATTTAAGTAGGTATATACTTTTTTACACCTTTTTTGTGCAGGGTACGGATATCTTTTGCAGAAAAATACTGTGCATCAATGACCACCAGCCTATATCCGTATAACTTTTTTATCTGAGACGAATCAATGCTTAAAAAATACGCCATATTCTTTTTTCTTTTTTGGTTCTTTGCGTCTACCGCACATGGTCCCGCCAGTATGCCAAGAAATAAACTGAACATCCATGTTAAAATCAAAATCTTTTTCCAAAAATATTTCAATTTTTTACTCACTCCTGTTCTCCCCCATGACTTCATCTGCTAATTTTGCTTTTCGCTGTACCGGCAGCTGCGCTAAATGATTGCTGCAAAAAACTCAGACAACAGCCCAGCATCTCTTTTGCATTCAGCTTCTGTCCAAGAATCAACCAGCCAAATACTGCTGAAAATACAGCTTCTAAACTCATAATTAAGGATGCCACGGTAGGATTAAGCCCATTTTGTCCAATGATCTGTAACGTATATCCCACCCACATGACATAATTCCCGCATACAAAAATCGGAACCCATGCCGAACATGATAAAAAGGCGCGCCCATGCCTTAATACCTGAGATGGAATGCTGCATATCCACTGCAAACCAGATATTATCCCACATTTCTTATGTAAAAATAGTCCGGGAATCGGCACCAGTAAAATATACACCGCTGTAAGGAAAACCTGCTTTTCCCGCACTTGCTCCCCATCAAAATTCCAACCTGCTGCAGGTTTGTAGAAATACAAAAGTGCCACACCACAACAGATTCCACCTTTTATCAGCAGTTTATAATCTTCCTTTGTCTTTGGTTTTCTTGGCGACAGATCTTTTTTTATCTAAAAATTTCATGACAGGTATCAATACCAGTACCCCGATAATACACCGGACACAATTAAACGAATATGCTCCGATTGTCTGTCCACCAACTGTCTGAGCCACAAATGCAGCCCCCAGACGGCTGCCGTTACCAATAATAGGAAAACTGTTTTCTGGTTGTTTTGTTATTCATCTTCTGCCTCTTTTCAAATCATAAAAATAGTTGAGCTATTCTGCAAGCATGCAAAAAGCCCATTAAACAACAGTTTACCATTCTTTTCCCAAAAATGCATTATTAAAAAAGTTTTTATACAAAAAACCGCAACCCCTGATTTCTCAAAGGATTGCGGAATACAATCTAAAATATAAAATTTTAAATTATAAATTACTCGATGATTGTAGCAACACGTCCAGATCCTACTGTACGTCCACCTTCGCGTTTTCCGTGATTTTAAACTGTACTGTTTTTAGTTGTTTTTGGTTCCTTCATTTGTTGATTTTTCAATATTTTATTGTTTTTATGATTTTTTCAAATAAATGTTGCCAAAATGTTGCCATTCACTATAAAGACTTAATCTTTATTTTTTCTTACTTAAACCACTCTTTCGTAACATCTTGGTATATTGCTTTTTCTTGGTTTTGGTACCTTAATTACAGCTTTGCGTGATAATCCTCCAAAGGAATTTTTTTCAATCTTTTTTAGTTTTTTTTTTGTGTGGATTTCTATGATACGAAGTTTTTTACTTCATATCCATTTCCTAATCCTTTATTCCCATGACTACCATTTTTATCACCTGAACTTTTGACGGAAGCATAATTTTCTTTAAACTAGTCCCTATAAATGCTGACATTGTTACCGTCCTAACATTTTTAGGAAGCTTAATTTTCTTAATTTGAGGACAATAAGAAAAATGCATATTCAGAGATAACTTCTGTATTTTTTAGACATATTTATTTTTACTAAGCAGCTTACATTCACTAAAATTCCTTTTGTTACTTTTTTGTATTCTTAGAAAAAGAAAAAGTTTTAATCTTGTTACAACCGCAAAAAATGCATATTCTCCTATTGTTTTCAGTTTACTAGGAAACATAGGCAACTCCATTTTTCTCGCATCCTGAGAATGCATGAACTAATGTTCTTAAGATTCTCTGGAAAAATTTATACTTTTAAGCCGCATATTTTCATTAAACGCATCTCCACTTATTTTTTATTAATGTTTCTGGTAAGTGAACATCCCTGACCGAAACAAAATCAGAAAAAATGCACCCTCACCTATCACAGTTATTCCTTCTTCTATCACTATCCGCTCTGTTTCCTTATTCCATACATACCATTCAGGTTCTGGAGCATGTCCGTCTAGTATAAAATCAGAAATCACCCCTTTACCCGAAAATGTTAGAGTCTTTGTATCCTTATCATAGTTCCATGTAATGTATTTCCCATCTTTTCCTGTTACCTTTTTGTTTTTGCTTCCGCACTAATCGCCGTAACACATAGGCAAATACATGGATAAGTGCAACTATTTTTCTAACTTTTATTTCCATGCACTCACAACTCCTTTTCACATTCTTATTTTGCCATATTATCTACAATTTTCTTCATTCTCTTTTCTTTCCCTCCGTTTTTTCCAACAAAAAGCTGCAGCATTTCTGTTGCAGCTGATCCGTCTTACTAACTAAGATATCTTGCTTTGCGTCCTTATGTCACCATAAGTTTGCTATAGCTATTATATTTTATTTATCCTGTTTTGTCAATTTTAATATATTTTTTTCTTATCAAAAAAAGCAACCTATACTATTATGCCTATGCATTCCAATATTTACTCGCATTATGCCAAATAAAAATTGCCACCAATTCATATCAAGTTCAAGTATCTTTATCCTTCTGAAAAATTAATACCCGCATTCACTGTAAACCAATAATCATTCTAATTAATAATTCTTTATACCATATTCTTCCCATTTCTTGTTTGGACATTTTGTCCAAACGTAAACTTTTTTTCCCTGTCCACCCCTCATTACGTCTGGACATTTTGTCCAAACGTACCATTTTCGTCCATTTCCAGCCCTTTTCTCCCATTTTTTGATGCACATCTGATGATCATAAAATATACATTTTTCCCTTCTCATTCAAGCCCGCAAGATACGCATGATGTGTCCACACCCATGCACATCAACCAAAAAAACTCTCCTGTTGATGCTCTTGCAAAGGGACATCCCTTGAACCCTAACCAATATTTTTTGTACCTGTCATCATAACAAACTCGTGTCACGAGCTTGTTGTTATAATCACCAATGAACTACCAACGAAAATCTTTTGGCATTCCCACCTTCTCCAAATATTCTTGTCTTGCTGCTTCTCTTTCCGTCGCACTCTTTGCCGTTTTATATTTCGTATATAGTTCCCTCTTTACCAGAACATCCAGTTTTTTCTGCAATTCCAATCGTATCCTATCCTCATCCTCTCGGACATTTACTAAAAAGTATTTTTACCAAATCCATAAACAAAGTCTCTTTAATCGTTACACTTTTTTGTTTCTCCATATCTCTTTGCTCCTTCACTATATCAGAACACAAAACACAACAACGCAACAATGTGGGTTTGCCAGTCATTTACGGTGTTGAAATACATAACCAAGACCGTATTTTCCTATGACTTGTCTTGTTGCGTTGTTGCCTTCGTATTTAAAAATATTTGCTATCCAGAATCCAATACCACGCGTTATTTATCTTCTTAGATTGAATTCAAGTTCTTTCTTTACTAACTCCATAGTTCTCCAGGAGATCCCCTTTTCCTGTGCCTTTTCCCGAATATCTGATGCCGACACCTCTCTATTGATATTACTGAAACTAAGAAGCATTTCTTTGGCTTCCTCCCTGCTTGGATGATTTTGGAACAAACCCGCCCACCAGTTCATCTTCCGTGATATCATAGTTACCTTTGCCAACAAAAAACACCATCCGACAGCACAAACGATTTGCCATGTCCTCGCTCTGCCAGATTGTTTTTAATCTGCACCATTGCTCTGCGGTTCTCCTGTCCTTTTTACTCTCCCTACCAGTAGCACACTTCGCGCCACAGCAAAAAATCAATGGAACCCATCCCACGATAAGCAACTTTTCCACCGGAGTTCTTATTCATGTGTCCAATGAGTACAATAGCACATCCGTTCGCTCCGCCACTTGTCCAAGATGTTTTGTCATGTCCCTCGCTTCATTTGCCCGGTTCATATCCATCTTACCGCCGAGATATGCTTTGTATTGGATCGAGAATCAATAGTTTCGCTTTCTTCTCCACAATGGCCTTTTCAATACGTTCATCCAACATACTTAATGAAGCATCCGTTTCATCGATAACGAATATATTACTGCAATCCGCTTCTGCTTTTTCAAGTCTTGGTTTCACTGTATCGGCCAGACCATCCTCGGCAGTCTGATAAATAATATGAAGTGGGTCTGCAGGCTTCATATCATTATCCAATCCCTCTCCTTTTGAGAGTGCTGCAGCAATGTTCAATACAAGCGTTGTTTTTACCATCTCCCAGGGTCTCCTTGGATGATAGTAAGTTTTCCATAAGGAATAAAAGGATACCATAGCCATGCAGAAATCTCCTTAGATTCCACCTCTGACATCTCGATTATTTTTTAATTCTATTTCTTGATTCATATTGTCTCACTTCCTCAAATAATGTTTGCTGAATGAGATAATACTTGGTATAATCAACTTGTCCGGGTTGATACTTAAGTATTATCTCATTTATCAGCTTTGCTCCTGCTAATCATTGGTATTGGTAGGAGCTTTTTTTATACTCCATATCCAACAAATCTGCCACCTTTTTCTGCGCATTAGGATATAAATGTCCATAAGTATTTAGTGTCACTTTAATATCTCTATGCCCCAGTCTTTCCTTGATTTCCAACGGCTGAACACCTCGATTGATAAGAAATGCCACATGGCTGTGTCGCAGACTATGTACTCGAATCATTTTCAATCCAAGTCTCTTTATCGCATTTTTCATCTTGTGCTGAACTGCCTCCGCTGTCATTTTAAATATTCGCTCGCCATCTTCCAATTCATAACAATGCGATAAATATTCTTTCAACTTCGTCTGCCAAAAAACTGTGGTATCACAATATCACGAATGGAATTCTCCGTTTTGGGTTCCGTAATATGGTCAACCTTGTACCTGCGATAAAAATGTCTTACGAATGTGAATTACATTATTCGCCAAATCAATCATATCCTTACTTAGCGCTAGCAATTCACCTTCTCGCATTCCGGTATAATATAATGTTTCAAACAAAGGAAAATACACTGGATCGTCTTTCATCGCTCTGATAAAACGCTGATATTCCTCAAATGTCCAAAAATCAATACGATTCGCATCTGATTTTCCCATTTTCTTAACTTTCCGATAGGGACTTGTTGGCATTTCGTATATATTGCAGGCATGATTCAACATTCCTGAAAGCTGATTTGCAATACTCCGCAGATATGTCGGCTCATAATCCTTTTCATACATTTCATTCTGCCAATTTTGAATATCCTGCGCCGTTATCTCATCCAACGGCAACTCTCCAAAGTAAGGCAAAATATGTTTTCTATCATCTGACGCTTTGTTAAAATTGTCCGATATTTTAACTCGTTCTTCTTATCTGTCAGATATATTTCGTAAAATTCACTCAACTTCATATGACATTTCGAAATCTTTGATGTTATTTTACTTTCATATTCTTTTGCCTCTTTCTTTGTAAGAAATCCTCGTTTCTTATGTTGCTTTGTTGTACCATCCCGGTTTTTAATGCGACATTGCACCGTCCATGTCTTATCATCTTTGTAAATTGCCATTTTGTCCTCTCCTTTTCTACGAATGGAAACCATAAAACTTTGTTTCCCAGTATGCCTTTTGGTACTTTTCCCTGCACAACGAAGTACCCCCTGCGCTTTCAACTCTTCATTTAAGATACGAATTGTTTTGTAAGCCTGTCCTTTGGAAACCGACAAAGCCTTTGCCACATCATCCGCATCCATCATATAGTTTTTTAATTCACTCATGATTCGCTCTCCTTTCTGTATTCACTGAATACTTTTATTTTATATGCGAATATTATCATGAATGTTTCACATTGTCAACATTTGTTTTCATTGCATAATTTTATTTTATATGATACAATGAGGTTTGTAATAATGTCACAGTGTTCTTTTAAGGAGGATGAAACCGAATGGGTTATGGATTAAATTTAAAAGATGCAATTGAAAATAAAGGATGGACGGTAGCTGAATGTGCCAGACGTGCTGGCATCAGCCGCCAATCTCTCTACACCATTATTCGAAGAGATACTTCCGTACGTTACGACCATGCGATTCGCCTTGCTAGTGTATTAGGAATTGATGTTAATACCATTTGCAAAGAAAATCCTTATGATAGTGGCATTGTGGAACCCGGATTGTTGGATACATACAGTGGTGTTTTTAGACACTGCTAATAAAAAATAGTTATATTAAGAATCGTATGAAAATTGAATTGGAATTGTTTGAGTATAAAGACGCTCCAATCATCCACGAATTACTTACCAAGTTTTTTGTTTTGGATGATGAAGGACGTAGACAGGTGATTGATTCCGAAAATTTGATTGCTATGCGACATACCGATAAAGAACGTAAAGAAGAACTAGAGAAACGAAATCGGGAGAATAAGAAAAAGAAGAGATAAAATAAATGTTGCCAAAATGTTGCCAGTGGAGTCATTTCACTGGCTTTTTTTAACGCGAAAAAGGCATTAAATATTTGATAAGCACCGCCCTCGATTTCGCTCACGATACGGTCTTGCCGCTTCGTCAGACAATCCCTTACACGGACATTCGTCAAATGCCCGTATTTTTTCAATAAAAAATGCCTGGATGCAAGCAAGCTTGCACCAGACATTTTATTATTTCAATCGTTCGCTTGACTCAAAGTCAACGTGCTTACTCGATGATTGTAGCAACACGACCAGATCCTACTGTACGTCCACCTTCGCGGATAGCGAATGTAAGACCCTGGCTCATAGCGATTGGGTGAATCAGTTCGATGGTCATCTCTACGTTATCGCCAGGCATGCACATCTCAGTTCCTTCCGGAAGAGTGATAACACCTGTTACGTCAGTTGTACGGAAGTAGAACTGCGGACGATAGTTGTTGAAGAATGGAGTATGACGTCCACCCTCGTCCTTAGTCAATACGTAAACCTGAGCTGTGAATTTTGTATGACATGTAAGAGTTCCTGGCTGACAAAGAACCTGTCCTCTTTCGATGTCTGTCTTCTGGATACCACGAAGAAGTACACCAGCGTTATCTCCAGCCTGAGCTTCATCCAGCTCTTTTGTGGAACATCTCGATACCAGTTACAACAGTCTTCTTGGTCTCTTCTTTGATACCAACGATTTCAACTTCGTCGTTCAAGTGAAGTGTACCAGCCTCAACACGTCCTGTAGCAACAGTACCACGACCTGTGATAGAGAATACATCCTCGATAGGCATTACGAAATCTTTATCTGTGTCACGCTCTGGATCTGGAATGTACTCGTCGATTGTGTCCATGAGTTCCATGATCTTGTCGCCCCCATTTGCCGTTTGGATCTTCCAAAGCGCCAAGAGCGGAACCTTTGATGATTGGGCAGTCTGTGAAATCATACTCTTCCAAGTTCTCAGTAACTTCCATCTCCACGAGTTCGATGAGCTTCTTCGTCATCTACCATGTCGCATTTGTTCAAGAATACTACGATATAAGGTACACCTACCTGACGGGAAAGAAGGATATGCTCTTTGTTCGAGCCATAACACCGTCAGTTGCAGCTACTACGAGGATAGCACCATCCATCTGAGCAGCACCGGTGATCATGTTCTTAACGTAGTCAGCATGGCCTGGGCAGTCAACGTGTGCATAGTGTCTCTTCTCGGTCTGGTATTCGATGTGAGCGGTAGAAATGGTGATACCACGCTCTCTCTCTTCGGGAGCCTTATCGATATTATCGAAATCTGTAGCTTCGTTACCGGATACTCTTGCAGCAGCAAGTACCTTTGTGATTGCTGCTGTCAAAAAGTTGTTTTTACCATGATCTACGTGACCGATGGTACCAATGTTACAATGCGGTTTACTTCTTACATACTTTTCCTTAGCCATTTCTAAACGTCCTCCTAACATTTTTTAAATTTTAATTTAGAAATATCTGCTATATACAATATAGCTTAATTATATGGGAAAGTTGCTAAAAAATCAACCCCCCAAAATTGTTAACAATTAACATTTCATCCGTTCTTCTGTGCCAATACTTTGTCCTGAACATTCTTAGGACATTTCTCGTATCTCTCAAAGAACATGGAGTAGTTACCACGTCCCTGAGTAGAAGAACGAAGCTCTGTTGAATAACCGAACATTTCAGCAAGTGGAACGAAAGCTTTAACTATCTTTCCACCACCGATGTCATCCATTCCTTCAATCTGTCCACGCTTAGCGTTAAGACTTCCGATAACATCACCCATGTATTCCTCAGGCATAGTAACTTCAACCTTCATGATAGGCTCAAGTAATACTGCGTTACCTTTCTTCATAGCATCCTTGAATGCCAGAGATCCTGCGATATGGAATGCCATCTCTGATGAATCGACCTCATGGTAAGATCCATCGTATACGTTCGCATGAACACCGAGTACCGGGAATCCACCAAGGATACCTGCCTGAGCAGCTTCCTCGATACCTTCGCCGATTGCCGGGATGTACTCCTTCGGAATCGCACCACCAACGACTGTAGACTCGAATTCGTAAGTGTTCTCGCCGTTTGGATCCATCGGTGTGAAACGAACACGACAGTGACCATACTGACCACGACCACCCGACTGTTTTGCGTACTTCGAATCGATTTCGACTTCTTTTGTAAATGTTTCTTTTGTTGTAAGCAACCTGTGGAGCACCTACGTTTGCTTCTACGTTGAACTCACGAAGCAGACGGTCTACGATAACTTCCAAGTGAAGCTCACCCATTCCGGCAATGATTGTCTGACCGGTTTCCTGATCTGTATGAGCACGGAAAGTAGGATCCTCTTCTGCCAGTTTGGCCAAGAGCTTCACCCATTTTACCCTGGTCATTCTTTGTTTTTCGGCTCGATTGCAAGCTCGATAACCGGTTCAGGGAATTCCATGGATTCCAGAACAACCGGATGTTTCTCATCACAGATAGTATCACCTGTTGTTGTCAATTTGAAACCAACAGCTGCTGCGATATCTCCGGAATATACTTTATCCAATTCACTACGTTTATTTGCGTGCATCTGCAAAATACGTCCGACACGCTCTTTCTTTCCTTTTGTTGCATTGAGTACATAAGAACCAGAGTTCAATGTACCGGAATACACACGGAAGAAAGCGAGTTTACCAACGAATGGATCGGTCATGATCTTAAATGCCAGTGCTGCAAATGGCTCATCATCAGAAGATTTTACGAACAACTTCGTTACCATCTTCGTCTGTACCGGTGATATCAGGGATATCTGTTGGTGCAGGCATGTACTCGATAACACCATCTAACATCTTCTGTACACCTTTGTTCTTGTAAGCAGAACCACAGTATACCGGAACAGCCTCACAAGCGATTGTTCCTTTACGAAGAGCTTTCTTCAAATCTTCAACGGATGGCTCTTCACCTTCAAGATACTGCATCATCAGATCATCATCCAACTCACAGATTTTCTCAACCAGGTTGTTGTGCCATTCCTCAGCAAGATCTTTCAAATCATCCGGGATCTCTGTGATCTCGATATCCTCGCCCTTGTCATCCTTATAGTAATATGCATCCATCTCGAACAAGTCAATCAATCCGATGAAGTCATCTTCCTTACCGATCGGAATCTGAACAGGGATTGCATTCTTATTTGCCCAAACGATCAATAATCGTCTGTACTGACATAAAAAAGTCTGCACCCATCTTATCCATTTTGTTGATGAATGCCATACGTGGTACATTGTAAGTGTCAGCCTGACGCCAAACGTTCTCAGACTGAGGTTCTCTACACCAGCTTTTGCATCAAACACACCAACAGCTCCATCCAGTACACGCAGTGAAACGCTCTACCTCTACAGTAAAGTCTACGTGTCCAGGGGTATCAATGATGTTGATACGGTGCTCCAATGCACCCGGTTTAGCTTTTGTGGTGATCTTCCAAAGTCCAGTGGCAGGTTGTAGCAGCAGAAGTAATTGTAATACCTCTTTCCCTGCTCCTGCTCCATCCAGTCCATGGTAGGAAGCACCATCATGAGTCTCACCGATTTTATAATTCACACCGGTATAGTACAGAATACGCTCTGTAAGTGTTGTCTTACCGGCATCGATATGAGCCATAATACCAATATTTCTGGTACGCTCAAGTGGATATTCTCTTCCAGCCAAAGCCAGTTCCTCCTTTTTCCAAAATAGGTGGCACAAGAATTACCAACGGTAATGTGCGAAGAGCTTTGTTTGCCTCTGCCATCTTGTGCATATCTTCTTTTTTTTTTACGGATGAGCCAGTGTTGTTTGCAGCATCCATGATCTCGTTTGCCAGTCTTTCTTTCATGGTCTTTTTCACCTCTCGCACGAGAGTATGTGGTCAACCAGCGAAGAGCCAGCGCCTGACGACGATCCGGGCGAACCTCGATAGGAACCTGATATGTGGATCCACCGATTCTTCTAGCCTTAACTTCCAGTTCAGGCATTACATTGTTCATAGCCTCATCGAATACTTCAAGAGCATCCTTACCGGCTGTCTGCTCTGCTACCTGCTCAAATGCTCCGTATACGATTTTCTGAGCAACGCCCTTTTTACCATCCAGCATGATGTTGTTGATCAGTTTAGTAACAACTTTGTTCTTGTAAACTGGATCAGCTAATACGTCTCTTTTCTGAATATGTCCTTTACGTGGCACGTTACTTCCCTCCTTAACAATTATTAATTCATAGGTACTCACGACTTGTGTCCGCACCAGTTTAAGTCTTGCTCACTTTTATATAGTAAGATGCAAAAATTAATCCGGTACTTTTTACATTAGTTTATTTGGCAGCTTTCGGTCTCTTAGCTCCATACTTAGAACGAGCCTGCTTTCTGTCAGCAACCTGCTGTATCCAAAGTACCACGGATAATATGATATCTGGTACCAGGTAAGTCCTTAACACGTCCACCACGAATCATAACAACGCTATGCTCCTGAAGGTTGTGTCCTTCACCTGGATATAACTTGTTACTTCGATACCGTTAGAAAGACGAACTCTGGCAATCTTACGAAGAGCTGAGTTAGGCTTTTTAGGTGTAGCAGTACGAACTACAGTACAAACACCACGTTTCTGTGGAGAACTCGTATTTACAGACTTTTTTCTTCAAAGAGTTGTAGGATGACTGCAATGCTGGAGAATTTGACTTCTTAGCAAGTGACTTTCTTCCCTGCTTTACTAACTGGTTAAAAGTTGGCATTAATTTTCACCTCCTGTAATCTAATTTTTGTCATGGTCTGCGGAACTAGTTGTCCTATTTTTTGAGGACACAAAAAGCCCACACAAACGCATGCTAAATCATTATATCGTGTGGACTTTTTTTTCCTTTGTCAAGCCGTTTTTTTCAGTTATATCCATTGATTTGCCATTAAAATAACATCGGAAAATCAATTTGTTTCAATACATAACTCATCGGGTCAAATTTCTGAATCGTCCGAAGAATTTCACTCTGTTTTGCGCACTCCGAAATCTCCCTGCACCACGTTACATCCTGAAACGCTCCTATCACTGCCAGCAAAACCCCGATTAAAACAATTCCGATACAAGCACCGCAAATGGCACCTCCCAGCCGATTTACGGTTTTTTCAGCACCGGTATGTGGTCTACTAATTTCAGCACACGGACTACAATTCCCACCGCAATCACTGCCACAAGAAGCGCAATTACATACGCCGCACCGCTTTGCACTTCAGAATTTGCCGCAAACAGCGGTTTTAGAACCGGCACCAAAATCATCGTAAGGGCAAGCACCACCAACCATCCGCAAAAAGTGAAAATACTTTTTAATAAAAGTCCTTTATGAACGCCATCCAGTATGCACACCCAAAAAAAGATTCCGGCGGCAATCAGTTCCACAAAGTGTTGTACTCATGTTTTTTCCTTTTCTCATTTCGTCTGCAATCGTATTTTCTGTATCGTCGATGAATCAATCAGTGTATAAACCTGTCCATCTGATGTCGGATACACCGCATCAATTTCCTGCTCAAAATGATAATCAAATTTGTCATGTCCATTAGTTCTCAAAATATTGCAGGAACGGTTTCCCGTAAAAATAATTTCATCTCCGTACATTTCCATATCTGCATATTCATAAGAAATGTCCTGCTGCATTTTTTCCCTGCCGGACAAATTATACAAATTTAATGTTTGTTTTTTGCATTTCCCTCTTTTTTGCAGGACAAAAGCTAACGCATCATCTCCCACAGCAAGGCTTTTAATTGAATCTGAAAATGTTTTTTCCGTAACAACTTCCGGCTGTTTCATCTGTCCAAAAATGGAATACCCCTTTTCGTGGGCAACCAGCACTTCATCATCCGACACAAATTCAACATCGGCAATCATCTTGTTTCCGAATGACTTTCCGCCTACCAATGTATTTTTGTCCTGTCCAACTTCCGTAAAATTGTAAAAGCTGACTTTCGTTTCAAAAAATCACTGCTGCCTGCTATCATATAAGAAGTGACAACACTTTTCCCATCCGGTGAAATATCAAAATCAAGCGGATATCCTTCCTCCGAAACATTGGTTGAATTTCCACCAATAAACTCTCTGCATTGCTGTACGGATTATAAATGTTTAAAAACATTGGAATCCTTATCCTGCAGAAGAATCGCAACAACGCCCTGTCTTGCCACTTTTTGCGCGCACAATCGGAAGGCTTGTCTCAACGGTAACGCCTTCATCTTTTCCATTATAAATATGACACTGTTTCCCGCCCACATCAGCAACCGACACATAATCGCCACACACGTCCACCTGTGGCTGCTTCATTTCATAACCGCCATTCCACAAACTTTTCCCTTCGTTATTAATCTCACTAATGTACCACTGCGGCTGTATTTTTTAAAATATTTCCATTATGATACCGGTAATTCACATTGTTACTGTCGCTGCGGTTCACTTTTTTTTCACTTCATAGCCACGGTAACACCGATTTCCATATAAATAAAGGCACACCAAAGCCGCCGGCAACAAACATCAGCCCCAAAATCACCAGACCCACAATCCATTTCTGCTTATTTTTCAAAAAGTCTTTCATTTTCTACCCTTCTTGCTCGTACTCGAATCGAAAATTTCTCTGATTACGGTAACTTATATTATAGCATAGAAAAGAATTATTGTGCAACGCCATTTTGCGCAGGTGCCGAAGGTACGGGCGTTGGCGAAACACTCGGCACCGACGTATTTTCCTGTGTTGGTGGAACCGTTGATGGACACAGGGGTAAGCTTTTGCTTTCTGTGTCTCTACAATCGTCTTGTCCTGATTTGCCGGGTGCGACCGGTTCATTGTCTGGATTGTATTCAACTGCTGCTTCACCTGATTGAGCGCAGACTGGTTCTGCATCATCAGCACAACAAATGCAAACACGACAATCAATGCAGTCACTGCCGCTATGCCATACCCCCATATGTACTTCCTTCTGTTTTTTCTTTGTCCGAAAACTTTTTTTTTCCTCCATAATACCGCGAATATTTCTCACCACGCGGTCATCTTCCTGCTCCACAATATGAACATGACGATTATTTTCCCTCTCCATATAATGAAGCATCTCCGGATTTTTCTCATAATAAATATAGTAACCCTTTTTTGTTTTTCCAACTGTCCGCTACGATACAAAAAGAAACTATCTTCACCGTCTGTTTCATCATAAAAGATATAAAACCTTATCCCGTTTTTTCAAAATTCAGTTTATGCATCTGAAGAAGCTGCCCCGCCTGATTAACAGAAAAATCCCTGACAACTGTAAAACCATCCGACAATTTCCAAATCCGTAAAATTTTCCTTCATTTCCGAATAAATGTAATCCCAGTCTTCATCAGTAAATTTCGCCGCTCCGTCCTGCAAAATTATGAATTTTCACAACACCTGAAATCTGGTAAATTTTTCTCCCCATCACATATCAGGCTCGTGCCCAAAAGCACTGCTGCCTTTTTCCATCCCATGACTCTGCTCTGCCAAACGTTTTACAAAACGAATGACATAATCTTCCATATAAATTCGTCCCCGTCCCGAATCTCTCAATCTGCCGAACACTTTTGGTCTTGTCCACTGCATGACTTGTCCTCCCTTTATTGTTTTTTTTTCTCAATCGACAGTTTTTTTATCATATCACTCTGCGAGAGCGGATTTTTTGTCGATTCAGAACCCGAGAACAAATTTTATTGAAGTTTTTCCGCATGCTTTTTGGGAAATAATGAGAATACTTTTTTGTTAGGATGCTCGGTTTTCAAAGCCAATGGGTGTTCTTTTACCAAACAACACAGAAAAAGGTTTTTTATTATGGCAGAATATTTTAATCCCGGCGAAAAAGCCGTTCCTTTTTAATTTTACTACATCACTTCAGAATTTATTAGAGAAAAAGAATTACCATTCGCGCGACATCGTCCTTGTCGCATCGGCTCCGACCGTGCCACCGGCGACTGCTTAGGTCCGATTGTCGGTCATAAATTAGCTCGTTTTTTGCAGCACACATAAAAACAGCCTCCATCTTTTCGGCACGCTGGAACAGCCCATCCATGCTAAAAATCTGGAAGCCACCTTTACAATTCATTCATTCCTGTTATAAAAATGCATCTGATCATCGCAATTGACGCTTCTTTGGTGTCGTCGAACACGTCGGCTATATCACGTTAGGCGAGGGATCACTCTGTCCCGGCGTCGGCGTTGATAAAAATCTTCCGGAAGTAGGTGACATTTTTATCACCGGTATTGTCAATCTTTCCGATTTGGGAGCCAGATGCTGCTGCAGACAACGCATTTAAATCTTGTCATGCAGCTCGCTGATTTCATCAGTCTCGGACTGTTTCGATGTCTTATGCACTC
>VOFK01000592.1_pt1 | contig 21500 bp, 36 predicted proteins | sample 5384121 | NCBI WGS metagenome assembly VOFK01 (sample SAMN12384730, study PRJNA508395) | human gut metagenome | isolation source: healthy gut J | host: Homo sapiens | reverse complement strand
GCTGAAGTTAATGCCGTTCCCATCCCAGCCGTTGAGAATGCATTCTGGCAACTGGCTGAAATCCAGCCGCGCGACGACTGGCAGCACGCCGTTGCGCCGCGCCTGATTGTTGCCTGGCTCCGGAACGCGATCAGCTCGAGTGACATGGTGCGTGACGCACTCTTTCACCGAAGCGTCGGTTGGCGGTGAGGCGAGAAAGCGCTAATGGGGAACAACACATGCAACCGAAGACGAAAGAACTTCATTGACAGCTACCGCCGCGAGCTTAAACATTTCTCTCTGTCTTCAGCAGTTCAATCCAAGAAAAGCTCGGTTTCGATGGGTACGGTCTGCCGAAAGAATGCCTGTAGTACGCTGCCATGGCTACATTTCGAGCGCAGCAGATATGTCGCTGCAGAGCGAAACCGATCGAGAACCGCGAGCAGTTTTAAAAAGCTGTAACAGAGGGATGGCCCTGGCGACACCAAAAGTTAGACAGCCTCTGCTGCAAGGAGCTGGTTTACCATGAATAGGCCAGACGATTTTTCTCTGTTGCTTTCAAGGAAGTCAGTCGATATTGCCAGAGAATGACGGCGCTCTTCTGCGCGCAAGAAGCGATCGCCATTGCATGGTTCGATGAGGTGAACACGCACATTACAACTCTTTCTATGTAAGCGAAAGTGATTTTATGAATAAAAGAAGACAGTCATGACGTGCACCCAGCATGGGGTGCTATGCCAAGATTTGCCACGGCAATCGGACCAGACAGACCTGCGTAATGGCTGACGACAGACAGCGTACCGCGCCAGCAGCCGCCGAGCTGGTGACATCTGAAGTTATTAACATTACCGCTCTTCTTTACCCCAGCCGATGTCGCGTGTCGTGCGCCGCCATTTGAAAATGTCGGGCGGTACTTCAGAAAAACATTTGGAAGGGAGAGCGAGGCGATTGATACGGACGGAGTAATGGTCAAGGTTAGTTGCTCATTTGTTTATATTTGAAGAAATAGCAGATTTATCAGACCAGATATGTAATCTGCTTATCAGGTTTTCATGACGCAATTTAGGCAGCGTTGCTGGCATTAAAAGAGGGCTTGTTCTCGCATTTCTGGTTGGCGAATGAACTCAATAATTACCAGCGAGCAGTCGGAAAGAGAAATACCGTGTCAGATTACCCGATTTGGGTACCGGAACTGTTCAGCGACGATTCGACAAAGCATGCTGGCAATCGAAGAGAACAAGCAGCGTGATGCCGGATGAGCAGGCGGTCGGCGTGCAGCGATGGACGGAGTTCGTCACGAAAGAGGCCCGCGTGATCGCAGCAGCTGTCGCCATTGAGCAGGATGGGCAGCACTGATTGCCGATGGATTCGTGATTTGCCGAAGAAATTGAACCTTCTCAACACAGCGTTAATCAATCGTTTTAGACTCACGGCAGTATGAGGAACGTTAGACGTGTGGGACGCATGTCCTCTCAAAGCTCGTGAATGCAGTGGTTGGTTACAGAATGTTTGACCACAGACAATGGCTGTACCGCATGGTGTATAAAGAGTTGAATGAGTGAAGATAGTTTAGTTAAGCGAGGTTTTTGGTCTATGAGCAGCTAAAGAATTGTTCAGCAGTATATTCATGAGCGTGGGCAGGTCGGAGGCCTGAGGATGAGCGGGATGCCGTGTCACAGATTACGGCCGTGAGGCAATGGCCACGCAGAGGCTGGGCATTGCAACGAGCGATTCGAGGGGACCAGACGATTAAACATACAGTGCAGAGGGTCTTAGATTTCCCAAGACCCTCTCCTACTTAGCTTATGTTTTTAATCGTCTGAATCTTCCTCCGGAATCATCGTTCGCAATGCCCAATACTTCTTCTCTAGTTGGGTATAAGTTCTCATATTCTTCATTGCCTTCACGGCCGTAATCATCTAAATCATACTGTGGCCGCAGTGGGGGACACCAGTGTATCTTCCCACTCATCCTCGAACTCCATTAAATGCCCACACTCATGACAGATATACTCTCTGCTGAACAGTGCTTTAAGCTGCTCCTCGTTAAAAATACTCATAGCTAAATATCTCCTTTCGTACTGTCCAGCTCCTATACCATATAGTATACAAGCTGTTGTCTGTAGTTCAAGAGATAAAGCTTTATTCTCTCATAATAGCCCTTGCATTTTTTTCACGAGAAAAACGAAGAGGACATGCATTACACACGTCCCCAACGTTTCGGAATTTCCTCGCTACTTCTTCGTAGGTCTAAAACGATTGATTAACCCTTTGAATGTTGAAGATGTGAAGGTTCCAGTTTCTTCAAACTTAAATCCTTTATTCATCCAGATGCCATAACACATCAACGGAATCAATAATTCTGCCGCTGCAATACCAACTCTGAAATATCGATCCTTAACCTGCTCTGCGATCTGCCGTTCTTTGAAGTCATTATCTTTCGTAACGGACTCTCCGTCCATCATACGCCGATTGTACTTCTCATCAGCATCCCACACGCTCTTGTTCTCTTCGATTCTCAGCTTGTAAAGCTTCGTCAAATTGTCAATCGCTGTTGATTTTCTTTGGTTCCGGACTGCAAATCAGATAAAGCCTTAATCTGTGCTGCAATCTCCTCACTTAATAATTCGTCAATGTTTTTTTCTCTTCCATTTTGTTCTCCTTTCAAATAATTATTAGGTTTCATTCCATAATAGAGAGTGTTATTTGTGCGAAATATAATTTTTCAGCTCTACTCGCAGACGTACGTAACGCTGCTTATAAATTGCATCCGCGCCAGACCGATCTAATTCGAGAAATAAATAAGGTCCGCTATCTGGATCTGATTCATCGACCCTAAGCGAACCTACCGGCTTTTCCCTAAATATAAATCGTGACAATAACACTCCAACCATTACTCCGATCAGTAATCCAATCGCTAAGCTCACCTCCGCTCCTCCTTCCAAAATGTTTTCTGAAAATATACCACCCGGCAATTTTCAAATATCAAAATAACATGTTTCACGGTAACCTACGTACTGTATCTAACCTAGAATAAAAAAAGAAAGAGCCATTGCTGGCTCAATCTTTAAAAGTTTTCAAGTATTTTGTTACAATATTCTTGTTTTCTTAAGGTTCATTCAATACAATGGCGGCTGCATTGGAATCATACGATTTCGCCCTCTGTCCAACATAGTCTATGTCCGTCAGCCATCAAATTAAACGCCTGTGCTTTCAAAGTTGTCTTTGTTCCGATTGCCGATGGCACAAAATGCTAACATAAGCATCCCCCGCTGAAACCATCAAAATGCCGTTGCATGTCATGAACTTTGTCTTCTTTATTCATAAAATCACTCTTTTCATAAAAGAGAGTTGTAATTATTGCGTGTTCTCACCCTCGTATACTGTTTTCTTCCGAAGATCAGGACCATGTAATATAACGATCCTTCTTGCATACCGGACAGAAGAATTTGCTAATCTTCCCACCGATATCCTCAAATTCCTTACTCTCGCCCTCAAGTCGGCTCTGGCAATTCGGACAGTTGAACCGATATACCTTCTTCACAGCTTTATCGACAATCTTCATATCATTTCCGCTCCTTGTTAAGTAACCAGAAAAATCGTCTGTACAATTCGTAGTAAACATCCTTGCAGCATGGAATTTCTAATCTAGCTTTGAGAATGTCATAGGACCATCCCTCTGTTACAGCTTTTAAAAATATACTCCGCCAGTTCTCGATCAGTTTGCTCTGCAACTCTCTCGACCATATCTGTACGCTCAGAATAATATGTCTTAGCCATGGCGCATTTTTTGCAGTCGGATCACCAAGCGTACTGGTTACTACGAACGATGCCAAATCTTTCGGCGGATTAGAGTACCCATCAAGAACCGAATAAGCTTTTCTCCAGATTGGATACTGAAGACAGAAATGTTTAAGCTCGTAGTAACGGTGCTTCTCTATCCAATAAGGATTCTTTTCGGATAGCTCCGGACGTATTGTTGTTCCCATTAGCGCTTCTCCCCTTTCCACACATAACCAGTCTCCTCGTACAAGAACGCTTCGGTGAAATATAAAAATTGATGCGTCCGTACTTAGAATTCATGTCCTCAATTTTTGTCACTAACTGACCATTCCTTGTGGCTTTTCCGATTGGCAACCATCCAGATATAATACCGGCCCTAACCCATGACGCGTCTTTGCCGTAAATTCGTGCCGCAACCATTACCGGAACCGAGCCAGTTGCAAATTCATTTTCATTCATTGGCTGCTACCTCCTTTTCAACGGCTATTCTAGGGTTAGGAACAGCATTTAGTAAAAACAACCTCGGTGGATATGAGCAAAAAGAAAGAGGCTTTGCTAAGCCCCTGTTCTCATTTTGTTAAACCGTAGTTTCTGTAACCGAATACGCATTACAGTCAATTCCTTTCCGATGTTTTCCTGCTGACGATAATCCTTACTTCTCAAAAGCATATCCTCGAAAAATCGAATTTTATTCAGCAGATGTCTTTCTTCTACACTCATATCGCACCTCCGTAAATATGTATTCTATTCATAAAAGCAGTTGCGATTTATGCGCCTTCCAACGTATCATAGTCATCTCACATGGATAATCTTCATATCCAAAAGTCTCGCAAGTGATCAGTCCCCTCTATAACACCGGCTATTATTTCCGATTCGTATTGCTTGTATGGGTAAATATAATCTGGGGAGATACCGATGTATACATCCGCATTCGGAGCATTGATACCTCGGAACATTCACCCATTTGCTCACACGACCTTTCGTCCGTACAATTCTTCTAACTTTGTCATAGTATTTCAATTTTTCCACCGCAGTCCTGGCAGGTTGATGATGTATTGTTACTGATCATATACCTAACCCTTTCTATCCTAGGTTAAAATATAAAAAATTTAGTGTAGGAGTTGACAATTCCTACACTTATGATGATATATGATTACTAACGATAAATCAACAATCCAACATAAAATCTCGGTTCATTATCATGAGGAGGGATTTAATATGCTGATACAATGCCCGGAGTGCGACTTACAGGTAAGCGATAAAGCAAATACCTGTCCGCATTGTGGATACCCACTGAAACCAGACGCAAAGCCCAAATCGTCTCGTAAACCAAATAAGCGCAGGCGGCTTCCAAACGGTTTCGGTCAAATAAGTGAAATTAAAGGTAGAAATTTAAGGAACCCTTTCCGTGCAATGGTTACGGTTGGAAAGGACAAGAATGGCAAACCAATATGTAAGCCGTTGAAACCGGAGTCATACTTTCCAACATACAATGATGCATACACAGCTCTTGTGGAATTTAATAAGAATCCGTATGACCTGGAACCGTCTATCACAGTCAAGGAACTGTACGACAAATGGACACCGGAATATTTCAAGACTCTGAAGAGCGACGACAGCGCCAGAGCTACTACATCGGCTTGGCAATACTGCTCTGCTGTTTACGATATGCGAGTCATGGATGTTCGAGCAAGGCACATAAAAAGGCTGCATGGAAGAAGGTGTTGCTACCGGCGTAAGAGGCCAAAGAGCAGACACCAAGCGCATCAATGAAGAATAAGATAAAGACGCTCTTCAATCAGATGCTCGACTATGCTGTTGAATACGAACTTGTAGAATCGGAACTATTCGAGAACATTCAAGCTTACAGACGATACCATTAAAGAAATACAGACTGTCAAGAAAGAACACATTCCATTCTCTGATGATGAGATGGCTCTTCTGTGGAAGAATCTCGGACATAAATATGGGATTGAGTTCATGATTATTCAATGCTATTCTGGATGGAGACCCCAGGAGTTAGGTCTGATAGAATTAGCAGATGTTGATTTATCGAACTGGACATTTAAAGGTGGAATTAAAACCGATGCTGGTGAAAACAGAGTTGTACCGATTCATCCTCGGATAAGGGACTTGGTTTCCAAATCATACGAAGAGGCTGATCAACTTGGGAGCAAATATCTTTTCAATTATACAGATGAAGATCGCCGCGGTAAAAATACCAAGTTGACATACAATCGGTATAGCAAAATATTCAATCGCATTCGGGACGAGCTTAAACTCAACCCGGATCATAGACCTCACGACGGCAGAAAGCATTTCGTAACCAAATGCAAAGATGCTAAAGTCGATGAATACGCTATCAAATATATGGTCGGACATAAGATTTCAGATATCACCGAAAAGGTGTATACAGCCAGAGAATTTGAATGGCTCAGAACTGAAATAGAAAAAATAAAATGACTTGTATTTGACGCTCAAATATAGGAATAGCGGTATAAGGAGTAGTGCAGGAATAATGTATGAATTACCTACATTTTCCCACTTTTTACTACTTAACCGCTTCATAATTCCTTTGATTTTACCGGATTTTTCTCGGTATAAGCCACCTAACAAGTTTCTATAATAGAAACAAACTATCCAGCATTTACAGTACCTAGAGGGTTCAAATGTAGGAATAATCGAGAAATAAACGACATCCCACACGAACTTAATTACCTCTATCTACTGTTCAAAAAACCATCTTCAATCACATCGCACCGTAGAATCCAAAAGAACCGAGTTACGGGCTTTGACGATAGATGGTTTGTCCCTGAATTGTTTTACCGGAACTGTCTTTGATTGGGTTTCCGCTTGAGTCCTGGATGTTATCTAAGAACACGAACTCGTTAGGATATCCTGCGAAAGCCGTTCCGGTAATAATTGTACCATCTGCTTTGTGTGCTGTATAGCCCTTTAGCAAAGCTTCTTCCGTAACAGTATCGCCGGTAAGGTCGATCAAAACTTTATTGCCGAATACGACTTTATTCGCAGCCATTTGACAAAACCTCCTTATCCGATCGTAACAGTCTTTCCTCCGGCAGAGTTGTCGGTTTCTACATACGGGATTGCCTTAACTGTAACCTGAGATAAGCAGTTGTACTCTTCATCCGGCATAATCGTCTGAGCTTCTTTGGACGGTGTTACCTCCTTGCTCTGCGGCTTCATATCCTCAGAACCAGACATGGCACCCTCAACGCCAAGAATCGTCACACCCTCACGAATGTTAGTAGCAATAAGCTTTGCCTGTTCAGTGGCATCAATAGACACCTTACCAGAACCGTCATGATAGCCTTGCGGTACTGTATATTCTCCAGCAACAGTTGAGATGGTACCCTTGACAGCGCCATTGTTCTTCATAGTACCTGTAAGCTTTACTTCCACGGGCGTGCGCAGTCTTTCCTACGAGAATCTCAGCGACAGCCGCAGTATCTTCGGAAGTATCGCTGTCGAAATGTACAGGTACCCGTGATCTTTGCACCACTCTTATCATGAGCAGTAATACCTTTGAGGATCTTATCTGCACTGACGGAATCGCCAGTAAGATCGATAAGGACATCCCCCCCCCCTCGTAAATGACTTTTGTTTACATTCAGATTTGCCATAATGTTTAGTCCTCCATGACACTTTCATTATTTTTCTTTATCAGCAGTCTTGTTGTACTGGGATGTACTGATTCCAAGGATAACACCAAGGAAAGTATCAACCGCAGTGATGGTTCCGACCACCTGCTCTCCATATGGGAGACCCCAGATTCCAGCCAGTGCAATATAATGTACCAGCAGCCGGAAGCAGATACATAGCAATCCACTTAAGGATGTCGTATGTCTTGTTACTCATGCTCATTGTGCTCTTCCTCCTTCTCTATAAATTTATGAATCGGGAGTTTGTCCACCTCCTGCATAATTCGCTTTGCTGAACCGTTCCCGCCCATACGTTCGTAGGGTTCATAGAGATACACTCTCAGATTCTCATATTCATCCTGGGTTACACACCCACGGTCAATATACGACATTCAAGATACATGATCCTGTCATGTGCCAATCCAATAAGCATCTCTGTTTTTACATCTTTTTGCTCGCTTTTCTTTTGCAAATAGGCCCACAGCCCAGAAGATGCAAGAACTGAGCTAAAGATCGTAAGTACAACCTGAAACCATGGTTCCATCGTTTCCTCCTTCTTTATGTGCAATCATGCAGAAGACCTATCAGAAAACAATCAGCTTCTTGTTGACTATTGTGATTTTCTTACTAAATAGGTCTTCGTAAAGCTGTATTAAATTCTTTCGTTGTTCTGGATAAGAGTTTATAATGACCTCCCATCCAACCGCGAAACATATTTTCGACATTGTCGTAATCCGCTTCTTCATTTCCAACCTTAACGGCAAGTTTTTGAGTTTTCTACGCATGGCGGTAACTCGATCCGGGTTTATTCGTTTGATGACTTTACCTGTATCCGTAAGTGTGTACTTGATTTGCAAGAATTTGTATTTGCTCGAAATCTTAACGATTCTGGTTTTCTTACGATTGATATGGATTCCAAGTTCGGCTGCTATTTTACAGACGTTTTCGAGCAAGTCTTCAAGCTCTTCTTTACTGGGATTCATGATGTACAATCGTCCATATACCTTCCATAAAATTTCTGCTGACGCACATACTTGACGTAATTGTCAATCGGATATGGATAATAAATTCCAATGACTTGTGAAAGTTGATCCCCAATATTGACGGACTTCTCCATCCACTTTTCGCCAGTGAGCTTCTCTTTTGGAATATTCCGATACTCCAGTTTATTGAAAGTATCGATCATACAGGCCTCGTATTCCTCGTCAGACATGTACGAAACATCGATCTGGAAGCCCTTAAATATCAACGTTAAAAGCCAGTCAATAAACTCATCGTCATTGAACAGCTTCAACAATTCTCGTTTGGCAATCTCATGGATAATATTGTCATAGAACTTTGAAAAGTCACCGAATAGAATATAACCGTCATTTCCGTATAATTGGTAGTATTTGTGGAGATGGATTTCGAATCGTTTTCTCTGTTGTGAAATTCCGCGCCCCTTGATAGATGCGCAGTTATCATAAATGATATGTTTTCTAACTTCTGGAAGTAAAACCTCATCGCACAGAGAATGTCGGATAATGCGATCGCGGATTTGAATGCTTGTAATAGGTCTTATCCGGCCTCTTTCGTGCAGCTCGAATTCCTGTGTCGGTCCATTTTGAAGTGTCCGATTTATTAGATCGTCTTGGATTTCAAATATATACCGCAGGAAATTCATCATGAATTTTTGCGTCGATTCTTTCCACTTGCTGCTTTTCACAGAGACCTTATAAGCCCTATACAAGTTATTGGCGTCACAGACAATCTCCTCGTAGTTCATAACCTATTCGCCGTTATAACAATACTTACCGTAGTAAATTGTATTAGGCTTTATTATTTATCCTTGCGGAACGGATAGCATCTCCTTCTTCGTTGGTTAATCGAAGAATCCGGACGAACTCCATTAGAGTTCGAAGCGTTGTTGTTCGTATTGCCATTGTTGTTCACATTGGCAAAGTTAGCCGAAGAAACGACGCAATTTTTTAGATGTTACCCTTTTTCTAACCGCGACTTAATCGCCATGTCTCTTTGACGCCACCTTTTTATCAATCCGATTTCTCGGTCGATAGCTTTAACATACCGGTTGTACACATTTCAGATCTACATCGAATATTTCAACAACCCGCTGCAACTCGTTGATGAGCTGCTCGCAATTTACAATGGCCGCATTCTGGTAATCTCTCCTGGTCTCGTACTCGTGCATTGTCCGTGGGTAAATGGTGTTTGCCGCTCTAACATTGCTCGTTATCAGGGAAGCACACTGGTTTTACTTTCGATTTGAAACTCCGCATCAGTTCCCTGTACTTAGCAAAGTTTTCTTCGAAATTTCTCCATACGCATACTTCTTCCGAACAAAGCCGTCCACATCCTTAACACCAAATCCCCTCTGCATAAGGAGTATCAGCATATCATGCAACTCGATCGAGTACGTAATCGCTTCGAATTTTTGACTCTTTTCTGTCGCCTAACAGAACGCTCATTCGTAATCTTTACCGGTGATCTCAGCGAACTCCTCTTTGGTGATCCAGCCCATCTTCACCGCATTACGAACTCTGGTCTCATTCCACATTTTCATGCTGTACCAAAGCTTTACTTTTACTGTAATTCTTGCTATGTTCCATGGTGATCCTCCTTCTTAAAGCTCTACATTGGACATCATCGCAATGTAGGCGATGTCAGACTGCATTTTGATTCTGGCAAACTCCTCCTCAGAAATATCTCTAAGGACAAACCAGTATTCGCCAGGAACCTGCTCAACGATCTGAACCAGCTCCATGTTCGGATGAACAGTCTCGGTTGTTCCGTCGCTGATAGTAACAGGAGAGCAGTTATCTGCAAATACGGATTCCTCGATTTTTTCTGTAGAAATGAAATTGTTTCCGTTCAACTTAAGATTGAAATCTCAGTTCCATCACCGAGGGTAATTTTATAGATTTTCTCTTCCATGATTAGAAGCTCCTTTCAAAAATAAAACGGGGCACAAGGCCCGCGATTTTAATTAACCAACCGGGAAGACCGGACGAACTCCAAGAGAGGATCGAGAAGCGTTGCTGCTGTAGTTCGTATTGCCATGGAGGGTCCACACCGGCAAAGGACAGCCGAAGAAACGACGTCTCTTAACCACTGGTTGTAAGATCTGTTTACAATGAAATCTCGGACATACCATGAACAGCGCCAGCTGAGTCTTGCTGATTGTGTAAATAGCCGGAACAGTTGAACCATCAGAAGTTGGACTGAAATGAGGATGGCCATACATCATAGGTTCGTTCGGGAGCTCAATGCTGGAATCGAACCATGCTCCACCTGACGGTCTTCCGTTTTGCGACTGCATTACACAGGTATTCTCTGTGAGTAAGAACAGAACCCCTGGAAAGCCGCATTGACGATTGTCTTGGCGTTTGCCAAGTTATTCTTATACATCGCAGAGCCCAACATATCCACCTGTCGTAACATTGGTAGTATTCATCTGCGCATTGTAAAGCGCCTCATCCGGCATGATAACAAGATGATGGCTGGTAAATGCAGTATCACCGCAGTTGTACCAGTAATCCATATCAACGATACGCCAAATACGACCTCCGATACTCCAATAGTCGCCAAGGAACATTCCTTTAAAGGAACCGTCCTTAATAGCAGCTTTCTGTACTGCGGTCAGCGCTGTACCGAGATTCTTGCCTCTGAAGAGTACCCGGCGAAGCTCCACCGGAGCAAAGCCATCAAGCATAGCAAGAGTGCGTCTTCAGCTGCAATAGCCTTGTTTCCGTCCGTAGTCCCGACGAGTAATTTGTTACCGGATACCAGCTCGTTGATCTGGGTGAGTTCGGAAAGATTTACTCCTCCGATAAAATCTTTGGAACTTAAAAGACCGATTAACGCCTTTGCTAAAGCATCTGCCGCAATGGTCTTTGTCCCGTTAGGGTCCGTCAAGCAGGAAAAATATTACTTGCTGCTAACGCCTGACCTTTTCGTAGTCTGTGATTTTCATTTAATGAATCCTCCTTTATTTGATGACAAAAATAGCCCGACCTTCGATAACATCGCCATTGCTGTCACGGAGAAGATCACTGGAATATGTACGTCCAATGACCGTATCCAAATTGCTGTCAGTAATGGGTGCGTCCGAAGAATCGAGCACGTCTCCGTAAGTACGGTATCCATTATCATAAAGCTTCTGATATACCGTGTATTCGTTTTCAAGGTTGGAACTGAACTGGTTAAGAATATCTACCTGCTCCTGCAATTCCAGCAGCTTCTTAGCAAGGCTCGCCGCTGTATTGCCATCTAACAGTGCCTGTAACTGATCAAACCATTCTCGAAATTCTGTTTCTGACTTCTGTTTCCAATCAGCCATTTCCGCAGTATTGATGCTTGTGTATTCGTTGAACCACGCCTCCCATTTTTCTTTCCAATAGGTACTTGTGGCTTCCATATCTGCTGTGTGCTCCGAGTACCAAAGATTCCACTGAGCTTCCCATGTCAAATATGCCGACTGAATCTCCTCAGTCTGTGCCAAAAACCAGGTAGACCACTGCTCTTTTTCCAAAACTTATTTTGTTTCTTCCATATCAGTAGTCTGCTTTCGTAGAACTCTTTCCCACTGGTCCTGCCATTGAGCAATCAAATCATCGATTTCGACCTTGTCCAATGGAGCCGTTACGAATGGACACTCTGAAGTTCCAACGCAGTTCGTGATGTTTGCCTGTCGAATAGAAGTAACTCCGGCGCCGACATAAATATACGCCAGCGGATATTGCTAGCGATCATTTGTCTTCACCATCGTAGGTTTCGTTGGATTCGATGCTGGGGTTCCTTTAATGATTTTGATGTCATTTGCTCTGACGGCCTCTCTCGAATCCACTTCAAGCACAACTGCATCATATCGGTTCAGCAGAATCTCGGACTGTGGAACTACTAACGGTAACAGAGCGTCATTCAGCGTCCAAGTGTGATTGAACCAGGCTCGTCCGACACCAACGTTGATAATCATTGCTTCCGATTCTTTTACAACCATTGCAGTTCCGACATGCTGCAATATTCCGTCCTGAATGATTCCATCGAAAATGCTGGACATCTGAATAGCATCGTAGCGCCGATCTCCTTCTTTTGAATTATAAAATCCAAATGTTACACTCACTTCTTCATCACGCTCCTTCCTGTTCTATAGTCTTAAAAGTCGGATAGACGGAATAACCGTCCTTATCTTCTGAACGAACAATTTCAAGAATACGAGCTTTTGTCTCGTGTCCGTATTCGTTCGCAATCTGTACAATGTCCCCGTTAAAGAAATCTTTTCCATACTGGAACATGATAGTTGTTTCTGTTTCTCCCTCGAATGAGGTAATGCTCACATTTTCAGCAAGCTTTTCTTTTCCTCTTTGCTGCAACTGTGCCATATACTCGGCATCGGTCAACGCATCATCGCTTCCAACATTTGAAGAAATGTCACGAGCGTCCGTAAACAATTCTCTGCGATTCAAACCAGAGCCACCACCAACCGTAGATATATCTTCGATCGGCGCCCTCACCTTCTCCACCAAACCAAGGTCACTGTCTTCAACGAAGCTTTAGATTCGATGTAGTTACTATTGATGATGTTCTCGAATTTCGGTGAAAATATAACGTAGGGATTCTCCGTCTGATCGTATGATCTATCTGAACCGGCATACAACTCAAATACGAACTGCTTTTCATCATTCAGAGTGATCTTGAAACCGATACCCTGCTCCTCGCAAATTTTTCTGGATGACATCATACAGGTTATCTCCCGTGTACTGAGCTTCCAGTTTCAACTTTGTAATTGCTGGATCGGTTGATTCTTTGAAAAAGTTTTGGAATTTTTCGATTGCTGTCTGACGGAGAAATTACATTCTCGTTGAGCAGTGTTTTTATTCCATTTTGAAGATTTCCGCTTAATAGTTTCTGTCCCCAGACGATTCGCCTGTCGAGGATAGATTCTAATGAACGCCCAGTAACCTTACATTTACCGTCTTCCGGTAATCTGAAGTAATCTGGATTTTCTCCACGATCATCACATGTTCAGATTCGCTTGCTCTGCAAATAGAATCCTGTTTGATGTAGTCAAGAAAGACCCTCTCGCATTGCTTCATACAGTTCAAAGTCACCGTAAGCGTAATACCGATCTGTCCAGATGAAGGACTCGTACGTATCAACAATAGAGACAGCATCTAGGTTGGTGTTTAAAATTGTCACATCCATAGTGCTTATACCCCCTCGTAGACTATACGGTTCTCAATCTTAAACTGTAAATTTGTACTTCCGTACTCAGCCGTATAAGCAAAGATGTTGTCGCCCTTCGCAAGCTGGAACCAATCAGCGTTTTTATCCAGGCAGTTCAAGATGTTTGTAGTCTTTCCGTTCCTAAGAAGCGTAATCGACTTGTTTCCTTTTACGGTGCAGATAATGATTTCATCACCTGCTATAATTCCAGAGCCAGTGAATTTCTCCAATTTATCGGTATCGATCCGCATCACTTCACGAGTACCGGTATTGTAGATCGTAATATTGCTGGCTTCACCGATTGCGTGAATCGTAATAGTCACTCCGATTTCAGCGTCGCCATTATATACAACCACCTGCTCTGTTTCATTTTTTTTTGATTTCTCCCATTTCTAGTAACGGGTCCTTAAGAGATTCATTACTGAAAGGAAACTCGAACGAACAGTGCCTCTACACCATAGAAGATGGTTGTGTTGATTCCGTCTTTTCCGGCAGAGTAAAAGAAAGGATTCGGACACACGATTGAGATATCCGAACCCTCGTCTTTACTGAAGATTGTTGGGTCGTTTGATTCGACATACCCTTCAATCTCTGCCTGCCTATTATCGGTTTCGATAAGCATTGTGAGCTTCTTTTTAATAGGGAAAAATACTTGTATGAAAGCTGTCTTACGTCTTCAATGGAATCCTTCCACATATACGCAAGAAAATAACAATGTTTCGGCTCGGCATCCTTGAAGAATTGAACAGACTTCCATCGTTTGTAGCGATTTCCGTAGTATTGATGTTCGCTTTTCCTGGTCCCAAGCCAGTTACAGACTTGATGATGAAACCGGATTCCTCCGGTCTGCCGCCAAATCAAGTCGGATACTATCGCCAAGATAGTTCGTAAACGTGACTGCTCGAATCAAGTTTCCACCATCCTTTCCATCGCCGAGAACTGATTCTTCGTCTGCCGATAAATCTCTGTTCTCGACAGTGCCTTAGGCGAATAGTTATTTTGTGTAAAGTTATAAGAGTTACCTGTATTCGGATTAGTATCTTCATTTTGAAGATTCCGTCCACGAGCTGTGCAATTCCTGTGCTGCCGGTTAAAAGCCTGCGATCTACTGAACAGCGTATTCAGTCGATGACTCTTCTCTTCAACGTCTGACAGATCCAGAATCGGTCGAATCATAGGCTGAGTATCAACGCCGTTGTCGATCATATCCTTTACCTTTGCGATTGCATTTCCGAGACCTGTTTTTTTGCCGAATCAGCCATTTCAGCACTGGCATTATATGCCTTCACGGCATAAAGTTCCGATGGCATTGACGAATCCCAATCCAAAGAAATCACCGATATGGTATCCTACTCTGGAAGGTGAATGTTCGTCCAATTCGTCTTCTGCTGCTTCTGCCGCAGCCCTTGCCATTGCTCTGGCTTTCGCTTCTGCGCGATATGTGTTCTCACTGATTCCATCAGCAAAGCCCTCTACCAGGTAAGTACCAGCCTGTTTAAACTGATCGTGGTAGTCCCGGATAGCCGTTACAGAAGCATTAAGATTCCCAGGTGAAGACAGTTTTTACTTCTTCGGCTTTTTCCTTAATGCCAGCAATGAACTTAATCATGCACTGCATTCCTGCATTTTGAAATTCCGGATACTTGTTCGCGATAGCTGTAAGGCATGAACTTAAGATGTTTACAAACGCATTTCTGGTTTCGTAATCTTTCGATTTAACTCCAGCAATAAGAAGCTTGATCATGAGGTTCGCACCCGCAGTATTGAACTGAGTCTGCTTATTGATTGCAGTGATGCAACCGCTAATAATGTTGGTAATTGCAGTTTTGGTATTTCCGTCCTGAGATTTAATTCCGCTGATAAATTTTGTCATCAACGTAGAGCCAGCAGTATTGAACTGGGTTTGATAGTTCGTAAGAGTCGTACAGCCTGCATCATGGTCGTAAACGTAGATGTCAGATTACCTTTCTGAGCATTAGCCGCATTGATGAATGTCGTCAGCGATGTTGCGGATGTCACTCTTCCGCTCGCATCTGTAAATGCGTTAATGAAGCCGTCGATTCCGTTATTTCCAAGCTGTGTAAGCGCTGTACTGAAACCGCTCATACCACTCGTATCCAACTCAGCCATTCCCTTAGCCATCTCAACAAGGCGATTTACCTGTGTGATTACGCTCGACATGATTCCGGTATCGATTCCAGAAATAGAATCCGAATAACTCTTAATTCCACTTCGAACTGAACAGACTGTCACCGAAACCGCCAAGATCGTTGTCGCCAGTAGACCAGCTTACAAGTCCTCCGGTATTCGGGATTGTATTGGCAAGCTCCACCAGAGCTTTTACCAGCTGTTGCCGAATTCGTAACTTAGCCGCAGAATCCATGCCCATAATAGCTTCGGAATATGCCTTCATAGCCTCACCAAATGGTACAAAGCTTTCTCGCAAAGTATCAACATCGTTGTTTCCGGTAAAGAATGCCACGACGCCACCGTATTCGGATGGTATCAGCAAGTTCGACCAAAAAGCCTTACCTGCCGTTGCAGAATTGACGATTGCATCGGCTTCCAGTCCACGAACTGCATCGCCAAATGCTTTCATGGCTTCGCCGAATGGTACGAGCTGTTTTTCCGAACTCGCCCATATCGTTTTCGCCAGCAAAAAGAATCCTACAACACCACCCGAATTCGGAATGGTTGTTGCCATCTCTGCCATTGCCTTACCGGCGATTGCTGCCTCAGTGACTGCATTTGCATCAAGTCCAGTGATTGCGTCTCCGAACTGTTTCATAGCTTCACCGAACGGTACAAGCTGCTTTCCAAAGGCGGTCATGTCATTTTCTCCTGCGAAGAACGACACTAATCCGCCTGTATTTGGAATTGTGGCTGCCATTTCAGCTAATGCTTTACCAGCGTCGCTGCGTTTGCCACGATTTCTCCGTCCATATTTCCGATAGCCAGCGAGAAATCTCGCATAGCCTCGCCAAACGGTACAAGTTCCTCTCCGAACTTAGACAAAGACGAACCTCCTGTAAGCCAAGAAGTCAATCCTGTAAAATATCAGCCGCCGTCAAAATAAGCACTGTCTCGGCTAATGCCTTTACCCATCCATCATAGATGGCTGAATCTGACTTGCTCCTTGTAAGAACGGCTGAACATTATTCATAAAAGCGGATAAATCAGCTCCAATTTGTGGGAACTGACTCGACACACCACTCATAAATCCGCCGACGATTCCACCAACGAACTGACCGATTGCCGTTCCGATTCCCTGCAAAAAGCTTTCCACCTTCTCCAATAAGCCAAGAAAGTCCCGGAAGTTTCGACAAGAGCCCGACAGCTGCGCAAGCACCAATGCCATTTCAGCGACAACTGCTCCCATTCCAAGAATTCCAACCATGGCACCAGGAACAAGCGCCGCTGTTGCACTAAGAGCAAGCATAATAGCCGATAACAGACCGATTCCAGCAATTCCTTTCAGTAAAGCCCCAGTATCGATTCCGCTTAACGCATCGACAATACCAGCAAAGAATGCCATAAGGACATCGATTCCAGCTTTAATCAGTGACGGCAAATTACTAGCAATACCCTCTAAAATCCCGATAAGGAATTTGAAGGCTAGATCCACGATTTGAGGCGTGTACTAAGTAACCAAAGTGGTTCTAATACACCAACCACTAATTGTAAAGCTCCGTCTGCCAGCTGTGGTACACAGGATACGAAAACATCAATCAGAGTTAAGATTACTGATTTTACGGCTTCGCCAATAGCCGGAGCTCCAGCAGCAATAACTTTGCAGATTGCAACGAGCCCTTCTCCAACTTTTGTAAGGACAGCCGGAATTAAGCTAGCAATACCAGTAACGATAACCGTCGAAGTGCTGCTACGATTGCTGTTGCTCCAGCGGCACCGGCAGTTGCCAGCGCTGTGAATCCGATAGCGAGTGCTGAAAGTCCCGTACCGGCCGCAAGTAAACCAGCTCCGATTGTAAGAACCCCCAACGCCAATCAACGCAAAATGCTCCTGATAACGCCAGAATTGTCGGAACCAACGGTTGTAAGAACTACGCCTGCTACGCCGATAATCGTGAATGCTCCCTGCAATGGAAATAAGTCCTTTCGCAATCGCTTCCCACGATAATGCTCCTAAAATACTGAGTACCGGTGCAAGAACAGCTAAGGCTCCGGACGCAACCAATAATGCTGCCGATCCGCCAAGCGTACCTTTCATGAAATTGAGACTGATAGCCAACTCAGCTAAAGCTCCGCCCATGACAGTAAGACCTCTACCGATCTCTTCCCACTGCATACCTCCGAATTTACTCATACAGTTTGCAATGATTTCAAGTGCTGCACCGACGATGACAAGCCCAGTTCCAATACCGATCATGTTCTTCGGCATCAGATTAACGGCAATAGCCACTTCTGCAAGTGCACCGCCCATGGCAGTAAGACCTCTGCCAATTTCATCCCACTGTAACTGTCCGAAATCTTTTACAGCGGAAGCAAATATTTTCATTGCAGCACCAATAGCGATTAGAGCTACACCAGTGGACATCATGTTTCGCATTTCCAGCCAAATTCGTAAAGACAGCAAGTTCGGCAAGTAATCCACCGATTCCGGCCAATCCTTTTCCAATCTCGCTCCACCCCATCTGACCAAAATCTTTGCAAGCGGATGCCAGAACTTTCATTGCCGCCGCCAGAATAACAATTCCAGTCGCAGTGCTAAGCATTTTTCCCGTTAAATTTTGCAACTCTAAGGAATACAGCAATCTCAGCAAATAAGACTCCGACTCCGGTCAGACCACGTCCGAAGTTCATCCCACTGTAATTTCGATAAATCCCTACATGCCGAAGCCAGGATTTTGATAGCTGCTCCAAATATAATTAAGCTGGTAGCGCCTTTCATAACCTGCTTCCGACCGCTTGCCATGGCTTTAGATGAAGCAACAATAATAGTCGTAAGACCGGCAATTCCAACCAGACCTCTCGCAAGTTCACCCCAAATCAAGGTCTGAAACTTTCTTCAAAGCTCCTGCCAGAATAGATACTGCAACTGACATAGCAATCATCGCGGTACATGCTTTGGATACTTTTCCCGTATCACTGCTGATTTTGTTAAAAAATCGCCATCGCCCGAGTAGATTAGCAAAAGAGAACCGTGATAGCCCCAAGAGAAAACTGACAGTTTATCGCTATCGATCAAAGAAATAGCTACGATAGAACCAGCAAAAGCAAAGCGATTGCTGCGCCAATTTTAAGCAATGTTCCGGCTTTAAGATTTGTCTGATATGCCTCAAAGCAGCCTCTTTACGCCGTCAAGAATTTCCAGTTACCTTCGAGAACGCTCATTCCCTCACTAAGGTGCTTCTACATCTTTAAGAAATTAGAAATTGATCGATACTGCGATTCCGCCCACAGCGATGCTGTTAAGAACATCAAGAACTCCGCTGAAATCTGCATTTCCGAGTTTCTCAGCAAGTGTCCCCATCATAGTTCCCGACTGCATCGGCAATACCGCCAGCAATTACCGCTGTCCACAATGCTTCCATAACTTTGAGAAATTTACATTTTTCCAGTTGCTTCTCCCATCATCTCGAAAGCAACGATGACTCCGCTCTTCATTTTTCCAGCACCATCACCGATCTGAGTCATGCGATCATGTACTCGTTCAAGGAATGAGTGGAATAATTCAAATCCAGGAAAATCGAACTTCTCCCCGGCAGCTTTGCCAAATTCTTTTACTTTTTCTCCGGCAGTTTTAACAAACGTAATAGCTGTCTTTACGATATCAACGACAGTCGAAATTGCTTTACCCAAAAGATGTCTGTCTTCTTTACAGTTTCATCCAAGTTTAACAAGATACTCACCGAAACTTCCGGTAAGTGATAACACTCCGTTTCCAGCCGGTAAGAAAAGACCGATCAATTCGCCGACACCACCGGCAACAGCTTTGAAAGCTTGTCCGACGATATCAAGCACTGCAAATACGCCCTTAAACGTATTCTTTAATTCTTTGAGCTTTCTTCCCCCATTTTGAATTTTGCTGTCAAATCACGAACGCGTTCTGTGATATCGGCTAACTGATTTCCAGTCATTGGCGGGAAGATTTCGTTGAATGCCTCCCGAACCGGCTTGGCAACGCTAACCAGTCCCTTCGAAAACATTCTTTACTGCTTCGATCATCATGGTACGACCACCAAGGTCTTTCCAATCCTGAAGCATTTTATTTCTCGCATCGGCAGAAGCATTGATTACGGCACTGAACGTATCACTCACTTCAGTAAGTAATTCCTTCGCCTCTTCAAAGTCGCCAACGATAATTTCCCAGCTTTGTGTCCATCCGGACTGGGCAGCCTCTTTCAATGTGTCCGAATAACTGGGTAAAAGTTTTTTACTTTTGTCGCCGCATCGTTCGCTGTCTTTACCCATCTCCATGATAGATTTGATCTGATCATCAGCGTATCCCCATGGTCCGAAAGCTGATCTTCGTTGAGATCGCCTGTAAATTTTGCCAAGGTTTCAGTCAAGATGTCAGAGGTAAGCCATCCTTTACTAAGGGTCTCTCTGAATGAGCCCTCATCTTTGATCATCTCGTCAATGGCAATTCCATGAACTTTAGCCGTTTCTTTCAGCGCATCCTGGAATACCTGACCACCCATACCAGCGTTTACTACTGAGTTCCAGTCCTGCAATTTTACTGTTCCTGCCGCTAATGCCTGTGAAAGCTGATACATAGCGGTACTTGCCTGCTGAGTTGGAACCTGATACGGCTGCAAGGTTCGCAATGCCCTTGATAGCGGCTACAGATGTGTCCAAATCTACGCCAGCCGCAGTAAACGTACCAATGTTACGGGTCATTTCCGTAAAAATTGTAGATGGTCATATCTGCATAATGGTTTAGTTCATCTAACGCATTGTTTACCTGATCAAGAGTAGTTGTGCCTTTTGAAGAGGTATTTGCAAGAATTGTCTGAACAGCATTGATCTGGGTCTCATACTCCTCGAAACCGGATTTAATCGGATCGATTGTAAAAGCAGAGACCAGATTTTTTCCAGCAGCAAGTGCAGAATTGGTAATGTTCTGTAAAAGCGGTAATTGCCATTACTTCCAATGCGGAAAATCGCACTCGTACAGTCTCAACTGCATTCTAGCGGTGACATATTTCCACTGCATTTTATTTGCGGCATCATTTACGGTTTCTAAGCCTTTTTGCTGCCCCTTCGAGGTTAAGACTCTTCTTTCAACTTATCGAGGCTTGATAAACTGGTCTGAATATTTTGCTCAAACTGCTTGTTATCGAACCGCATTTCGACGACACGTTCGTCAACAGTTGTACTCATAGCTTAGTAACCTCCTTCCATGCCGCATCTGCAATTTTTGTCAAAAATAGGCTGGATAGCAGGATTGATGTAGTCTCGCCCCTGTACCCAGCCGCCGTTTCTTGTTGCATGCCGTACTGCAAAATAATAACTGCAATAGGGACTCCATTTTGAATATTTGTGTTGTAAAAAGCTGATCGATACGGAACCATTTTCTGTTCGATCTTGTAATACCATGAACTGCCGTCAAACCTGTATCAACTGGTGTTGCAGACGCAAGGGGCGGCTACGCCCTCTCGACCATACTTATCGAGGTCACCGAGACGAACTGATTCCTTTGCTCGCTCTAGGAATCGAGTCAGCTTAGAAAAATCACCCTTTTGTCTGAACGTGATCATATGAATCTCCTACTTTGCTAAGTACGCACTGGATGAGAACCCTATACTGAACACCATCAGTACAAACTGGATGTACAGCCACTTAACTCCGTTTGCCATTGTGTAGTAGCCATAGCATTTAACCTTAGTGCCAGC
>VOFK01000579.1_pt1 | contig 21506 bp, 31 predicted proteins | sample 5384121 | NCBI WGS metagenome assembly VOFK01 (sample SAMN12384730, study PRJNA508395) | human gut metagenome | isolation source: healthy gut J | host: Homo sapiens | reverse complement strand
AGCGGAACGGAAACGCGCCGCAAGGCTTGAAAAAATAAAGGCACTTTTTGCCGCCGCGGACAAATGGCGGACATTTGTCCGACATTCGTCCCTGAAGATAGAGATAAAAAAGAGATAGATATAGAGTTAGAAAAAAGAGGAGGATAGTTAAAGGGACAAGCCCTCGCGCCGCAACTATGGCGAGAATATGAGAATGTATTTCTGACTGATACGGAGCTTTCCGAACTGCAAGCGGAGTTGCCCGAAAAAATGGGCGTACTACATGAGCGGCTTTCCGGCTATATCGCGTCCACGGGCAAAAATATAAAAACCGCCGCCACTATCCGCAGATGGGCGGCAGACGATACAAAGGCTGCCCCGAAACAGGGCATACCCGAATACACCTGCAAGGAGGGCGAGAGCTTATGAGTAATCTGTTTACAGAACGAGTTTTGAATATGACGGCTGTTACCCCACAGCCGGAGGACTACACGGGCGAGGACGGACTGCTTTACTGCGGCAAGTGTCACACTCCCGAAAGAAGCCTACTTCCGGAAAAGCAAGCCGCCCTGTTTGGGGCGTGACCGCCACCCGGCAGAATGTGACTGCCAGAAAGCCCAGCGTTTGGAGCGTGAAGCCGCCGAACAGCGCAGAAAAACACCTTGACACCGTGGAGGACTTGAAACGCCGGGGATTTACCAATCATACCATGCAGGAATGGACTTTTGCCAACGACAACGGAAATGCCCGCAAATGGAGATTGCACACTTCTATGTGGAGCATTGGGGAAATCATGCGCGAGGAAAATATCGGCTATCTGCTATGGGGCAAAGGTCGGCACAGGGAAAAAGCTATTTTGCCGGGTGTATTGCAAACGCCCTCATGGAGCAGGAAGTCGCTGTCCGCATGACGAACTTCTCTGCGATTTTGAATGACCTGACCGCCAGCTTTGAGGGGCAGGAACGAATATATCGAGCGTCTTTGCCGTTTTCCCCCTGCTCATCATTGACGATTTTGGAATGGAGCGTGGCACAGAATACGGTCTGGAACAGGTCTACAATGTGATTGACAGCCGCTACCGGAGCAGGAAGCCGCTGATCGTTACCACCAATCTGACATTGGACAGCCTGCAAAAAAATCCGCTGGACACCGCCCATGCCCGGATTTATGACCGCCTTTTGGAAATGTGCGCCCCTATCCTTTTACGGGGAGAACTTCCGCCGTGAAACGGCGCAAGGGCCAAAATGAACAGACTAAAAAGAATTGATGAAATGAAAGGAGTTGCCTATGGCAGAGAACAAGCAGAACAAACGCACCACCCCGGAACGCCGCCCGGACTGCGTGACCGAGGTGCGCATGGGCAACACCGTCCTTGTCGTTTCCGGCTTTTTTCAAGAAAGATACCACCGACACCGCAGCCGATAAGATGATGAAAGTGCTGGAGGCGGAAGCCGCCGCAGGACACAAAGCCCAGCTTTCGCCCTAACGCTACAAGCCGCACAGAAAAAATCGTCATTTTGACAGGGCGGTAAAGAAGCAGAAAGCCGCTATACAGACAGCCGCCCCATGTGGTATAATCGAAATACGGAATAGTGGGGCTGGCTGTCGGAAACGGAGGATTTTATGTTAAGACAGACCACCCAGAAAATCACTGCCCTTTATCCAAGACTATCCCATGAGGACGAGCTGCAAGGCGAAAGCAATTCCATTTCCAACCAGAAGCGTATTCTTGAAACCTACGCAAAAGCAGAACGGTTTTTCCAATCTGCGCTGGTACACGGACGATGGCTATTCTGGTGCGAACTTCCAAAGACCGGGCTTTCAATCCATGCTTGCGGACATTGAAGCCGGGAAAGTGGCTACTGTTATCGTAAAGGATATGTCACGGTTAGGGGCGAAACTACCTGCAGGTGGGGAATGTATACCGAGATGATTTTCCCACAAAAAGGCGTCCGCTTTATCGCAATTAACGATGGAGTAGACAGCGCACAGGGCGATAATGATTTTGCCCCTCTGCGGAACATTTTCAACGAATGGCTGGTGAGAGATACGAGTAAGAAAATCAAAGCTGTAAAACGGTCAAAAGGCATGAGCGGCAAGCCTGTTACGAGCAAACCCGTGTACGGCTACCTCATGGACGAGGACGAAAACTTCATCATTGACGAGGAAGCCGCACCCGTGGTCAAGCAGATATACCGTCTGTGCCTTGCCGGGAACGGTCCGACCAAGATAGCCCGTATGCTGACCGAGCAGGAAATCCCAACGCCGGGAACGCTGGAATACCGCAGGACGGGCAGTACACGCCGCTATCACCCCGGCTATGAGTGCAAATGGGCGACAAATACCGTGGTGCATATCCTTGAAAACCGGGAGTACATGGGCTGTTTGGTGAACTTCAAGACGGAGAAACCGTCCTACAAGACCAAGCACAGCATAGAAAATCCCATTGAGAAACAGGCAGTTTTCGAGAACCACCATGAGCCTATCATCGACACCCAGACATGGGAGCGTGTGCAGGAATTACGCAAACAGCGCAAGCGTCCGAACCGCTATGATGAAGTGGGCTTGTTCTCTGGTATGCTCTTTTGCGCGGACTGCGGCAGCGTCATGTATCAGCAGCGTTACCAGACCGATAAGCGGAAACAGGACTGCTATATCTGCGGGAACTACAAGAAGCGTACCCATGACTGCACCGCGCATTTTATCCGCACCGACCTTTTGACTGCGGGCGTTCTCTCCAATCTGCGGAAAGTGACGAGCTATGCGGCAAAGCATGAAGCCCGGTTTATGAAGCTGCTGATCGAGCAGAACGAGGACGGCGGCAAACGCCGGAACGCCGCCAAGAAAAAGGAACTGGAAGCTGCCGAAAAGCGTATCGGTGAACTTTCCGCTATTTTCAAGCGGCTGTATGAGGACAGCGTAAGCGGTCGCATTTCTGACGAGCGTTTCACGGAGCTTTCGGCAGACTATGAAGCCGAACAGCAGGAATTGAAAGAGCGTGTTGCCAGAATACAGGCGGAGCTTTCCAAAGCACAGGAAGCTACCGTAAACGCAGAAAAGTTTATGAACATTGTCCGCAAGCACATGAACTTTGAAGAACTGACCCACACCCTCTTGCGTGAGTTTGTAGAGAAAATCGTTGTGCATGAGTGCAGCTACGATGAAAACGGCACACGCAGACAGGATATTGAGATTTACTATTCTTTCGTCGGCAAAGTGGACTTGCCCGAATGACCGCCCGCCCTATCCGATACCAAAGACAAGTATCGGATAGGAAAGGCAAAATTTTTTACACTTCTATTACTTCTTTATCACACATAAGCAAAAAGCCAGGGCATGAAGCAGCTCATGGCTGGCGGCGGCGTTGCCCTCATCGGTATCACCCTGATCCCCCTGCTGTCCGGTCTGCTGTCCACCACCTAATGATTCTCCAAAACCGGCGGGGGGCTTTCGCTTGATAGCGGGAGCCCCCGCAAAGGAGGTGATCTCCCTTGATATTGGATATGATCCAGGAGTGGTTCAAGGAACTGCTCATCGACGGTATCATTTCAAACCTGACCGGGATGTTTGATACCCTGAACACAAAGGTGGGTGAGATCGCCGGGGAGGTCGGCATGACGCCCGCTGCATGGAACAGCGGCATTTTCAACATGGTCCGCAACCTCTCGGAGACGGTGATCGTCCCCATTGCGGGTATTATTCTCACCTTCGTCATGTGCTACAGGAATTGATCCAACTGATCGTCGAGAAAAGAACAACCTCCACGACGATGTATGCTAATAGCGAGGACTTTCAAGTCCTCGCTATTACAACGATGGTCAGCTCATTTGTGGCAGAATAGTATGACCGAAGTACGAGCTTAGAGGATCGTACAACAATATCTTTCCGTCAAGCGTAATGGCATCATCGGCTGTGTGAAACCGATGATGTATCGAAGGAACTCCAACAGTTTTGATTGTATGGCAGTTGAAAATGAACTTTTGGTGCCATCATGTAGAGGTTGACTTATGAAACATCTACTGCTGAAAGTTTAGGCCATATCCAAGTCATGCCGCCGTCGTGCGTTTGAAGTGTCGTGGTGCGGTCGTTTCCGTCCTTATCGAGCAGTATGATCGGATAGTTGCCGTCATTGCCGGAAAACGTTGGGGTTTGCGGCTGCATATTGTACTGCGCATATTCTGCCGGGATATCCAGTTCCAACCGCGCCCATGTTTTGCCGCCGTCCAGCGTCCGCGCGATTTCGGGGCCGTTGTCAAAGAAGCAGCGGTAGCTGATAAAGCCGACCGTTTCAGACGCAAAACCAGCGCCGATGACCGTGCCGGTATAAAGCGCGTTTGGGTCAGAAATACTCCACGTTTCGCCATTGTCCGTCGAGGTGCAGACGTTCGCTGCGCCTGTTCCGGCTGCGGGCGGCAGCGCGGCGACACACCAACGGAACGTGCCGATTTCACCGTAGTAGAATGTGATGGAATCCAGATAGCCAAAGGGAAAGGCTTCACTTTTCCTGTCACAGCCGGGGAGCGCAGCAATCAGATCATAAGGAATCTTTGCAAGCGGCTCCTTGCTGTCTGTGCTTTCGTACAGTTCAATCCACGACGTTTGTGAGTTGCCAACATAGCCAATCAGTTCTACAGTATCCGAAGTTCGCAAAGTATTCTCTGTTTCGGATGTGGATGTTTCTGTATTTGGTGTCGATTCACAGTTTGTTTTTTGAGATCATATGCAACCCGCAAACAGTTATCTGCGAAAAGCAATTTGCCGGAAGCAACTATATCGTCACTATTATACGCCTTTTTGACGACCCACAGGCATCCATCCGTTTCGTTAAGCCGGAGTGAATAGTCATATTTCCCGCGATCCTCCAACATGTAACTTGCGCCGTTTGCATAGTCGTAGACAATGATACGGCTGCCGATCATGCCGGAGCCAAAGGTGAGCGTGGAACACAGCTCGGGGCGTCCGTCGCCGGTAAGGTCGCAGAAATACGTGTTCCAGATCGGCATACCGGTATAAAGCGGTGTGATCTCGTTTCCCGTCACAGCCTCCATCTTCTCCGGATACCAGCGGAACGTCACGCCCGGATATTCCGGGAGAGCGATCTCCAGACGTCCGTCCCAGTTCATTTCCTCGGGGTTTTCCAGGTAGTCGAACCACGGCTCCGTATGTGCCGAAGAAGTATCCGCTATTTGCGTGAATGTCGCCTCGCGGGTTCCAAAAACAAGACAAGCCGTAACCGTCCGACATTCGGAAAAACCAGTTTTCCGTTATCCGCACGGAGACGCGGTAAACAGAAGATATTTTTTTCCGATCCGGCCTCCTGTGCCATCTCCGGGGGCAGCCATAAAATTCGGCCCATCCGGCAGTTCCCGTACACGGTATCGAATACAAAAATCTGTGTTCGTGTCGTTTTTGACGATCGTTCCGACAACGGAGAGATCGTCCTGGACGGTGAAAGATGCATCCACAGGGAAATCCGCATCATAACCAAGCTGATAGCTCCACGCGGAGCCGGGCGCCAGCAATTCCGTAATATCGTTTGAGCCCTCCGATTTTGGATTCGTCAGAAAGCAGACCGCTGCCGCGGCACAGACAAGCACAGACGCCAGAACGATCCAGAATGCGGGCTTCTTATAGTTCATCACGGACTTCACCCGCTCCTTTATGCCCACCTCGCCGAAAGCGAGGGGACACGCCGCAATCAAACGACGATCGACGCTGCAAGCCAGAAGTGCCTGTGTATAATCGGCTCTTTGCTCATTGCCCATTTCCCAGATGACCTTCTTTCGTCGCAGGCAAGCTCTATATCCCGGCACAGCAGGATATAGCTGAGCCACATCAGCGGATTGAACCAGTGGACCGTCAGCAGCAGAAAACCGAGCGGCTTCCACCAGTGATCCCCTGCGGCGGATATGCGCCTGCTCGTGGGCAATCACATGATCCATCTCGCGGCTGTCCATATGATACGGAAGATAGATTTTGGGGTTGATGATTCCCAGCACAAACGGAGAGCAAACATTCTCGCTTTTGATAGATGTTGCCCCGTAGGATTACCGCTTCGCAGACCTTGCGGTGCAAACCGCCAGTAGCTCACAGCAGAGTAGAGGAAAAGGGCTGCTATTCCGAAAAGCCATATCCCCGTTAAAACCGGAATCCATATTTGCAGCGGATTTGCACTTGCGCCCGGTGCGGGCGTGGACGAGCTGCTGATTACTGGGTTGATAACATGATTGAGAGCAGGAACACCCGTCTGGACTGAAGGTGTCTGCTCCATCATAACGGTTGGGCTGATTGTTTCTGCGCTCGGTATCAGGCTCAGTACACTTTCAATCGAAAACGGGAAAACCATCCGTGCAGCGACAATGCCCCAGAGCAGAACATTCACCCATTTTGGCGCTTTTTTCAGGCAAAACCGCAATGCCAAAACCGCAACCACGATCCAGCTTGCGGATATGCTCATATTGACGATCTTCTTAGAAAGAGTTCGCTCATGTTGCTTCCCCCTTTCGGATCCGGTCGATCATCTGCTGCACTTCGTCAAGCTCGTCATTAGATAAATCCTGCCGTTTGGTAAAGGCAGCGATAAAAGCGGGGAGAGAGCCTTCAAACTTCTTTTTCCACCAGCTCGTCGATCTCCCACGCCTGCGCTTCATCCTTTGATACAAGAGCGGTCACAATGCCATCTTCATTTTCAGTACGCCGCGTTCCCCGAGGCGTTTGATAACGGTATAAGTCGTGGTTCGCTTCCATCCCAACTGTTCCCTGACAAAGCTTTACAAGCTGCGCAGCGGAAATTGGTTCATGCTCCCACATAATCAGGCAGAAACGATATTCACCCCTCATGAATCTTTGGTATCTCCATATGCAAGCCTCCTTGTCTACTACTATGGTAGACCCTGTGTATAGTCTACAATGATTAGACATTCAAAGTCAATAGAGTTCATAGAAAGTTACACAGGCAGCCGCAGAAAAAAGCGGCTGCCTTTTTTTATCTGACTTTGCCAAATCGCTCACGTCAGACCGTAGTAGTGGTGAAAAAGCGGGCAGGATGATCTATCCCAAACGCTTTATTCGCAGAAGTGACCAAAAAGCGTTTTTGAGATTGTAGTAAGAATAGAGAGAAAGAAAATCTCAGCGGTCAATGTTCCCAATGGTGTTAGCGATGTTCCCATTGGTACGTCGCAATTCTGTCGCTGCTGCGCTACCATAAAATCAGAAAAAGTCTCAGCGACGAATGACAGACTGCTGTCGCTCATTTACAGAATGTTTACAAATACATACCCTGCTTTTTGCCGAGGAAATGTCCGTTGTAAAGTGAAGGGAGGTTTGGAGCAGCAGAGAGCAAGATTCTACCGAGGTGCCAGATTTCGCATTTCGCTCATTCTGTCCCATCAGAATCTTGTTGGGGAGTGCCTTCCCCAAACCCTGCTATACGCAGCCTGACGGCTGCGGCAACCTCGCCCAGCGACAGAGCTTTGCAAGCTCTATCGCCGCGCAAGGTTTTGAAAACCGCTCGAACTGCAACCAGCTCCCGCAGCCAGCACAGAAGAATTTTTCTCACCGGCATACTCAACAAACGGCAGATTTCTGTCCGTTGAAAAGTGAAAGGGCAAAACATGGGACAAAACCGGAGGCTGATTCACTTAGTAAGGTGGAGAGGTTTTCAGAAATTTTTCTCTGACAGTACCAAGTTTTCGAGAAAAAATGTCCGTTGTAAATTGAGGGGCTTCCAAGCTGGAAAGCCCTTCCCGTGCCGGAGCCGGTAACAGTTTGACCCCGGCGGCACGGTGTTCCTTGACAAGTGAATAGCTTTTTCAGACAACAAGCTCTCTGTGATAGCCGAGCCGAAGGACGCGCCAAGACCTCCCGCATGGGAGCGAGCGAGAAACGTCAGCTTCGGGAAAGCCGGGTCGTTTCCGGTGGGCGATGACAGCAGAGGGCAGCTACTCCCCATCCGGAATCGTCCGAGCGTGATAACAACCGTCGCAGATCATCCGATGAAAGGCCGCATGAGTTAATTGCGGGCGTAAAGCGAGTGCCGAGAACGTCAGGCAGTCTGTGAAAGCAGAAGTTTTTATAAAGTAAAGGGCTTTCCGTTCTGGAAAACCCTCGTGAGCTTGAGCCGGTAATAGGGTGCAAATTTGCCCCGAAAACGGCGATAAGTGAAAGGAGATGAAGCCCATGCCCCGCAAAAAGTATGACACGCTCCACCGCAGCCGTGTTGTCAAGAACCCGCATGACCGAGGAGGAATACGCCGACTTTGCCGCCCGCCTTGCACCCTACGGTATCAGCCAATCCGAGTTTATCCGCCGTGCCATCCGGGGTGCAAGCATCCGTCCTGTTGTCACGGTTTCCCCGGTCAACGACGAACTGCTTGCCGCGCTTGGGAAGCTGACCACCGAATACGGCAGCATCGGAAATAACCTCAATCAGATTGCCCGTGCCATCAATGACTGGCACATTCCTCTATCCCCAGCTTGCGGCAGAGGTACGGGCAGCGGCTTCCGACCTTGCTGCCTTGAAGTTTGAAGTTCTTGAAAAGGTAGGTGAAGCGGTTGGCAACATTCAAACATATCAGCTCTAAGAACGCCAACTACGGCGACGCAGAAAAATACCTGACCTTTGAACACGACGAGTTCACCATGAAGCCCACGCTGGACACACACGGGCGGCTTGTGCCGCGGGAGGACTACCGCATATCCACGCTGAATTGCGGCGAGGAAGATTTTGCGGTTGCCTGTATGCGCTCCAATCTCCGCTACGGAAAGAATCAGAAGAAAGAGGATGTCAAGAGCCACCATTACATCATCAGTTTTGACCCACGGGACAGCCCGGACAATGGGCTGACCGTTGACCGTGCGCAGGAGCTGGGCGAGAGGTTTTGCCGGGAGCAGTTTCCCGGTCATCAGGCGATTGTCTGCACCCACCCGGACGGGCATAACCAGTCCGGCAACATCCATGTGCATATCGTCATCAACAGTCTGCGGATTGAAAATGTGCCGCTGCTGCCCTACATGGACAGACCCGCCGACACGAAAGCCGGGTGCAAGCACCGCTGCACCGACGCGGCGATGGAGCATTTCAAATCCGAGGTCATGGAGCTGTGCCACGAAGCCGGTCTTTATCAGATTGATCTTCTGAACGGCAGCGCAAACCGTATCACCGAGCGTGAGTATTGGGCGAAGAAAAAGGGACAGGCCGCGCTGGATCAGGAAAACGCCGCCCTTGCCGCAGAGGGCAAGCCCACCAAGCCGACACGCTTTGAAACCGACAAGGAGAAGCTGCGTCAGATCATCCGAAAAACGCTGAACGAATCGTTCACCGTCGAGGATTTTACGCAAAGCTCCTGCAATACGGCGTAACCGTCAAGGAGAGCCGAGGACGGCTTTCTTACCTCACGCCTGACCGTACAAGCCCATCACGGCGCGGAAGCTGGGTGACAGCTTCGATAAATCCGCAGTACTTGCCGCTTTGGAGCAGAACGCCCTGCGTCCTGTGAATACCCTCACCTCAAGTGACGGTATTCCGCTTGACCGCACCCTATCTTCAATCGAGGGTGCTTTCCGGCAAGACTGTCCCGAAGCAGAGCGTATCGCAAGCCCCCTCCATTGGACGCATGGTTGACCGTGAAGCAAAACGCGCCGAGGGCAAAGGGCATCGGCTATGACCGCTGGGCAACGATGCACAATCTAAAGGCGTGGTCGAAAACCTTCCTATACTTGCAGGAGCATGATCTTCTATCCCCGGACAAGCTGAGCGCCGCTGTTGATGCAGCCGGTGCGGAAGCACGGGAAGCACGCAGCCGCTATGACGCTGCCGCTGCCAAAGTGACGGATAAAAAGGCAATGCTGGAAGCAATGGACAATTACCGCAACACCTATCCCGTCATCAAGGAGTATCGTGCGATCCGCAAAGAGAAGGACAGGCAGAAGTTTATACCGCGCACGAAGCGGATTTTATCATCAACGACGCTGCCAAGCGCCAGCTTGACAAGCTGGGCGCACCCAAGCAGCTTCCGAAGCGCAAGGATGTTGTTGCGGAAATTCAGTCCCTCGTGTCCCAGAAAAACGAGTGCTACAACGATTACCGAGAGAAAAAGCGACCGGCTGCATGAGCTGATGACCATGCAGCGCAATTATCAGATGTCGATGCCGCAGCAGCCGAAACACGGACGAAAGCCATGAGATAGAACTCTAAAAAGCAAAATGCCGCACAGGTTTTCCCCATACGGCACAATGCTTATTTCCCGAACAGATCGCTGTGCGTTCCGGTTCTTGAAAGCGTCAGCACCAGAACATCGCCCTCAATGCGGTAGATCAGAAGCCAGTCAGGCTGAATGTGGCACTCCCGATGTCCACGCCAGTTGCCGGTCAGGTCATGATCTCTGTTCTCAGGCGGCAGCGCGTTTCCCATTGCAAGTGTTTCAATCACGGTTTCAAGAAGCTCAATTTGCAGTCCGCGCTTGATTGCCAGCTTGTAATCCTTCTTGAACGCCGTGGTCGGCTTGACGGTCAGCTTTGTCTTTCTCACTTTTTCAGATCGGCAAAAAGCTCGTCAAGGTCGTTATAGCCCTTTACAGACGGGTCTTTTCGCAATCCCTTTCCGCTTCCAGCATGGCGGCAATCGTCTCCCTTGTTGGGCTGATTGATGGAGATTTCAAACGGAATCCCGCCCTCCCGGATCGATTGACGCACGAAAATATTGAAAGCCGTTGTGAGATTCATGCCAAGCTCCGAAAAACAAAGCGTCAGCCTGTGCTTTCAGGTCGCTGTCCATTCGGATGCTGATGTTTGTTGTAGTTCCAGCCATGAAATCATCCCCTTTCTACTGGCACTATTATTATACGCCATCTGCACGAGAAATACAATACAGCGCACGAAAAAGATACAATTTGTTTTCAAATCCAGAAACGGAGCAAATGCCCCCCCCGAAAACGCACAGAACGCGCCGAAGGGACTCACCCATACCGCAATACCGCCCGTTCCCTTAAATGGGGCGCACAGGGCGAAAAAAAGCCCGAAAATGATACTGAGATTTACAGTTTGACCGTCTGCCGGAGCGTAACGCTTTTGGCGACAGATAGGAGCGTGAAAATGCCAAGAATGAACAAGCAGCGGCGGCTGGAATGGTCTTTCTTCCTTGACCACCGAAACCGCATTTCCTACAATCCCTTTGCCGTGGGTGTGTCCACGGCTGCAAGCAGAGCTTCCGGACAATCGTTGTTCTTTGCCCGCATTACTGGTCAAAACGCTGGAAACCGCCCGATTGAGGGCTGTCACGGTTCGTGATACCCCTATTTCCCGCGAAGGAGGTGACATTCCATCACTGAGTACATGAGAGCGGATACCCGGCTGCCGCCGTATCTGCCATATCCCCGCTTCCTGCTGCAAACAGATCCTGACCCAGACGGCGAAGCTGCTGTACGCGCTGCTGCTTGACCGGGCGACGCTCTCACAGGCAAACGGCTGGCTGGACGAGGGCGGCAGGATTTACCTTGTGTTTCCCATAGAGAAGATTGCCGCCGCGCTGGACAGAAGCCCCATGACCGTGAAAACCGCTCTTTCCGAGCTGGAGAACGCGGGGCTGATCGAGCGGCGCAGGAGTGGCTTTTCCAAGCCGAATCGCATCTATGTGAAGATGCCGCCAGACGGACAGAAAACTTTCCAAGTGACAGACAGAAATCCATCCTCCATTGAGAAAGAAAAACTGTCCGACTGATGGAAAGAAAATTGTCCCTATGACGGACAGAAAACTGTCCCCTAACAACCTGAGTAGTAGCAACCTGAATCAGAACCACATGAGTAGAGAGAGGACGCGCCCGCCACATACGGGCGGTATGAGAATGTTTTCCTGCTTGACACCGAATACGCCGAGCTGCTGCGGGAGTTTCCCCGACAGGCTGGACGGGCTCATTTCCGAGCTGTCCTCCTACATGGAATCCACGGGCAGAAGCTATCAGAATCACGCTGCCACCATCAGACGTTGGGCAGAGAACGATAAAGCAAAAAGGGTGTCCCAAAAACAGGGCATCCCTGATTATACCTGTAAGGAGGGAGAAAGCCTATGAACGATTTTACCGATATTGTTTCCAAAGCGATGGAAGTCAGCCCCGACGATGGCGATTACACCGGTGAGGACGGGCTGCTGTACTGCGGCAAGTGCCGCACGCCGAAGGAAGCCTATTTTGAAGACGGTCACGCCGCCCTGTTCGGACGCGACCGGCATCCCACAAACTGCGCCTGTCAGCAAAAAACGCATGGATGAAAAGCGGCTGGCTGACCAGCAACGCAAGCATGAGGACACCGTAAAGGAGCTGAAAAAGGACTGCTTTGACACGCCGAAGCTGCGGGAATGGTGCTTTTTGAAAATGATAACGGCGCGAATCCGCAGATGAAACACGCGAGATTTTACGCCGACAATTTTGACAAGATGCTCCTTGATAATATCGGCTATCTGCTCTGGGGCAGCGTCGGGACGGGCAAGAGCTTTTTCGCCGCCTGTATTGCCAATTCCCTGATGGAGAAAGAAATCTCTGTTCGCATGACGAACTTTGCCGCCGTTCTCAATGACCTATCCGGCAGTTTTGAGGGCAGAAATGCGTACATCGCCCGCTTGTGCCGTTATCCGCTGCTGATTCTGGATGATTTCGGCATGGAGCGCGGCACGGAATACGCTCTGGAACAGGTCTACAATGTGATAGACAGCCGCTACCGCAGCGGCAAGCCCCTGATCGTCACCACCAATCTGAGCCTTGACGAGTTGCAGCATCCGCAGGACACGCCCCACGCCCGCATTTATGACAGACTGCTGGAAATGTGCGCCCCGATCCTGTTCACCGGGACGAACTTCCGCAGACAGACCGCACAGAACAAGCTGGATAGGCTGAAAACAATGATGAAGGAGAAGGAGTGCCTATGAACAATACCGCCACCGCAATCGCAAAAGAAACCGTGCGCCGTCCCGCGCCTGCAGCTCCTTCCTCTGCCGGAAGGATGACCCGCAAGGTGGGCAACACCACCTACCGCGTGACGCTGCACTTCAAAGAAAACGGCAAGGAGGATATGAACGATAAAATCAAGCGGCTGATCAAAATGGGCTGCGAAGGCTGAGAAAGTGAGGAATTGCGATGAAACCCCGGAAAAGTTCACACGATCCGCTTTACTGCGGCACGAAAATCGGCTATACTGTAATTGCCACAAATGAGCTGGCTGTCTGAAAGAGGTATCGTTATGAACAACAGACAGTCACAGGAAAAAATCACCGCCATCTATTGCCGCCTGAGCCGCGACGATGACCTTGCCGGGGACAGTAATTCCATCATTCATCAGAAGGATATGCTCACGCGCTATGCCCGTGAACGGAATTTTCCGAATGTATCGGTCTATTCTGACGACGGTTGGAGCGGTACGAATTTTGAGCGTCCAGACTGGAAACGCCTGATTTCCGACATTGAAGCCGGTAAGGTGGGCATTGTCCTGGTCAAAGATCTCAGCCGAGTAGGTCGTGACTTACCTCCGTGTGGGCTTCTATACGGAGGTCACCTTCCCGCAGAACGGCGTTCGTTTCATCGCCGTCAACAACGGCGTGGACAGTGCCAATCAGTCCGAAAACGACTTCGCGCCGTTTCTCAATATCATGAACGATTTTTACGCTCGTGATACAAGCAAGAAGGTCAGCGCCGTCTACCGGGCAAAGGGCAACAAGGGCGAACACACCGGCAACCATCCCATCTACGGGTATCTGAAAGACCCGGAGAACAAGCAGCGCTGGATCATCGACGAGGAAGCCGCCGCGGTTGTGCGCCGCATCTTCTACATGGTCATTGACGGCAAGGGTGTGTGCCAGATCGCGGATATTCTGTCCGAGGAAAAGGTGCTTTGCCCGTCCGCCTATCTTGCCGCAAAGGGCGCTGGCAATCGCAGAAACAGCAAGTTTGAAGATTCCTACCGCTGGTGGGGTACGACGGTGAGCTACATTCTCGCCCGCGTGGAGTACATGGGGCATACCGTCAATTTCAAAACCTTTAAGACCTGCTACCGGGACAAGCACCGCAAACAGGCTCCCAAAGAGGACTGGAAAATCTTTGAGAACACCCACGAAGCCATCATTGACAAGACCACATGGGAAACCGCGCAGAAGCTCCGCAGGACGATCCGGCGCGGCGACCGCAATAGAGAACCGAATCCGCTGACGGGCTGCTTTACTGCGGCGAGTGCGGTGCAAAAATGTATAACGAGCGCAGCGACGGGGACGCATACCATAAAACCCCGAAGGACAACTATGTCTGCGCTTCCCACCGCAAGAAAACAACATCCTGCACCATCCGCTTTATCCGCACCGAAATCGTCCGCGACCTGATTCTGGACGCACTGCAGAATGTAGCGACTTACGCCAGAGCCAACAAGGAGGATTTCGAGCAGCTTGTGATGCAGACCACCTCCGACGCGAGAAAGCGCAGCCTGCAAAGCGGCAGAACGGAGCTTGACCGTATCATGCGCCGCACAAACGAGCTGGACACGCTGCTGCAAAAGCTCTATGAGGACTACGCCCTCGGACGTTTGCCGGAGAAGCGGCACGCAAAGCTCTCCGCGCAGTATGAAGCAGAACAGGCGCAGCTTGAACAGCGCAGCGCCGAGTTGATGGAGCAAATGAATGCAGAGCAGGAAGAAAGCGTCAATGTTGACCGCTTCATGGAGTGGTAGACCGCTATACGGACTTTACCGAGCTGACCACGCCCATGCTCAACGAGTTCATCGACAAGGTGATTGTCTATGAGCGCAGGAAGATCAACCGCTATCAGTATGACCAGCAAATCGAGATTTATTCAATTTTATCGGTAAAGTAACGCTGCCGGAGGAAGAAATGGAGTCCGCGTTGAAAGCCCCGAAAACGCTTCATGTTGCCAGCAATTCCTGCTTTGCGCCCATCGGGGACTACCTCTCCGCGCAGGGCGAAGAAGCGATTGCGCTGCCGTTCTCCAAGGTGGAGGAACTGACCGGCAAGCCGCTTTTTGCAAGTCGGCGTACAAGTACGCTTCCTATTGGTACCCGGCACAGGACAGGCCGCTTTCAATACCATCTACAACGCAGGATATGACGTTGACCGCGTGGACTTAGCTGCCGGGATCGTGTATCTGACGAAAGCCGCATAACAGAACGAACACCCGCACCGTGCGTTTACAAGACGCATGGTGCGGGGTGCTTTTTGCGTTTTCAGGAAGATAGTTGCAAACTGGAAGTTGTCAGACTGTTGTATAAGCATTACCCGCCGTGTTCTTGAAATTCTGCTTTTCCAGCTATTGCTTTTTCTTCTTCGTTTTCCTGAATATCAATTCGCTCAATCTTGAAGACAACGGGCGTGTACCGTCATTGCAGCCGGCAAAGCGGCAAAGAAACATTCCGGCAACTTGACACACCCTATTCAAAAAGATGTGCTATAATTTCTTTTTTGAAAACTTCTCTCTTTCATTTAGTGTTTGCAGCTAAAACCGTAGTATATGAGTGAATCCGGAAAGGAGGTGGCGTGATGATTGATGATGAAAAAATTATCGAGGTTGTTTTTAGAGCGTTCCGAACAAGGCATACGGGAGTTGGACATGAAATACGGAAAAATCTGTCACAACCTTTCGTACAACATTGTAAACAGCAGACGGGACGCGGAGGAATGTGTCAACGACGCTTACTTGGGTGCGTGGAACGCTATTCCCCCGGTACACCCCAATCCCTTGTTGTCCTACATTGTGAAAATCGTGCGGAACATTTCCCTTAAAACCTATTGGAGAAAGGAAGCGGCAAAACGAAGCGGACACTATACGGTTGCCTTAGAGGAAATCGAGGGCTGCATCGCAGACCAGAAAACCGTGGAAGATGAAATTGAAGCCAGAGAGTTAGCCCGTATCATCGAGGCATTTTTGATACATTGACCGCAAAAGAGCGTGTTATCTTCATGCGCCGCTATGCGTATGCAGACACCTACTTACGCAGACATAGCAAAGCGCGTAGGTATATCTGAAAAAATGTATCCGTCCGGCTCACTCTGATCCGCCAGAAGATGAAGCAATACTTGATTGAAAGAGAGGTATTCGTATGACCACGAAATTGTTTTCCGAAGCCATTAGTGAAGTCGGCGATAAGTATTATGAGGAAGCCGAAAACTACCATTGCAAAAAGCATGGGTGGGTAAAATGGAGTGCTATGGCAGCTTGCTTATACCGTTGTACTTTTTACCGCCCTTTTCAGTTCTCCCCAACTATTTCCGTCAGCAAGGTACTACACCACCAGACAATCCGAACGGAGTGATTGTTGACAACCCTACTAACAATTCAGATGATGACACAACGCCTGCGAAATCTGAAATCCATGTCAGCATGGACAATATTTCCTTCAATGAGGTGGGGGCATTGAAGGATGCCGCACGTATATGGCGCAATCCGGAGCTATATGACCATATTCAGTGGGATAAAAACGCTGTAATCGAATACTATGGAAAAGACTTGTCCCCTGCATATATTCCAGATGGCTTGACCGCAGCCAATGGCAATGGCACTGCACGGGTTATTGTAGACAAAAAGCGGCAATATTGTAGAGGACACGGTTAGGCTCAATTTCTATCATGACTATTACGAAGATGGAAGCCCAAAAGCTGACAGAAGGCGTGACGGCGCGCAAGGGATTTTCTATCACGGCTTCAAAAATCGGCATTCTAAGTGATTGTATTTATCTTCTGCCCGAAAATGAAGTGAAAACTTCTGACATTGACGGAACGGCAGTTACCTTTGGTATCGTTCCATGCCCCCTATGGTCCGTATAACCCTGACACGCACGAACCGTTTGGCTACTATGATATGTATGTGGCTGAATTTGAATATGACGGTATCGAATATCAGATAGTCGCAGAACAAATGGAAGCCGAAGAAGTTGTAAAAAGTTGTATCGTCTATCATCTATGGAGAAGAAGTATTCGTTGACAAGTAATTGACACCAAAAAAGAGAATATACTACAGAGGGCAGCCGAGAAAATCGACTGTCCTTTTTCTATGCCTATGAGCAGAAAGGAGCGACCAACCATGACAAAGCCAAGAGAGAAAACCCGCGAGGAATTGACTGCCGAGATTGAGGACGGGAAGAAGAAAATCCGACAGCTTGAAAATTGGGAAAAGGTATTGCGGCAAAAGTTAAGCATTGTGAACAACTCCACTCACTTTGACATCTCCAAATCAACTTTAGCCCTGTGCTGCGTATTGAGCGCGGCACAGGGTTTTTTTCCGTTTCTGGCGATTTTGAGCAACACATTCGATGCCCTGTACGCAGGACGCACCTTTTGTATTTCGTGAAATCGGACGATAATCAGCCAAACCGCAAAAGATCACGCGAAACCGCGTACCAGCGGCACGACACCGCGAATCGCGGAACGGTGCAATCCATACGCGCAGACGGCAGATACTTCACGAATCCGGCAGGCATTGATTTTTCCTCCCTGATTTCAAGATCTTCCTGCCCGAAAATCCCTGTGAATCCGTATCGTTCGCAAAGTATTTACAGTTTCATTTGAAAAACCGTCTTGACAATATTCATCGGACTTTGACACCTGGATTTTCTTTAAGTGGATTTTCAAAACCTTCTGCGCGGTGCTGATCGTCACGAACACCTGGAACATTGTCATGGCGGTGTTCGATGTGGCGCAGAATGTGGTCAACCAGTCGGCGGCGTCATCATTTCGGACGCGGGCATTGACATATCCAGCGTGACCGCTGATCTGGAGACCCAGCTTGCAGACTGGAGCATCGGCGCCCTGCTGGGGCTGTGGTTCCAGAGCATCTTCGTGGGACTGTGTACGCAGATACTTTCCATCTGCATCTTCCTGGTCATTTACGGCAGAATTATTGAGGTGTATTTGGTGACTTCGATAGGTCCATCCCATTTGCCACGATGGTCAACCGGGAATGGGGAAACACAGGGCAGAACTATCTCCGTTCCCTTGCTGGCCCTGGGCTTCCAGGCGTTCCTCATTATGATCTGCGTGGGCATCTATGCGGTGCTGGTGGAGGGCATTTCCACATCCGGCGACAACATTTCCGGCTGCTATCTGGGGGTGCATGGGGTACACGGTGCTTCTGTGCTTTACTCTCTTTAAGACCGGCAGCCTCGCAAAATCCCTGTTCGGCGCCCACTAAAGGAGGCAGATATTTGAAAGTAGGCCTTGATCGATGATGTGGACTCACATAATTTTCCCAACCTGTGCCTGATGAAGCTCTCGGAGTATCACACCAGACGCGGGGACCGGGTAGAATGGTGGGACCCCAAAGCAAAAAAAATATGACCTTGTTTATAAAAGCCGGGTATTCACGGATACCTATTCCAGAGACAACATCACCGTGACCAATGCGGACCAGGTCATCCAGGGCGGCACAGGGTTACGGCCTCGGCGAAAACCTCCCGCATGAGATTGAGCATATTCGGCCGGACTATTTTCTCTATCCGCGGTTTTTAGGAACAGCCTACGGATTTTTGAGCCGAGGCTGTCCGGGAAACTGCGGATTTTGCATTGTCAGCGGTAAAGGAAGGGCGCAGGAGCGTCCGGGTGGCTGATCTTTCCGAGTTTTGGAATGGTGAGGAAGAAATCAAACTGATGGACCCGAACCTGCTTGCCTGTCCCGACCATGAAAAGGCTCATTGAGCAGCTAATTGAGAGCCGGGCGCTGGTGGACTTTACCCAGGGGCTCGATATTCGCCTTATCAGCCGTGATAATGTATCTCTGCTGAACAAGGTGCGGACCAAGGCGGTATATTTTGCCTGGGATAACCCGGAGGAGGATTTGACGGAGTATTTCCGCCGCTTTCGTGAACTTACTTCCATAAAGAGCGACCGAAACCGGCGTGTCTATGTGCTGACCAACTATGGAAGCACCCATGAGCAAGACCTTTACCGGGTGAACACCTTGCGGGCTTTGGGGTATGACCCCTATGTAATGATCTATGAGCGCCCCACCGCCCCACGCATTACCCGCCATCTGCAAAGATGGGTAAATAACAAACGGATTTTTTCATTCCGTATCAGATTTTAAGGACTATGCGCCGATGAAAAAGGAGGTGTAAAACATTGGCCTATGTAACGATCCCGAAGGACCTGAGCAAGGTGCAGAGCAAGATCCTGTTCGGGCTGACCAAGCGGCAGGTGATTTGTTTCGGAGCGGCGGCGCTGATTGGCGTGCCGCTTTTCTTTTTAGCCAAGGGCGCGCTGGGCACCACCACGGCGGCCTTGTGCATGATCCTGGTCATGCTGCCCTTCTTCCTGTTTGCCATGTATGAGCGGAACGGGCAGCCCCTGGAAGTGTTCCTGGGTCATCTGATTCAGAACAAATTCATCCGGCCGAAAGGTACGCATCTACCAGACCAACAATCTCTATTCCGCCCTGGTGCGGCAATCCCAACTGGAACAGGAGGTGAAGCGGATTGCGGGAAAAGGCAGAAAAACCGGCAAAGCGTAAGCTGACCCGTGACGAGCGCAGGCAGATCGAGGCGGCGATCCGGCAGGCAGGGCGATGGGAAAAACCATACGGTGCAGGACAGCATCCCTTTCCGCAATATGTTCCCGGATGGCCTGTGCCGGCTGGAGGGCGGGGCCTTCTCCAAGACCATCGCCTATGAGGATGTGAATTACCGCCTGGCTGGGCCGGAGGATCAGCGGAGCATCTTTGAAAGCCTCTGCGACTTCTATAACGGCTATGACCCCACCATTGGGGTGCAAATGACACTCAGCAGCCGGTATGTGGAGCATGGACCGGAGGAGGACCTGTTTGGTATCCGTCCCCAGGGCGACGACCTGGACCCCATCCGGGAGGACGCAGCCGGGATACTCCGTTTCCAGTATGAGCGGGGCAGCAACGGCTATGTGAAAACCAAGTATGTGACCCTGACCATCGAGGCGGAGAACCTTCCGGCAGCGGCGCGGCGCGGTTTGCCCGCATTGAGACCGACACTCTCAACCGCTTCAAGGTCATGGGGGCCGCCGCCCATGTGCTGGACGGGAAAGAGCGGCTGGAGCTGCTTCACGGCATCCTTCACCCGGAGGGCGGAAGGTTCGCCTTCGATTGGGACTGGCTGGCGCCAGCGGCCTTTCGGTCAAGGACTTCATCGCCCCGTCCTCCTTCCATTTTGGGGAGACCCGTACCTTCCGCATCGGCGAGATGTACGGCGCAGTCAGTTTTTTGCAGATCACCGCCCCGGAGATCCACGACCGCATTTTGGCGGAGTTTATGGAGACCGAGGGCAACATCCTGGTGACCATGCACATCCGGGGCATCAACCAGAACGAGGCCATCAAAATGGTCAAGCGGAAGATCACCGACCTGGACGCTATGAAGATACAGGAGCAGAAGCGGGCGGTGCACATGACTACATGGACGCTTACTCCCCCAGCGGCAATACTTGCTGGCCGGTGCGGCAGAAGACACTCAACGAGAGAATGTTCCTTGACGGCTTTCCTGGTGCTGCACGGCGGGCCGGCAATCGCCGTATCTCGGGCGGCAGCGTTGCTTTGAACCTACAATGACTTGCTAATCGGCTGGTTCCAGCAGGGACGAGCTTATGAGCAACCACGAAGGCATCAATCACTGCACGTCAAAATTGAGACTTCAGACACAGCCACCATCGCCGGCCTCTGGCAGGTGTTTGGGTGGGGACGCCAACCTCAACAACATGATCTGGATCCCATTGATTTCGGCACCCCCAGCAAGTCGCGGGGAGATCACCTTCTGATGACCCAGGATAAATAGGCCGGAGGGACATTCTTCCCTGGTGGCTTGATTTGAGCAGTCAGGTGATCAAGCTGTCCCCGTCCAGCACAAACTATGCTTTGAATCCCTGGGAAGAAACACGCTGACTGATTTCAGCTCAGGCAGACCTAACGGTTCTCTGGTTTAAATTGGACAACAGTTAACGGTTCTTCTGCTTTGAAGGGAACAGGCCATTGAAGCAGTTCTGAAATGGGGGCATCCCCAGGGCGACCAGAACCCCAAAGACCGCCGGATCGAGCATCTGGAGAACAGCAGACTTCATCTATATTGAGCTGGCAGGCGACCGGAATGCTGGCGGGCGGCTGAACATTTCATCGAACGGCTTTTGCCTATGCTGACCAATTCGAGGCCGGGCTGCTGTTCTTCAATAATGTCGTCCTTTGCGGATGACTTCCAGCATACCTGACCCAGCACGAGGTTGCAAACTGTGGACGAGGGCTAAATGGACAGATGGCAGTTTTCAGCCAACCGCAGGAATTTGGCATCAACGGCAGTCTGTTTGCCCTGGAACATTCATCCCGGAGGGTGATGATCGATTCCATGGTTCAGCTGCCTGGTTAGGTGTTTGAAGTTCTCCCCATGATCCTGGGCAGGCATGACTGCACGCGCCTTCTGGAGCAGGCGGGGAAAAACCAAATATTGCTGGCTTTTGCCACAATAAGCTTCTTGAGCATGGCAGAAAAACCGGCGCTCTCCGGCCGAGGTGGAACGGCTGCGGCCAGCAGGCCACAGGCA
>VOFK01000747.1_pt1 | contig 21514 bp, 31 predicted proteins | sample 5384121 | NCBI WGS metagenome assembly VOFK01 (sample SAMN12384730, study PRJNA508395) | human gut metagenome | isolation source: healthy gut J | host: Homo sapiens | reverse complement strand
ATACCGTTGAGTTTGTTTCGTTTATGCAGGCATTTGCAATCAACAACGGTATTGAGTTTCAGTCACTTCGATTCCGCTGCTCGACCTTGTAGCGGTGGAAAGTATTACGCATCGGACATTGTCCCCATCATGGGTGAAAACCGTATTCTCGCCTATCACGGTCTGAAACAACTGAACAGTAATCCCAGCGTTGGCATGAAAGCCATCATCGACGTGGCACGGACTTTCCGAGAAGGAAATTACCGTCAGTGATATTGTATTTAAGATCGGACCACGCATCAATGCGTCCGGACGTATCCAGAACAGGGAAAGAGGCCGTAACCTGCTCACGGAAAAAGGACTTCTCGGCAGCATTGGAGAAAGCCGGACAAATCAACCAATACAATGAAACCCGGAAAGATCTCGACAAAAGCATGAAGAGGCCAACAATATTGTTGCGCAATCTTTGGAAGGACTCTCGAACGCCGTTCCATCGTGCTTTACAACGAGGAATGTCATAAAGGTGTCATCGGCATTGTAGCCTCCCGTCTGACAGAAGTTTACTACCGACCGGCAGTCGGTACTCCCGAACAGATGACATGGCAACCGGTTCCGCACGTTCCGTTTCCGGGTTTGATGTTATAAGGCAATCGAATAAGCCGTGATCTGTTGGAGAACTTCGGCGGACATACGTATGCAGCCGGATTATCCATGAAAGTGGAAAATGTGGAAGTCTTTACCCGAAGATTCGAAGAGTATGTGTCACAACATATCCTGCCGGAACAAACCAGTGCCGTAATCAACATAGATGCGGAGATTGATTTCAGTGTGGATATTACATCAAAATTTCAATGACCTGAAGAAATTCAATCCTTTCGGTCCGGACAACATCAAACCGATCTTCTGCACATCATGTCTATGATTACGGTACCAGCAAGGTGGTTGGACGCGATCAGAACATATCAAACTGGAACTGGTTGACAACAAATGACGAATAAACGTTATGAACGGTATCCGCATTCGGACAAAGTTCTCATGGTGCTATATCAAGACGAAGCGTTCATTCGACATCTGCTATACACCGAAGAGAACACGCATAAGCGTGGCGAAGTCCAACTTCAAATCGAGGATATAAAGCCGATTGAATAAGTATCAGGAGATATTAAACAATACTGGGGTTATGACTCCTTCCGCGACTCTTGCAGGAGGAGATCATTACCAGTATCGGCGAAGGCAAAGACACACTGGGACTGATGCCTACCGGAGGCGGTAAGTCTATTACATTTCAAGTGCTCCGCTCTCGCTCAGGAAGGTATTTGTATCGTCATCACCCCCTTATCGCCTTTGATGAAAGATCAGGTGCAGAACTTGCGAAAACGGGGAATCAAAGCCCTTTGCCATCTATTCGGGCATGACACGGCAAGAAATACTTACCGCACTCGAAAACTGCATCTTCGGCAATTACAAGTTCCTTTATATCTCCGGAACGGCTGGATACGGAAATATTCCGTACCAAGTTGCGTTCGATGAAAGTCTCCATGATTACGGTGGACGAAAAGCCACTGTATCTCACAATGGGGATACGACTTCCGCCCGGCATATCTGAAAATCGCAGAAACGGGAGCTGTTGCCTGGAGTACCGGTACTGGCACTGACAGCTACAGCAACTCCCGAAGTCGTAAAAGATATCCAGACCCGACTGAACTTCCGGGAAGGAAATGTCTTTCGCATGAGCTTTGAACGAAAGAATCTGGCATATATCGTACGCAAACGGATAACAAAACCAAAGAATTGCTGCATATCCTCCAACGGATATCGGGCAGTGCAATACGTCCGCAACAGACGCCGCACCAAAGAAATCACCGAACTGTTGACAAACGAAGGAATAACCGCCGACTTTTTATCATGCCGGCCTGACAATGCCGTCAAAGACCTTCGGCAAAAAACGCTGGCAAAGCGGAGAAGTCCGTGTCATGGTGGCAACCAATGCTTTCGGCATGGGTATCGACAAGCCCGATGTACGTATCGTGCTGCATCTCGACCTGCCCGATTCACCCGAGGCCTATTTTCAGGAAGCCGGACGTGCCGGAAGAGACGGAGAGAAAGCTTATGCCGTCATCCTGTACGCCAAATCCGACAAGATGACACTCCACAAACGTATTGTCGACACCTTTCCCGAAAAAGAATACATCCTGAATGTCTCACGAACATCTTCAGTATTATTATCAAATGGCGATGGGTGACGGATTTCAATGTATCCGGGAATTCAATCTGAAGAATTTTTGCCGGAAGTTCAAATACTTCCCGGTGCCGGTAGACAGTGCCCTGAAAATACTGACACAGGCTGGCTATCTGGAATACACGGACGAACAGGATAATTCATCACGAATCCTCTTTACCATCCGTCGGGACGAACTGTATAAACTACGGGAAATGGGGAAAAGAAGCGGATGCCTTGATACAAACGATTCTTCGTTCGTATACGGGAGTTTTCACTGATTATGCCTATATCAGTGAAGAATCGCTTGGCCCTACGCACCGGACTGACACGCCAGCAAATCTATAACATACTGGTAACATTAACCAAACGCCGCATCGTCGATTACATTCCCCGCAAAAACTCCTTATATTATATATACACGCGAACGATTGGATCTGCGCTTTCTGCACATTCCCCCTATTGTCTACGAAGAGCGTAAAGCTCGGTATGAAGCTCGCATCAAGGCGATGGAAGAATATGTCATTTCGGAGAATGTGTGCCGAAGCCGGATGCTGCTCCGCTACTTCGGAGAGAAAAACGAGCATAACTGCGGACAATGTGATGTCTGCCTCAGCAACCGTGCCAGCAACGACTTATCTGAGAAATCTTATGAGGAATTGAAAAGGCAAATACTGGAGTTGCTTGGTCAAAGTCCACTAACTCCTGCCGAAATTGCCGATAAGATAAAAGCGGAAAAAAAGAAGATATCGGGCAAGTAATCCGATATTTATTAGACGAAGACGGACTGAAAGATGCAGGACGGAATGCTACATATTTCAAAATAAGTTATTACATTTGCAGACAAACTCTAAAATAACGCAACCATGCCGAACTTTTTAAATCTTTTTTCTCCGGTAAGTCTGAAACACCGGAAAGTGAAAAACAAAAAGAACGATCAGAAAAACTTCCGAAATATTCAAATATGACGGCCTGCGCGCACAGCGCATGGGACGTCCGGATTATGCCATAAAATGCTTCACCAAGGCACTTGCCATCGAAGAGGACTTCGAGACAATGGGTTACCTCAGCCAACTCTATATCCCAATGGGAGAAACAGAAAAGGCTCGCGAAATTCTGGAAAAAATGGCAGTGATGGAGCCCATGTCACCAGCACATTCCTCACATTGGCCAATGTCTGCTACATCCAGGAAGACTACAAAGCTATGGAAGAAGCTGCCAGCAAAGCAATCGCCATCGAAGAAGGAAATGCAGTCGCACACTTCCTGCTGGGAAAAGCCCGCAAAGACAGGATGACGAAATCACTGACCATTGCCCATCTGACGAAAAGCCATCACTCTGAAAGACGACTTCATCGAAGCTCGTCTGATGCGCGCAGAGGCTTTGCTACAAATGAAGCAATACAAGGAAGTAATGGAGGACATAGACGCCGTAATCGCCCAGAATCCGGAAGAAGAGACCGCCATCCTGCTGCGTGGCAAGGTGAAAGAAGCCAACGGACAGGAAGAAGAAGCAGAAACGGACTACAAATTTGTAACGGAAATAAACCCATTCAACGAACAAGCCTACCTCTATCTGGGACAGCTTTATATCAATCAGAAGAAACTGACAGAAGCTATCAGCCTGTTTGGACGAAGCCATCGAACTGAACCCGAATTTCGCCGAAGCCTATAAAGAACGCGGACGTGCCAAGCTATTGAGCGGTGATAAAGACGGCTCCGTAGAAGATATGAAGAAGTCACTGGAGCTGAACCCGAAAGATGAAGCCGGTCTGAACGGAGAAATTCAAGAATCTGGGACCGAAAGCCAGGAAGCACTTCCGGGAATCTTCTAAGCAGACAGCAGTATATACTCATTTTCAACTGAAACATTACTGTCATATCAGGTGACCTTTTCATCTTTTTTTAGGGAAGAAAACAAAAAAGTATCGCTTTTTGTTTGCATCTAACAGAAAATTATTACTTTTGCCCCAGAATTAGAAACCAAAGCAAAACAAAGATTCGTATGAAATCATTTTCTTATGCATATTACTTCTTTTTTTACTTTTACTTTAGCCAGAAAGTAGAGCGGGAGTTTGTATGTATCAAGTGACATGATGCTTAAGGACTGAGATGAAGAAATTAATCATATAAATCCCGCTTCCATATGGACGCGGGATTTTTTTCATATAACCCTATTAGAACAATGAAAAAAAGATAGCAATTCAAGGAACACTCGGCTCATATCACGATATCGCCGCACACAAGTACTTCGAGGGAGAAGAAATAGAGTTAATCTGTTGTGCCAGCTTCGAAGACGTGTTTACTTTTCGATACGGAAAGACAGCCAAGTTATCGGAATGCTAGCCATCGAAAATACGATAGCGGGAAGCCTGCTGCACAACAATGAATTGTTGAGACAAAGCGGCACACAGATTATCGGTGAATACAAGCTGCGCATCTCACATAGCTTCGTCTGTCTGCCCGAAGAAAACTGGGAAGACCTGACAGAAGTCAACTCCCCACCCTATCGCCCTGATGCAATGCCGTGATTTTCTGAATCAGCATCCGCAACTCAAAGTAGTGGAAGGAGAAGATACGGCACGCAGCGCGGAAATCATCAAGAAAGAAAACCTGAAAGGGCATGCAGCTATCTGTTCAAAAGCTGCGGCAGAACGGTATGGAATGAAAGTGCTGCAAGAAGGCATCGAAACCAATAAACACAACTTCACCCGTTTTCTGGTAGTTGCCGATCCATGGCAGGTAGACGAACTTCGCCAGCATCACGCAAAAGCGACCAATAAAGCAAGCATGGTATTCACATTGCCACACACAGAAGGAAGCCTGTCACAAGTATTATCCATTCTTTCGTTCTACAACATCAATCTGACAAAGATACAGTCCTTCCCATCATCGGCCGGGAATGGGAATATCAATTTTACGTTGACGTGTCTTTCAACGACTATCTGAGATATAAACAATCTATTGCAGCAATTACTCCATTAACCAAAGAACTTAAAATATTAGGCGAATATGCAGAAGGAAAGTCAAACGTATAAAATCGCTCCTGCCGAAAGATTGGCAAGTGTCAGCGAATACTACTTCTCGAAGAAACTGAAAGAAGTAGCGCAAATGAATGCGGAAGGTAAAGACGTTATCAGTCTGGGTATCGGAAGTCCTGATATGCCTCCTTCCAAAGAAACAATCGAAACATTGTGCAACAATGCACACGATCCCAACGGACACGGCTACCAACCGTATGTGGGCATCCCGAACTTCGGGAAAGGTTTCAGCCTGGTATCAAAATGGTACAAGTAGAACTGGGAACCCGAATACGGAAATACAGCCACTGATTGGTTCTAAAGAAGGTATCCTTCATGTCACACTGGCTTTCGTTAATCCGGGTGAACAGGTATTGGTACCCAATCCGGGATACCCTACTTATACTTCACTGAGTAAAATACTCGGTGCGGAAGTGATCAGCTATGACCTGAAAGAAGAGGATGGATGGATGCCCGACTTTGAAGCATTGGAAAAGATGGACCTGAGCCGCGTGAAACTAATGTGGACCAACTATCCGAATATGCCGACAGGAGCCAACGCCACCCGGAACTCTACGAACGTCTGGTAGACTTCGCACGCCGCAAGAATATCGTCATCGTGAATGACAACCCGTACAGCTTTATCCTGAACGAAAAGCCGATCAGTATTCTCAGTGTACCGGGAGCCAAAGAATGCTGCATCGAATTCAACTCCATGAGCAAAAGCCACAACATGCCGGGATGGCGCATCGGTATGCTGGCATCGAATGCAGAATTCGTACAATGGATACTGAAAGTAAAAAGCAATATCGACAGCGGAATGTTCCGTGCCATGCAACTGGCAGCTGCCACAGCTCTGGAAGCCGAAGCGGACTGGTACGAAGGCAACAACCAAACTATCGTGGCCGCCGCCATCTGGCCGGTGAAATAATGAAAACGCTGGGTGTACCTACGATGAAACCAAGTGGGAATGTTCCTTTGGGGAAAGATTCCCGCTTCCTGCACCAAAGACGTAGAGAACTGACTGAAAAAGTATTGCATGAAGCAAGAGTCTTCATCACCCGGGATTTATCTTTGGCAGCAACGGAGCAAGATACATCCGTATTTCTTTTGCTGCAAAGATGCCAAGCTTAGCGGAGGCATTAGAAAGAATCAAGAAACTTTCTTAAAAAAGACCGATTAGAATAACTCAAAAAGGCAGACCTGACAAACGGCTGTCCCAAAGAATAAGCAACAAGAATAAAATAAAAACAATAAGAATATGGAACTCGAATCAATTTTATTACCAGGTATTGAAGCTAAAAGACCGATGGTTATTGCCGGTCCGTGCAGCGCAGAAACTGAAGAGCAAGTAATGGACACCGCCAAACAGCTGGCAGCTAAAGGACAAAAATATACCGCGCCGGCATCTGAAACCGCGTACCAAACCGGCAGGTTTCGAAGGGATCGGTGTAGAAGGACTTGCCTGGCTGAAGGAAGTAAAGAAAGAAACAGGTATGTATGTTTCTACCGAAGTAGCGACTGCCAAACACGTTTACGAATGTCTGAAAGCCGGAATCGATATCCTTTGGGTGGGTGCACGTACCACAGCCAATCCTTTTGCCGTACACGAAATTGCCGATGCGCTGAAAGGAGTAGATATCCCGGTGTTGGTAAAGAACCCGGTAAATCCCGACCTCGAACTATGGATCGGTGCACTGGAACGTATCAATAATGCCGGATTGAAACGCCTGGGAGCCATTCACCGCGGTTTCAGCAGCTACGACAAAAAGATATACCGCAACCTTCCGCAATGGCACATTCCTATCGAACTGCGCCGCCGTCTGCCTAATCTGCCGATTTTCTGCGACCCGAGCCACATCGGAGGAAAACGCGAACTGATTGCCCTGCCTCTGCCAACAGGCAATGGACCTCAACTTCGACGGTCTGATCGTAGAAAGCCACTGTAATCCGACTGTGCATGGAGCGATGCTTCTCAGCAGGTAACTCGGATGTACTCGACTACATTCTCAATTTACTGGTGATCCGTACAGAAACCCAGACCACAGAAAGTCTGACTCAGTTGCGTAAGCAAATCGACGAATGTGACGACAACATTATTCAGAACTGGCAAAAAGAATGCGCGTAGCACGTGAAATCGGTACTTATAAGAAAGAACATGGAATCACCGTTCTTCAAGCCGGACGCTACAATGAAATTCTGGAGAAACGCGGTGCGCAAGGAGAACAATGTGGTATGAGCGCAGACTTTATGAAGCTTATCTTCGAAGCAATCCACGAAGAGTCTGTCCGCCAACAGATCGAGATTATCAATAAATAAAAAAGCGAAAGAGAAATCAAGAATCAAATGGAAACTAACAAATAAACTGAGGCCGACCAGAAAGTCAATAGTAACTCAAAAACTCTCCAATAAATAATAGATATGAGAATATTAATCCTCGGAGCCGGCAAGATGGGCTCCTTCTTTACTGATATACTGAGCTTTCAGCATGAGACAGCCGTGTTCGATGTCAACCCGCACCAGTTGCGTTTCGTGTATAATACCTATCGCTTCACCACATTGGAAGAGATCAAGGACTTCGAACCGGAACTGGTTATCAATGCCGCTACAGTAAAGTATACGCTGGACGCCTTCCGCAAAGTATTGCCTGTGCTTCCCCAAAGACTGTATCATCAGTGACATCGCTTCCGTAAAGACAGGACTGAAGAAGTTCTACGAAGAAAGCGGATTCCGGTATGTCTCCAGTCACCCGATGTTCGGTCCGACATTTGCCAGCCTCAGCAATCTGAGCAGCGAGAACGCAATTATCATCAGTGAAGGAGACCACTTGGGAAAGATTTTCTTCAAAGATCTCTACCAGACGCTACGCCTGAATATCTTCGAATACACGTTCGACGAACATCATGAAACGGTAGCATACTCGCTCTCCATTCCGTTCGTTTCGACTTTCGTTTTTGCTGCAGTGATGAAGCATCAGGAAGCTCCAGGAACTACTTTCAAGAAGCATATGGCTATCGCAAAAGGACTACTGAGCGAAGATGATTACCTCCTTCAGGAAATCCTGTTCAACCCACGCACCCCGGGACAAGTAACCAATATCCGGACGGAGTTGAAAAATCTTCTCGAAATCATCGAAAAAGAAAGACGCGGATGGCATGAAAGCCTATCTTACGAAAATTCGGGAAAAGATCAAATAAGCCTTTTGAATGAAGAATGAAGAATGATGAATGAAGAATTAGCTGCGCTATCACGCTGCAAAAGTAATTCTTCATCCATCATTCTTCATTTCTATGCCCTCATAGGTTAATTCTTATATCGGACACACATTAGGGGCAGTCCGAAAAGCCTGTTTGAGCTCCATACTGTACCGAAATGAACTAAATTATAAATTAAGGATTAGGCACGGATGACACGGATTTCACGGTTGTTTTACGTAATCATAGCACTAAAAACCGTGAAATCCGTGTCATCCGTGCCTAAATATATTCTTTTCCGTACAGAAAGAAACAAACTGAAAACAACCGGGGTTTCGGATCGATCCCGCATTAGATAAGATTTAACGATCCCCTGCAAAAAAAGTTCTTTGCAGGGGTTTTTTATATGTACCTTTGTATCCGCAAAAACGGAATGACAGGAGAAAAGAAGAATGATAGATCAAACCACCATAGACCGTATTTTAGATGCCGCACAGATTGTAGATGTAGTATCTGAGTTTTTCACGCTGCGCAAACGCGGAGTGAATTATGTAGGTCTGTGCCCGTTCCACAACGAAAAGACCTCCGTGCCCATTCAGTGTCTCTCCAGCCAAAGGACTTTGTAAATGTTTCAGCTGCGGCAAAGGTGGAAACTCAGTCCACTTCATCATGGAGCACGAACAGATGTCGTATTACGAGGCACTGAAATATCTTGCCAAGAAATACAACATCGAAATCAAAGAACGGGAACTGACCAATGAAGAGAAACAAGCGCAGACAACGCGTGAAAGTATGTTCATTGTCAATAACTTCGCCCGTGACTACTTCCAGAATATCTTAAAGAATCATGTAGACGGTCGCAGCATCGGTTTGGCTTATTTCCGCCAGCGTGGATTCCGTGATGACATCATCGAAAAATTCCAGTTAGGCTACTGTACGGAAAGCCACGATGCCATGTCACAAGAAGCATTGCGCAAAGGCTACAAAAAGAGTTCCTTGTAAAGACAGGCATCTGCTACGAGACGGACGACCATCGTCTTCGTGACCGCTTCTGGGGACGTGTGATTTTCCCCCTGTTCATACGCTCTCGGGGAAAGTGGTCGCATTCGGCGGACGTGTACTTAAGTACTGCAACCAAAGGGGTGAAAGTAAAAATACGTCAACTCTCCCGAATCGGAAATTTACCATAAAAGCAACGAACCATACGGAATTTACTTTGCCAAACAAGCAATTGTAAAGCAAGACCGATGTTTCCTGGTCGAGGGATACACGGACGTTATCTCTATGCACCAATCGGGCATAGAAAACGTAGTTGTTCTTCGGGAACCGCACTGACTCCGGGGCAGATTCGTCTGATTCATCGTTTCACCAACAACATTACCGTACTCTATGACGGTGACGTAGCAGGTATCAAAGCCTCTATCCGTGGTATTGACATGCTGCTGGAAGAAGGCATGAATATCAAAGTATGCCTGTTGCCGGACGGAGACGACCCGGACTCTTTGCCCGCAAACATAATTCGGAGGAGTTTCAGACATTCATCCGTGAACACGAAAAAAGACTTTATCCGCTTCAAGACGGATCTTCTGATGGAAAGATGCGGGTAAAGATCCGATCAAACGAGCGGAACTGATATCTAATATCGTACGAAGTATTTCCGTCATACCGGAAGCCATTATACGAGATGTCTACATCAAGGAATGTAGTCAGCACCTGCGCATCGAAGAAAAGTTACTGGTAGCGGAAGTGGCCAAGTTAAGAGAGGCGCAAGCCGAAAAAGCGAACCGCCCCAGCTACAACAATACAACTTCAACCGCCAACAGCAGCTCCGAAGCTTCTAATGTATCCGGTATTCCGGGTTATCCCGGCGGCTCAGGTCCTTATGGTACCGGAATGCCACCGGAACCGTTTATGATGATCAAGGTAATATCGTATCCTTTGCAGATCCGATGCCTGCCACTTCAGAAGGCGCAACAGGATTTCCTCCCGGAGAGGTTTCTCCTTCCACTAATACAGCTGTTTCCAGCGATTCTTATACCTCTTTTTATTCCGCAGGAAGGAAAAGAGGGCCAGGAGTTTTTACAAGTTCGAGCGACTGATCTTACAAGCAGTGGTCCGTTATGGTGAAAAAAGATCATGTGCAACCTTACTGACGAGGAAGGAAATGAAGTTCCGGTAACCGTTATCGAATACGTGATTAATGACCTGAAAGAAGATGATTTAGCTTTCCATAATCCGTTACACCGGCAGATTCTGACAGAAGCCGCTACGCATATACACGATACCGGATTCATCGCAGAACGCTACTTTCTGGCACATCCCGACCAGACCATCAGCAGATTGAGCGTGGATCTGATCAATGTACGTTACCAGCTAAGTAAATATCACTCGAAATCACAGAAACTCGTAACAGACGAAGAGCGTCTCTACGAACTCGTCCCGATGCTGATGATCAATTTCAAATATGCGATCGTTACGGAAGAGTTAAAGCACATGCTTTATGCACTGCAAGATCCGGCATTAGCCCATGACAATGAGAAATGTAATTCGCTGATGCAACGTTACAATGAATTGCGGGAAGTACAAAGTCTGATGGCGAAACGCCTGGGCGACCGTGTTGTATTACGCTAAATTCCTCATCGGTGCCGCTCCCCACCTCCTCATCGGTGCCGAAGCACTCCTTCCCCGGTGCCGGAGGCAGCCCTCATCGGTGGGGAACTACATCGTCCACATTTTTGTAAAGCGTATTACACCCTGCCGTGCTGAATCAGATTCATAAACTCTTCACGAGTCTTGGCCTGATTGAAAGCTCCTGTAAAGTCTGAAGTAGTAGTAATAGAATTCTGTTTTTCCACACCGCGCATTTGCATGCACATATGCTTTGCCTCCACTACCACCATCACTCCCAAATGGGTTCAGAGTTTCCTGGATGCAATCTTTTGATTTGCAGCGTCATGCGTTCCTGCACTTGCAGGCGATGGGAAAAGATATCGACTACCCGGGCAATCTTGCTCAATCCCGTGATGTAGCCGTTAGGGATATATGCCACGTGCGCTTTTCCATAGAATGGCAGCATGTGGTGTTCGCAGAGAGAGAGAAAAGAAATCAATGTCTTTCACAATCACCATCTGACTGTATTCTTCCTGAAACTTAGCCGAACGCAACACTTCATGAGGGGTCCATGTGATAACCTTTCGTCAGACTCAGCATAGCCTTGGCAACACGCTCGGGGGTCTTCAGCAAACCTTCCCGTCCGGCATCTTCACCCAACAAAGTTATAATACTGTGATAATGACTTTTCAACTCCTCCAGATTCGGAGAGACAATTTCTTCTTTTTTCTAACATGATACAATTATAAAGGAATATTGATCTGGTCTTTTGACGATAGAGACCTCTTTGAATACACCGGTTGCCTTGAGTTTACGCATCATCGCGTCCGCCTCTTCAATGCTCCGGAAATCACCCACACGACAGAGCCAGCGGGGGGATTGAACGAAGTGTAAATCGTCAGTTCGGGGAAATACTCTTTGATGCGGGAAGCTACACGATAAGCATCATTCTTTGCCTCACGGGTATTATTGCCGGCATACGCCTGTATTCTGAATCCGGCTGCCTTCAACACTTTCTGTTCGCCCATACCGAAGGACGTTCCACCCTATCAATGCCTCTATCTTAGGGTCTTGATGAATCGTCACCTTTCCCTGTCCCGGCACTGTACGCTCCAGACTCTTGATGATGTTCTGCGCATGTGCACCAACAGCGGTAAAAGCCAGCATCCATAAAAGTAAACCTTAGTTTTCTCATTCGATAAAAGTTTATATTTCAGGCAAATGGATTAAAATGGATTTCACGGTTAGCTGCGCACAGTCTTTAAATCCATTTTCCGTGTCATCCGTGCCTAAAAATTTAATTATGCGTTGAACGCATCGATGATACCCTTGAAGTCAGAAACTTTCAAGGCAGCACCACCAATCAGTCCACCGTCTACGTCGGGGTTAGAGAACAGTTCCTTTTCGCATTAGAAGGCTTACAGCTGCCACCATAAAGGATAGAGCAGTTGTCAGCAATTTCCTTACCATACTTTTCAGCAATCAAGGAACGGATGAAAGCGTGGATTTCCTGTGCTTGTTCTGCAGTAGCAGTCTTACCGGTACCGATAGCCCAAACCGGCTCGTAAGCCAAAATAATCTTAGAGAAATCTTCGGCAGACAAAGAGAATACAGAAGCCAGCTGAGCGGCTACCACTTCATTCTGCTTGTTTGCTTCACGTTCTTCCAATACCTCACCGATACAGAAAATCGGAGTCAGACCGTTAGCCAAAGCCAATTTTACTTTTTCTTCCAGAATAGCAACTGTTTCACCATAGTAAGCACGACGTTCAGAGTGACCCAGAATGACATATTTTGCACCAGTAGAAGCAACCATAGCAGCTGATACTTCGCCGGTATATGCGCCTGACTCCTTGTCTGCACAGTTTTCTGCACCTACACCAATCTTGGCAGCGTCTACCAAAGGAGTAACAGATGCCAGGTGGATAAACGGAGTACAGATGATTACATCACAGTTAGGCTTTTCGTTAGCCAATGTTTCATTCAGTTCTTTTGCAAGAGCAATACCCTCTTGGAGGGTTTTGTTCATTTTCCAGTTTCCTGCAACAATGTTTTTTCTCATTTTGTTTTATTATTAAAAGGGTTAATGTATTTACTATTTACTATTTGATACTATTGTTGTCTGAGGCGTTGTTTCTCCCGGCGCCTTACGACTAAAATATCGACACAAAGCACCATCATCAGAGGAAGGATGAACCACAGCAACACATAGCCTATTGTTTGTAAGTCACTTTCCTGCTTCTGCTTGCCCAATTCCAACTTGTCCAGGCTATCGGTCAGCACATATTCATCAGGCAGCCGGTTGTCACTCCACTTATTCAAAATTGTTCCGTCCTTTACCAACAGCAAACCGGGATTTGAACGGATAATGGTCTTCAGCGTAATATCATCTGTCTGGCAGAAAGGGTATTCCGCTCCAGTCTTGTCACGCCACAATTCTATCTCGTCTTCCGGAGATGAAGTCAAGGCATAAAAGCCATAACCATGCTCCACACTGTAATCGTATATTTCATTGATAAGGTCGATGTTACTGTCGTCCGCTCCTTCTATCCGATGGGCAACCAGCAGAAACGTATATCCTTTATCCGACAGTACGCTGTCCGTTATATCTTCCCATGTATCCAGACTCATCATGGAAAAATCATGAATGGGAGGTTCATAACCTTTTTCCTTCAGTATCGTACGCGATTCTACAAACGTCCATGTACTGTCCGGATAGTTGTCCAATGTAAATTCCTGACGCTTTCCTCCTTTTTCCAAAATGAACCGGCTTTCAAACACGCTTGGTTTAGCACCTTCCGGAATTTCCATGCCCGCCTTGATATTCGCTCCAATTCTGTAAGGTCGGAAATCAAGTATCGGCAAATTCTCCAGGCAATAGAAGGACAACGCAAACACAAATAGAAACGTATACATGGAAATCATCCACTCCATCTTCGGAGTAATGAAACGCACCAGTAAATCCTGCCACTTGAATACAGATACTGCCGCCACCAACAATACTACGTTCTTGCCGAAAGTCTGCCAATTGGTCAATATCCACGCATCACCGAAGCATCCGCAGTCGGATACCGGATTCGCCAAAGCCAGATAAAGTGTTAGCGGAGTCATTACAACCATCAGCAATAATGCCAATACAGATGCCACCTTCCGGCGTATACCCAAAAACAAGAAAACACCTACACTGAACTCTATGGCAGACAACGCTATCCCTACCAGCAAGGGCGCATAAGAAGGAAACCAGGAAATCATGCCGAAAGCCGTCAGGTAATCTTGAATTTTATAGAAGAAACCCAACGGATCAACAGCTTTCACAAATCCGGAAAATATGAACAAAGCCCCCAGCAGAAAACGGCAGAGGTTCACCCAAACTTTCCCGACAATATGTTTCTTGTCAATCTCCAAATTCAATCTTAATTAAGCCGAATACGGAATAGTTAATCATATCCATATAATTGGCATCAATACCTTCCGAAACCAAAGTCTCCCCGGACAAGCTTTCAATCTGCTTTGTCCGGTAAATCTTCATCAATATCAAATCCGTATACGAACTGATACGCATACTACGCCAAGCCTCATCATAATCATGATTTTTGGCAAGCATCAACTCCAAAGAGGTTTTGGCATATTTGTCATACAGCACCAATGCCTCTTCATTGGTCATATCGGCAGCTTCGGCATAACCAAGTTCCAACTGTATCAGCCCTACAATTCCATAGTTGACAATAGCTATGAATTCAGAACGGATGCCTTCGTCTACCAAAGTCACCCCTTTCGTTTCAATACTTCTGATACGGTTGGCTTTGATGAATATCTGATCTGTTACGGAAGACGGACGAAGAATGCGCCACGCCGGACCGTAATCATGAAGTTTCTTAGAGAACAAGTCACGGCAAACCGCAATGACATGTTCAAATTGTTGCTTGGTATCTTTCATTTCCTTTTTTCACAGTGCGCTGCAAAGATAGGAATAATTAAAGAAAAAGAAAAAGAGGGCACTCTAAAATCTATTAAAGTACCCTCTTCTATAGAGATTGTTTACGTTTTTATGAGCAGCGCAATACTTGTCCCGGTCTCAGGATTGTTTTACGCGTAATTCTGTTCAGTTTGCAAAGCTTGTCGATGGAGGTTCCCTGACGTGCTGCAATCCGTCCCAATGTGTCTCCCTTCTTTACCTTATAGAACAGACCTTCACCCGATGCCATGCTACGCGCCGTACCGGAAGAGCCTTTTGTCTTATGGAAAGTATAGGAATCAGCTACGATATCCTGCTTTTCAAAATCAAACATAAGCGCAGGATTGATGGGAATACCCAAGAAACGGGTTTCAAAGTGAAGGTGTGAACCGGTAGAACGTCCGGTATTTCCTCCCAATGCAATCGGTTCGCCGGCTTTTACCAACTGGTTTGTATCAACTAATTGTTTAGACAAGTGTCCGTAAACTGTTTCCAAGCCATTGTCGTGACGAATCACCACATATTTTCCATATCCTCTGCGTTCATATTTCACGATACGCACTTTACCATCAAAAAGCCGCAACGGATTGTATCGCCGATACATAACTTTCAAGTCGAGGCCGTTGTGCATTCTTCTCCAACGGCGGTCCGAAAGGTGAGTAATCTTCGTACTCGGAGTCGGCATATGGAAACCTGTCAAGTCGATGGTGTAAGCTATCCGGAATAATGGCATTTCCATAAGAATGCGCATACTGCGTTGTTCCAGTTCGGATAAAGACTTAAAACCCGATATTCCGATTGTTCGGCACGGATCTGTTTCTGCAGTGCCAAAAGAATCTACGGTTTTTAATTTCTTGTCTATCGGGGCCTGGCGGGCAATCAGGTCTTGCGAGAAAAGAGCTCAGGCTGACCATAGCTGCTACAGCTACCAATCCTGTTTTAATAATGCAATTGAAATTCATTCGTTCTTGTCAATTCAAATTAATACTCGTCATTCGCATACACAGGTAATCAAAAAGTCGCCTGTTTGTAGTCGAATATTTCTTCAGGTTTAAAAAATCTCGTTAATTCGATGGCCGCAGTTTCCGGAGAATCGGAAGTATGAACGATGTTTTCTTGAAAACTCATACTATAATCCCCACGAATGGTTCCCGGCGCAGCCAGACGTCCATTAGTTGGTCCCCGCCAACGTACGGACTGCTTGAATAGCATCCACACCCTCATAACAACAAACAATGACAGGAGTTGCCATCATCGAATCTTTCACGCGCTGAAAGAAAGGCTTTGCTGCTCAGGTGGGCATAATGTTCGCTTAATAATTCATCCGTCAGTTGCATCATTTTCATGCCGGCCAACCGTAGTCCTTTACTTTCAAAGAGATGAGTAATCTCACCAACCAATCCCCGTTGAAGGGTACACGGCTTCAAAATAACCAGCGTTTTTTTTTTCGATCATGATGTGTGACTTTCAAAAGATTAAACTATACACTTACTATAAAAAATTCCCCCAAAGATAGTATTTTCCGACGAAAGGGCAAGTAAGTCATTAACTATTTTTCAGAAGTACAGAGATGAAAAGGACAGAATAAGCGACGTTACAGCCCTATAAATAGGAGGGATAAGAATGAAATATGTTTTGCAACACATTTCCGCAAATAAACTGCATGTTTAACCGTTTTTCAACTTATAGCCGCCCAGTTAACATTCGTTTTCCGTAAGAGCTTCAAGTTGCCGCCACAAGATTTCGTTCTCCGGATGCTGTGCTGACGGGTCGTTTCTACAATACTTTCGGCTATCGAACGGACATATTGCAGCAGCTGTCCGTCACGGGCTATATCGGCAATCTTCAGATCGAAGGCAATGCCGCTCTGCTGTGTCCCTTCCAAATCTCCAGGACCACGCAGTTTCAAGTCTGCTTCCGCTATTTCAAAGCCGTCATTAGTCCGCACCATTATCTCCAGCCGTTTCCGCGTGTCTTCAGTCAGTTTGTAGTTCGTCACAAGGATACAATAAGACTGTTCTGCTCCACGCCCTACTCGACCGCGCAACTGATGTAACTGTGATAACCCGAAACGTTCTGCATTTTCAATAATCATAACCGAAGCATTCGGAACGTTCACTCCCCACCTCAATGACAGTAGTAGCCACCATAATCTGCGCTTTTACCCGAAACAAAAAGCTGCATTTGCTCATCCTTCTCGGCTGGTTTCATTTTTGCCATGCACTTTACAAACCGTACACTTCGGAAACTCTTTTCCAGAATATGCTGATACCCTTCTTCAAGATTCTTCAAGTCAATCTTTTCGCTTTCCTTAATCAGCGGATAGACAATATAAACCTGACGTCCCTTCTTCGTCGATTTGTTTACGTACCGAACGATACATGCTTTCCCCGGCGATTGTCGAATTGATGGATAGTAGTAATCGGTTTTCTTCCGGGTGGAAGTTCATCGATAACAGACACGTCCAAGTCACCGTACAAAGTCATCGCCAACGTACGGGGAATGGGAGTGGCAGTCATTACAAGTACATGCGGAGGTTGAACATTCTTACTCCAAAGACGGGCACGTTGAGCCACGCCAAAACGATGTTGTTCGTCAATCACAACGAAGCCTAAAGAAGAGAAATTGACAGTATCTTCAATAACGGCATGTGTGCCTATTAATATCTTCACATCTCCGGTCAACAATCCTGTCAGAATCGCTTCTCTCCTTTTTCCTTTAATCGAACCTGTCAGTAGCTCAACACGAATGTCCATGCCAAAAAGCAATTCCTTGATGGTTTCGTAGTGCTGGTTTAGATTTCGGTGGGAGCCATCATACATGCCTGAAAACCGTTATCCAAAGCAAGCAGCATACTCATCAATGCCACCAGCGTTTTTCCGCTTCCTACATCTCCCTGCAAAAGGCGATTCATCTGTCTGCCACTGCCGACATCGTTCCGTATCTCTTTCAACACCCGTTTCTGCGCACCCGTCAGTTGGAAAGGAAGATTCTTTGTATAAAAAATGTATGAACACATCTCCCACTTTTTCAAAGATGTATCCACGATACCTTTTCTGCCTGTCTTTGGCATATCGGAGAATGTTTAACTGAACATAAAACAGTTCTTCAAATTTAAGACGGTATTGTGCCCGACGGAGGACGTCAGGATTGGTTGGAAAGTGGATATTCCAGAGCGCTTCCGTCAGAGGCATCAGATGATGGTCCGACAAAATCTTGGGAGAAAGCGTTTCAGGCAGCGGTTCCTGTATCTGCTGGATCACCGTAGCCATCATCTTCTCAATCGCATGCGAATTGAGAAAACTGCGTTTCATCTTCTCCGTCGTATTATAATAAGGTTGCAGTCCGACGGAAGAAAGTTTCAGATCATCCGGCTTATCGATGTCGGGATGTGCCACATTGATACGACCGTTAAAAACAGTAGGCTTACCGAAAATGATATATTCTTCGTGAAGTTTGTACTTACCTAATATATACTTGATGCCTTGAAACCACACCAAATCCACGACTCCTGTACCATCCGAAAAATGCGCTGTCAAACGGCGCTGCCGTCCTTCTCCTATCGTCTCGAAGCCGAGAATTTCTCCTTTCAACTGGATATACGGCATGTTGCCATCTATTTCGTGAATGTAATAGATGCGGCTCCGGTCAACATATATTTATAAGGGAAATAATAAATCAGATCGTACAACGAATAGATTTCCAACTCCTTATTTAATACAGCGGCTTTCTGAGGCCCTACACCGGAGATAAATTTGATGTCGCGTGTGGTTAAATCGAACATTTACAAGAGAGCACTCCCGATTTTTAAATCGAAAGGAGTTGTTATTTTTTATATTTTCACGGTTACCTTCTGCCAGATACACAGGTATTCCCATTGCTTCAACAACGGAAGCGTCATCTGTAAAGAAGGAAGTAAATTCCTGTCCATAGGCTTGTTGCAGCAACTCCACATCAAAAACTTGCGGCGTTTGCACCAGTTTATAATCAATCCGGCTGACTGTTTCGCTTCCGGCATCCGTCAGATGGCGCAGCGTTTCGACTACATCCACCACCGGAATCACAGCTTTATGCTGTTCCGCCAGCTTGTAACACCGGCGAATCACTTCTACTGATACAAACGGGCGTACTCCATCGTGCACTCCCTACCAATCCCGGCTCTTGCACCAGTGCCAGCCCGTTCTTTACCGGAATGAAAGCGTGTTTCACCTCCATTCTGCAAGGACATGTTTTACCGTAAAAATGATGTTCTTCGCAAAGCTGTTTCCAAAAAGTCCTGCTGTTCCTGCGGGAAGTACCAATAATTTGAAGTGCCTCGTCATATCTCCGAAGAATGCTTCCAGCGTATGCATCAACACAGGTTTGCCACCGACAGGAAGAAATTGTTTGGGAAGATCACTTCCCATTCGCAAGCCCTTTCCACCGGCGACAATAATCACAGATTGTTTCATATACAGCTTAGCGTTTTACGCACATCGCTTCTACCAGTTCGTCTACTTTTTTCTTTTGCCTACCAACAGGTCAACGATTGTCAAAGCAAATTCCATAGCAGCACCCGGTCCCATACCCGTAATGATGTTTCCATCACGTACGACATGTGCATTTACACATTCGGCACCATCCAGATATTGTTCGAAACTCGGATAACAGGTAGCCTTCTTTCCTTTCAGCAGTCCCAGTTTTGCCCAATACCATCGGAGCCGCACAAATGGCAGCAATAGGTTTTCCTTTTTGCAGCAAAATCAAGGATCAATTTTTCGCAGTCCTTCATGTTTGTCAGAGCGTAGCTGCCCCCGGCATTCCTCCCGGCAACAACAGCAGATCGGCATCAAAAAATCGCAATTCTCGAAATTGATATCGCAAAGAACGGATACATCATGTGCTCCCACTACAATTTCATCCGGAGTGACAGATACAATTTGCACATTCAGTCCGGCACGTCTCAAAGTGTCGACAGCAGTAAAGGCTTTCAATTTCTTCAAAAACCATCTGCCGGCAAAAAAAGGCTTCAATTTCTTCAAAACCATCTGCAAAAAAGCGTATACAGTTCCCATAATGCTTTATATATTTGGTTAATGATACTATCTCAAGTTAAAATAATAGGTGATTGTCCCTGTCTGGTTATTCACCCCATCTATCGTATTAAAACGGGCTTTCTTCGCTGCGTCCTCCGCTGCCTTACGCAAAAGCGGAATTTACCGTATTCGTTTGAGGACTGATGCTGGTTCGACACCACTACCCTGCAGGATTGACGGTGATATTGACTACCACACGTCCTTCTTCGGGCACATTATAGGCAGGCTTTGGCAGACTGCCCGTACCTAAAGAACGTCCGCCGAGGTCAAATGTTCCGCAACCTCCGGTTCCGGTCTTCGCTCCGGTAGAAGAATTTCCCTCCTTGCTACCTTCGGTTCCCCGTGCCACTAGCCGCTGTTCCTTTATTTCCTGTCATTGCGCTCCCTTTCCAAACGCACCGGACACCCTTTTCTGGCAGCTTCTTCGGCAGCCTTACGTTCACGTTCCGCTTTTTTCTTCTGCCAGTCGTTTCGCTTCTGCAGCTTTTTCCCGCTTCCGTTTTTCCGGCTTCTTCACCGGTTCTTTCGGCTTGACCACCTCTTTTAGGTTTCACCGTCTCTTTTTTTCGGTTCTTCCGTCTTAGGTTTCAAAGTGACCGTTTCCTCTTCAGTCTGTGTCAGTAAATCCTGTTCAGAAGGAGTTGCGGTTCTGTTTCCGCAGGCGGTGCTGCCGCATCTTCATCCATAATATCCACATCTACCGAAGGATCATCAAAGCCGCTCGCTGTATCCCACATTCCCCAGCATCACAGGCACTCCGCCTGCATCTTCATCCGGTTGGGGGACAGTAAAGCTCACCAGAATCAAAAAGAGCAATCACTGCCACATGCACCAACAGTGCACCGAGCGCTCCCTATGTATTCACCCTTTTTCTTCTGTCCATTGTTTCTTATTTATTTTCAGGCGGGCGGGTAGCCAGCACCATCTTAAAAATGATTCTCGTTTGCAATGTTCAATACCCTTTACAATCTCACGATAAGGTACCGATTCATCTGCATACAATGCCACATACATTTCCGGTTCCTTCTCTGCGCAACTCTGCAAAAATGAAGTCAGATCGTTCAGCGCCACCGGCTGCTCTTTTCATTGCCGAAAGCGGCATAGAAATTCAAGTCTTTATCGATAACCACTCTTGTCAGCGGTTTGGCCGAAGTCTGCTGCTTGCCTTGCGGCAACAATACCTTTATGGCATTGGGCGACACCACCGTAGAGGTTATCATAAAAGAATATCAGCAACAGGAAGATGACGTCCGTCATGGAAGCCATGCTGAAACGAAGTGGGCGATACTCTATTTTCTTCTTTTTAATCCCATCTGCCAATTATTTTTGCAGGCTCGTTCAACAGGTCCATGAACTCCATTGTACGAGATTCATTTTTATTTACCACACGGTCTACCAGCATCGCATTAGATAATTATAGGCAAACATAGCGATGATACCGACGTCAGACCACCGACCGTTGTA
>VOFK01003050.1_pt1 | contig 21562 bp, 34 predicted proteins | sample 5384121 | NCBI WGS metagenome assembly VOFK01 (sample SAMN12384730, study PRJNA508395) | human gut metagenome | isolation source: healthy gut J | host: Homo sapiens | reverse complement strand
TGCTAAATGAGAAAAAAATAGAATAGTCTCCACATGTAAACCCATTCACAATAATAAAAAGAGCAATCGAATTATCTCGATCACTCTCTGCTCATTACTTCCATGATAATAATATCCGGTCCCTACATCTCCTCCACAACCTGAAAAATATAAAACTTCAGATAATAACTCTCGTCCGCTGCCCAAAGGATTGGATGATCCGGTGCCTGTGTACGGTATTCCACCTGACGCAGCCGCTTATGGGCACTCTTAGCCGCCTGACGGATCGTTTCCGTAAACAGCTCGTAGGTCATAAAATGTGAGCAGGAACAGGTTGCCAGATAACCGCCGTCTTTTTACGAGTTTTAAAGCACGCATATTGATCTCACGGTAACCTTTGACTGCATTTTTTACGGAATTTCTGGATTTTGTAAATGCAGGCGGGTCTAGGATGACCACATCGAACTGCTTGCCTTTTTTTTCTCAAAATCCGGAAGCAGATCAAATACATCTCCGCAGGCAAAATTTACGATTCCCTGCAGATCATTCATTCTCGCATTGAACATTGCCTGATGGATCGCAAGGTCAGAAGCATCAATTCCCAGCACTCTTCTTGCTCCGCCAAGTCCTGCGTTTAACGCAAAAAAAGAACCGGTATGTGTAAAACAGTCTAACACATCCGCATCCTGACAAAAAAGCCGTCCGACTGCTGCACGGTTGTATTTCTGGTCTAAGAAAAATCCGGTCTTTTGTCCCTCTTTGATGTCTACCACATAGAGCACACCATTTTCTACAATTTCCACATTGGTATTAAACGGTTCTCCGATAAATCCTTTGATACGCTCCATGCCTTCCTGTGTGCGCACTTTCGCATCACTTCGCTCATAGACGCCGCGGATGTGTACCCCATCTTCCTCTAAGCACTGTTTGATGCAGCCCACAATGACAAGTTTCCAGCGGTCAATTCCCAATGCATTCGACTGCACCACCAGTACATCCGCAAACTTGTCTACTACCAGCCCCGGGAAGAAATCTGCCTCTGCAAAGATCAGACGACAGCTTGAGGTATCAACCACTTTTTTGCGGTACTCCCATGCACGTTTGACACGTTTCATCCAAAAAGCTTCATCAATCACCGTATTCTCATCCCTGCTCAACATCCGCACACGGATCTTAGAATGGTCATTGATAAAACCGACTCCCATCGGATAGCCGTCAAAGTCATGCACCAGCACGACATCTCCGTTTTCATAGCTTCCTAACACGGACTCGATCTCATTATCATAAATCCACATACCGCCTGCCTTTACGGTACGTCCCTCACCTTTTTTTAACGTTACTATTACACTCATACGCTGTCTCCTTCTTTTTTATTTACCACATAGATTCCAATACTTACGAGCAGCAGTGCGATCAGACTTTTTTACTCCTGCTGCCTGCGCGCCTTCCCCAAGAGAAGTGCCGATAAAATAACTCCAAACACCGGATTCATAAAGCCAAAGACTGCCACCTTTGACACCGGATTATATTTTAACAGGATTCCCCACAGGGAATAGGCAACCGCTGAAACGACTGCTAAATAGACGAGCATGCCGGTGGATGCCGCTGCAAATCCATGCACCTTTCCACCCATCAGCAGTCCGATGACACACATGATGATGCCTCCTGTTATGAACTGATAACCGCTTAACAGCACCGGATTTTCATCCTTAGAATATCTTTTTCAAAAAAACAGAGGAAAATGCATATGCCACGGTAGACAGGAAAATAAATCCCTCACCGGTCAGCCGGAAGCCCATATCCATGCTGCCTCCTAAATTGACAATGACAACTCCGGCAAAACCGATCAGACAACCGACGATTTTTTTCCTTTTTTTTTTTTTCGGTCAGCTTCTCCTGTTGAAATAAAAGGCTCGCTACGAGAACTGCCACAAAGACATTCACGCCTTCTATAATAGAAGCTTTCACACCGGTGGTATTTGCAAGTCCTACATAAAAGAAAAAATACTGCAGGACAGTCTGTAACATGGATAATTTGAATATTTTTCCAAAATTCTCTTTTTTCGGTATCAGAAACCCTCTATTTAAAACACTGCCAATGAGAACGGTCAGGATTCCCGCTAAGGTAAAACGATACCCTGCAAATAAATAAAATCTGTGCTGCGGTATCAGCGGCATCAATTTCAAACATCTGATAGCCGATCTTAATGCACGGAAACGCACTTCCCCACAATGCACAGCAGATTAATGCACCAAACCAGACCACTGCGGTCTTTTGCATGATCTGCGTTCTTTTTTCTTCTTTCATGACTTAACCTCTTGCATTTCTTTTTATGATTCTTATCAGTTCTTTATCTTAAACCATGATTGTGCATTTTTTCAAGCAAAAAGAACCGTCACATAGAGTTGACCTATTCTTCTCTGCGTGTTAAAATTAATGTATGTTTAAATTTTAACAATCTCATGTTTAGAAAAAAGAGGAGGGTTCTTAAGATGGATTTTCAAAAAGAGTATCAGCAGAAACTTGTATCTGCAGATGAAGCTGTAAAGATTATCAAATCCGGCGATTGGGTAGATTATGGTTGGTGTACCGGCACTCCGGATGCTTTGGATAAAGCACTCGCAAAACGTACCGACGAATTAAAGGGACGTAAAACTTCGTGGCGGTATTCTGTTAAAGCCTTTAGCTGTTTTTGAACGTGAGGATGCAGGCGAGCATTTCTGCTGGAACTCCTGGCATATGTCAGGAATCGAGCGTAAATATATCAGCCGTGGATTCGCTTATTATTCACCAATCCGTTATTCCGAGCTGCCACGTTACTACCGTGACTCCATTCAGCCGGATGACGTTGTTATGCTGATGGTAGCACCTATGGATAAGCACGGATACTTCAACTTCGGTCCAAGTGCTTCCCATTTAACTGCAATGTGCGAGACTTCTAAAAAAGATCATCGTAGAGGTAAATGAGAATATGCCTCGTTGTCTCGGCGGTTTTGAAAACGGAGTACATATCTCTGATGTTACTTACATTGTAGAAGGTGACAATCCTCCGATCGGTGAACTTGGTGGCGGCGGCCCTGCAACAGAAGTTGACAAAGCAGTGGCAAAATTAATCGTTGACGAGATTCCAAACGGTGCCTGCTTACAGCTTGGTATCGGTGGTATGCCAAACGCAGTAGGTTCCCTGATCGCAGAATCTGATTTAAAAGATCTTGGTGTTCATACCGAGATGTATGTCGATGCTTTTGTTGACATTGCAAAAGCCGGAAAAATCAATGGTTCTAAGAAAAATATCGACCGTTTCCGTCAGACCTATGGTTTTGGTGCAGGAACAAAGAAGATGTACGATTACTTAGACGAAAATCCGGAACTGATGAGTGCTCCTGTAAGCTATACAAACGATATCCGTTCCATCTCCGCATTGGACAACTTTATGTCTATCAACAATGCCGTTGATATTGACTTATTCGGACAGATTAGTTCTGAGTCCTCAGGTATCAAACACATCAGTGGTGCCGGCGGACAGTTAGACTTCGTACTTGGTGCTTACCTGTCAAATGGCGGTAAGAGCTTTATCTGCTGCTCTTCTACCTTTACTACAAAGGATGGAAAAATGCAGTCCCGTATTAAACCTACCCTGACACAGGGATCTATCGTTACCGATACACGTTCTAATACACACTATGTTGTTACAGAGTATGGTATCGTAAACTTAAAAGGTCTGTCTGCATGGGAAAGAGCAGAAGCACTGATCTCCATTGCACATCCTGATTTCAGAGATGAATTAATTGCAGAAGCTGAGAAGATGCACATCTGGAGACGCAGCAATAAATAAAATTCTATCCTATAGGATTTTATGATCGGATCTATAAACTAAAAAGACCACATACTTTCCATTTTGGAAAGTGTGTGGTCTTTTTTCTTATTCTGATTTCCAGTGTATTCCTGATTGCAGCTTCCGATTATAACGAACTACAATGTACCTTATCTTTGTCTGCCATAACGGAGTCTTGACATAGCTCTTGCTAAAGATGCCTGAGAGCGGTAATATTCACGGATGCTCTGCTTCTGCCGCAACTGCTCTTTTGCCCGCGCCTCTGCCTCCTTTGCCCTTCACATATCGATCTCTTCCGGGTATTCTGCCGTATCTACAAGGATTTTGGCACGGTTATTCATCATCTGGACAAAACCTTTTCCGACAACATCTTCCTCTAAAATACGGGAGTTTGACTCTAACGGATCTACTGCCGGATAGATTCCCTGCTCTACAATTTTTCTCGAAAGGACGGTTGTTGCATCCAAATGGGCAAATGTTGTAGCAGGTGCTGGGTCTGTCAGATCGTCTGCCGGAACATAGACTGCCTGCACGGATGTAACGGAACCGTTTTTTGTAGAAGCGATACGCTCCTGAAGTTCTCCCATTTCATTTGCTAAGGTCGGCTGATATCCGACCGCGGACGGCATTCTTCCAAGCAGTGCCGAAACCTCGGAGCCCGCCTGCACAAAACGGAAAATGTTATCAATGAACAATAATACATTCTGATGCTCCATATCGCGGAAATATTCTGCCATGGTAAATCCTGTTTCCGCTACCCGCATACGGGCTCCCGGCGGTTCGTTCATCTGTCCGAATACCAGTGCCGTTTTTTCAAGGACTCCCGATTCCTTCATCTCACTCCACAGATCATTCCCCTCACGGGAACGCTCTCCTACTCCGGTAAAGATGGAATATCCTCCATATCCTTTTGCAATCCCTCTCCGGATGCTAAAAAAGAATACATCTTACCACATGATTTCCGATATGCTGTGCCACCTCCATGACACAGCGTTTTCCATGATTATCTACTTCTAATGTGTCCCGGATAAAAGGCAGTTCACTGTCTTTAAATTCCACATCGACCACCGGCCCCGATATCTGGACAATTTTTCCTTTTTTCATGCTCTGACACCTCGCTTTTTCCTTTTCTGTGCTTTTGCACCACTGATCACCTCTGTAATCTCCTGGGTAATTGCCGCCTGACGTACGCGGTTATATTCGATGGACAATTTTTGCAGGATCTCCTTTGCACTATCTGTTGCCGACTGCATTGCCATCATCCGGGAATTCTGCTCACTTGCATAAGATTCCACCAATGCACCGTATATAAATCCGTTGACATAATTTGGTACTAAATGATTTAAGACCTCTTCCCAGGATGGTTCTGCTTTCAGCTCCTCCTGATAGACATCCGCCGGCAATACCGTGGCAAATTTTTCTTTGGAAAGAGGCAATAGCTTTAACTTCTCTCCTCCCTGTTCAAACAGTTCATGTGCCATTTTAAAAACGTTGTGATTATAGGCACCGGCAAGTCCCTTATCTGCTGATACTACAACATAACCGATCTTTTTTTTATCCGGTGAAACGTCCTCCGAAATCTGCCTGAAATAGATATTGTCCGTCTCCGGTACATGGCGCAGGATTCGTCCAAATTCCTGTTGCAGCGAGTAAAAATACGGCTCGGTGTCTGCTAACATGCTTTTTTTGCATGCTGGAGCTTTGTGGAGAAGATCATATACATGGCATTTGTGATCTTCATGGTATCCCGGATACTTTTCATTCGCTTTTGGTTTCCTTTGTGTTTGCCATTTACATCCTCACCCGCTTCACGCTGTCTGCTGTTCCATAAATTCTTTTTGCAACCGTGATAATCTTTTTCCTTTAAGTCATCGGATAACTCTTTTTTATCAATTTTAACTACTATTTTCTTTACTTGTTACTCTTCCGTTTCTACCGCCTCACCAATATATAAGGCTGTTAAAAAATACAAATACAAATGCCTGAATCAGTCCGTCAAAGATGTCAAAATATACACTGAAGACTGCCGGCAGAAAAATTGGAACTACCAGTTTCAAAAGTTCCATGACAACAAATGCTCCAAGGACATTTCCAAACAGACGCATACACAATGATAATGGTCTTGTAAATACCTCCAAAAGATTAATCGGTGCTACCAAAGGAAGCGGTTCTGCAAATCCTTTCAGCCATCCCTTTACACCCTTTTGTCGGATTCCTGCAAATTCCACCAGCAAAATACTAAGAATTGCCAACCCTGCTGTAACTCCTAAATCCTTGGTCGACGGCTTCATTCCCAAAATGCCAATTAAGTTTGCTGCTGCAATATACACTAAAACACTCAGCAGATATGGTATGTAACGCAATCCGTTTTCCCCTAAGAGTTCTCCGAAGAAATCTGCCGCTGTCTGATATGCTGATTCCAGCAAAAGCTACACACGACCGGGATTCTCCACACTTAGATTTCTTGTCAGCAGATAGGAACCGATGATTAAAACCACCATGATTCCCCATGTAACCACCACCGATTCCGGAACTTCAATTCCCTTGCCGATTGGTATGGTAAATGCCGTATTACAATTCAATTCCGAGAGCAATCCGTTTGTCAGTTTTTCCATATAATTCACTTCCTCTCTTCTTAATCTAAGTCCGTACTGCACCCCCTTTTTCTTAAGTTGCATGGATTTTACTTCCATTATATTTTATTGTCAATTTTTTTACCCAATGATGTCACCTTTTATTTTTTGTATATTTTTACTATTTTTTTAATAGTATCGATTTGTGTTTTGTTTATATTTCCTATAAATATTTATTGTTTTTTCTTTGTTTTATTATTTTTCTCTAAGTGACTTTTGTTTTTTGTGCGATACGAGAGGTCATTTTATCATTTTGTTAATAATTAAGAAAACGGCAGTTTCTTTCCGATTTCTTTACAAAAATCAGGTTAACGTTAAGAGGTTCTTAACACTCAGACATTTTCATTTTCTGAATATTAAGAACCTCTTGTTTTACTTTAACTTTATCATTTTTTTTACAGGATAGAGCGTTGCAACAGCTTCTTTCGTTCCATTCTCATTAACTGTGCCATGTATTATTCCTTCCATGGGATTTCAAATACATAACCGTTGTCCCGTACTCCCACATAATCAATAATATAGTTATCCTTCTTTGACGCATCCGTAGTATCGACAAAAAATCCTATCGTACAGGTCTTTGTTTCTCCCGGTTCTACCGATAATCCATAAAAATTTTTGCCTTCCTGATGCGGCACAAAATAATTTGGTGCACTTCCAGTCCCAGTCTGTTTCCTCATCATAATCACGCGGCTCTACAAATATAGTACCTGCATTAATCGTACCATAATCATCTCCGGGGTTATCGATATTTTCCACATCCATCTTCATTAAAATAAATCCGGCTTCTTCAGGTCCTAAGAACTCCAACGCTAAATCATCTTCGCTATAATCAATGCCTGCTTCATCAATGTTTGAAAAGAACTGTGCATCATAGAGGCGATATGTAACATTCGATGTCTCATCTACAATCTCTTTCGGTCCGGTCTTAATCTCTACCACTCCATCTTTTCCCTTCTGGATATCTAACTCTTTTTTGATGTTTTGATCGGAGCAGTTTCTTCTGTTTCATCAGCATCCTGCTCCTGCTCTTTTTCTTTTTTTCCACATCCGATGCAAAGACACAAACATCCCATAAGCATCAGTGTGAGCATTAATTTTTTCTTCATGTGTAATTTCCTCCCTTGTTTTTGCATTTGTACACATATTCAAATTTCACTATAACCATTCCCCACCATTTTTCAAGAGCTTTTACCTGAACGACGTTCCTACCGACACGAACGACAAAAAAACAGCAAAACTGACAGACTATTTCTTGTTTTTACTCTGCTAAAGTGCTATACTGAATGAGAAATTTCCATGGGAGGATATGTGTTGTGAAAGATTTTCTAATCAGTTTTATTTTAGAAAGTATTGTAAATGTAGGAGAGATTTTTCTATTCTATCTCTTACTCAATCATAAATTTCAGTTAAAAAAAAGCTGACGTTTCCAGTCGGTTGAAGCTTTTTTCTTGTCTGCTTCTACAGGTACTTATTTTATCCACTTTTAATTGTACTTCCACATCCATGATCGTCATATTGGCATTTCTGCTCGGAACAGATATTTTATTTGCTCTTTTGTTTTTTGAGTGCTCTCTGATGCAGAGTATTTTATGGTCGGGTATCTATGCGATCATCGGTCTTTTTGCCGACTATGCCTGTATCCTTCTGCCCTGTGCCATTGCAGGAGTCGATGCAAATGCTTCCCTGTTTGGCGGAAGTCTGCATGTTCCGATCACTTTTTACATCTGATCATTCTTGCAGTTATCATTTTGATCCTGATCCATCTTAATACAAAGACGCTTTCTTTTACCGGACTGCAACGGTGTGTCTATGTCCTGCTGTCGGTTTTTGGTACTTTTGTAGCCTACTATCTTTTGAGCATTGTTTTGCACTATACTGCAGGAATTTCGGAGAAAAATCTGATCGATGAACTGATCTTAATTTTATTTGCATTTTTATTTTTCTTTTTTTTACACTGCTCTTATTTATCTACCGGGTGGGGCTGTCACAACAGAAAAATTTAGAATTATTAGAGCAGGTAAAACAGCAGAATTTAGAAGAACAGCAATTGCAGAACATCCTTGAAATGACGCAGACTCTTCGTGTCCTAAAGCACGATATGTCCATTCATATGGATACGATGGCAGCCCTCTTAGAAAAAAATGACCTTCCTGCCCTGAAAACTTATATGGAAAAATATCATCACTCGTTCGAACAGTCCCACCATTTTTTTATCTACCGGAAACGCTGTTATGGATTGCATTCTTTCTAATAAAATCCTCTATGCCAAACAGCTTCATTTTGATGTGGATTATTCTCTGATGATACCCGCTTCTTTTCATATGGATGACATGGAGCTTTCTTCTTTAATCGGCAATCTTTGGAATAATGCCATTGAGGCATGCCTGAAATATCAGAAACTGCACCCGGATTTGACTCCGCATATTGACTTTTTTATAAAACCCTATCAGAACATGGTCATTTTCCATATGGAAAACAGCAGCACCGGCATCTATCATCAGAAAAAGGATCAGACACTGCTGTCCACCAAACCCGAATCCGGACACGGAATTGGCTTACGCAGGATTCGCTCTATTGCAGAGTTGCCGGCGGCATGATAGAAATCTCACCAAAAGAAACTTTGTTTACTGTACATATGATGATACCACTTGAGGAGAATTGTGATGAAACCATTCAGAATTGTTGTAATTGAAGACCAGAGTGCGGAATTAGAAAAATTGTCCAGTGCACTGCTGCTTTGGAAACAGCAGAGTACGATCGCTTATTCTATGGAAGCTTTTTCTTCCGTGGAACTCTATTTAGAACAGGAGAATACCGAAGATTTCCCGGACTTATTCTTTTTAGATATCCAGCTTCCGGGCATGGACGGACTTGCTGTTGCAAGGCATTTGCGCGAAGTCGGATATCGCGGCTATATTGTTTTTTTTAACTGCATTTCGTGAATACGTTTTTGAAGGCTACAATGTACACGCCTTTCAATTTTTATTAAAACCGGTAAACCCTGACGCTTTATTCACCTGTATGAATGAAATTGTTAAGGAACTTTCCGAAGCATCCTATATTTTTCAGGATAAGCAGAACACGATCCGGATTCCTTATAAAAATATCCTGACTTTCAGTAGCCGTCTGCACTATGTAGATATTCTGACATCAGATAATTTGTTCTGTCAGTATACCACTCTTGGAAAAATTATGAATGATTTACCGGATTATTTTATCCGCTGCCATCGTTCCCATATTATCAATATGCAGCATATTTATAAAATTTCGGGAAGTTCGATTTATTTGTCCAATAATACACATATTGCCATTGGACGCTCCTATCTGGATATGAACCGGAATGCCTTTTTAAAATATTCTGAGCGGCTGGCATAAAACATAAAAGAACCAACAAAAAGTGTGCTTCGCACACTCCGCGATTTTCAAATACTTCAATAGCACAGCTTTTGTTCCGCGCGCTCGCGGTTCGCAAAGCGATATTTTCCTTACCGCGAGCTGTGCATCCTCGCAGAACGTTTTTATTTCATAGGAAAGTGTCTGCTTTTGCACGTTAATGTAACACGGTCTTTCCTATGAAATAAGAAAGTGGTCAAACCCCTCAATCTTGAAAGGTTTGACCACTTTGCTCATCCTTTTTTATTTTTCTACTAACAACTCACAAAATTCTACGCGTTTTATGCTAATGCTGCGGTTATAATCGCCATGGAATATACCTCTGCTGCATTACATCCTCTGGATAAATCGTTTACCGGTGCATTTAAACCTAATAAGATCGGTCCATAGGCTTCAAAGTTACCAAGACGCTGTGCAATCTTGTAACCAATATTTCCTGCATTGATATCCGGGAAAATAAAGGTATTGGCATGTCCTGCAACCGGGTCATTCGGGCATTTTGTGCGAGCCACTCTTGGAGATACTGCTGCATCGAACTGTAACTCTCCTGCAATCGGAAGCTCCGGATATGCTTTCTTGGTCATCTCGGCTGCGTTACGCATCTTGTCTACGGTCTCGCCGGAACCGGAACCAAATGTAGAGTAGCTTAAGAATGCAACTTCCGGCTCTAAACCAAAGATTCTTGCACAGTTTGCTGTCTCATGTGCGATCTCTACTAACTCTTCTTCATTTGGTGTAATGTTAATTGCACAGTCACCCATTGCTAACAGCTCGTTTTCACCGGTAGCTCTCGGACGTACTAAAATAAAGCAGGATGATACGATCTTGTTTTCCGGCTTTGTCTTGATCAACTGTAATGCCGGACGTACAGTATCTGCTGTAGAGTATGTTGCACCACCTAAGAGTGAATCTGCCACTCCCATTTTTACTAACATCGTTCCAAAATAGTTAGCATGTGACAGGGTCTGACGTGCCTGCTCTTTTTTGTAACACCTTTGCTTTTACGAAGCTCGCAGAATAAGTCTACCATCTCATCCATACGGTCAAATTTTTCAGGGTCAATGATCTCTGCTCCGCGGATATTAAATCCACTTTCCTCTGCCCCTTTATAAATCTCATCCTCATTTCCTATCAGGATCGGATGAAGAAAGTTACTTGCCAGTAAGCGGGTAGATGCCTCTAAGATACGAGGATCGGTTCCCTCTGTAAAGACAATCGTCTTCGGATTTTTCTTCAAAACACTAATTAATTCACCAAAACCATACATAAATTTTTTTCTCCTCACTGTAATACTGTTTCCATTTCACAAATCCTCATTCATTCTATACTCTTTTTTAGGTTTGCAAGCATTGCACTTCATCTAATACAAACAGAGAGGGCAAATCTGCCCTCCCTGCTATTTGTGACTGTCTTTTCCATCCATTGCATCTACCCGAACATTCGGTGGAAGATACTGGTAGACCTCCTGATAAGACTCCATCTCATTCTCATTGGAAGGTGTCCGGTGCATCAGTCCCGTACAATCCATTCCGGTTGCCGAATTCGCAAGATAGTCATAATCTTCAGTCTGATAAGTCTTTAATATTTCTTCTTCATCCTGTCTGTTTCCAACAGCACATTCTGTCTCTTTTCGTTTCGCCATTCTGTAGCCTTCCTTCTTTTTCGGATAGCATATGGAAAAACTGTTTTTTTATGCAGAAAAATTGATGTGCTGGCCTAAGAGCTGTTCCTGCGGTGTTTTCACATGATCACTCATGCTGTCATAAATGGTATCGTTGATCTTTTTGAGCAATTCCTCCACACTGGAAGCGGTAACGGTAACATAGTCTTCTTTTTCCTCCGCCTTTTTGCTCTTGTCATTTTTCAATTCCTGCTTTTCTTCCGTTTTCTTTTTGTCTGCCTTTTTCTCAGCTGCTTTCTTCTCCTCTGCACGCGTTTTTGCGTTTTTGGCGATTCTCTCTTTCTGGGCAGCTAAGGATTTGTCTATCACGGCAAACAAAGATGCGGTTCCATTGTCATTGATCTTGATCCCATATCCTTTCACATGGGATGCATTACTTCCAAGTCCGTTTTTGATCTGTGCAAGCTGCGTCTGCGCTCCACTGATGATCCCTTCGTATTTTTTACGATAGGCTTCATCCTCTGCCATTTTCTCGATCTTGTCCGTGTCGATCAGTACGACAGTGTGATTTGCATTCGCATACTGTGCTGCGTTTGCCTGTGCCTCTTCTTTTTTGTCAGCACTGACCAGAATAAAATCCATATTGGAAAATTTCTTTTTCAACTGCTCATAATACTTCTGAGCCTTTTCGCTCAACTGTGGATCTCCAATGGTCTTTCCATTCGTAACGGCTGACTTTTTCGTTGTCTGCTGCACGTTTTCCGTATATGCATTTGCTGCATAGTCAGATTGTGCCACTGTGTTTGTGTTCATATTGATTCCTCCCTGATCTTATGATTTGGTAAATCCTTTTTACCTACTATTTATTTCGGCACAATATGTCTAAAAATTTATCGCTTTTATTTGCTTACTTTAAGATTCTTTACCTTACTCCATTTTCCGGCTACCTTTTTACCGGTAGAATCTTTCTTATAGGCTTTGACACGAACGTAATATTTTTTGCCCTTAGAAAGCTTTGAAATCGTCGTCGTTGTCTTACTTGAGGTCACGGTCTTTGCAGATTTCATGTTGGACTTTGTAGAATACTGGATCTGATATCCGTCTGCCCCGCTTACTTTTTTCACGGTAACCTTTATCTTTTTACCGGAAACATTCTGCACTTTTGAGATCACTGCCTGCTTTAAGCTGATCTTTTTCCACTTTGCATACAGTGTTTTTCCGGATTTGATCTTTGTATTAAAATCCCATGCTTTGGTCAGTTTGGAATCCGTATACCAACCAACGAAAGTATACTTGCTCCGCTTTGGATTTGACGGCTTCTTGATGGTCTTGTTATGCTGCACATATTGTTTGGAAACACTGCTGCCGCCGTTGGACTTAAAGTTCACGGTATACACTCTTCCATCTACTGTTTTGCCTGTCTGGTCACTGTTCCAGTAAGTGTCTTTTACCGCAATTGCCTTAATGGTTGTTTTTTCGATATCGTAAATGGTTTTTTATAACGATGACTCTTTGTATAGGAAGAGGACGCCGTCTGTCCATTTGTGGTATAGTAAATCTCTGTATTGGATGTGTTACTACTGATCGTTACCTGCACACCATTTTTGACTGTCTTATAAGTGACCTTTGGTGTTGCTGTTTTTTTTTTTTAGATGGTGTTGCACATTTTCCAATGCTGGTATTTCCTGCACCGGAATCTAAAGTACTTGCCGGAAGTTTTCCGTCAAACATGGATTCTATCTCATGAGTACCATCTGATTTGATGATAGCTTCACTGCGGTTAAAGAATCTGTATATTATCTCATATCCACCGTAACCATCCAAATCATCCCATGTACAGTCCATGTGATACCATGAGTCATTGATTCTTATCATATTCCATGCATGGTCAGTACTAAGAACCGCTATGGTATCAATTCCTGCTCCATTCATCAGCATTTCAAAGGCTTTTGTATACCCTGCACAGACGCTATGATCATCACAGAATACACTATATGCACTCTGGTGGAATGGATTGTCCGGGTTTGTCAGATAGTTATCATCATATTGCACTTTTTTTTGCAATTAAATCATGGGCTGCTTTCGCCTTCTGCTCGGTACTTCCTGCCGATGCAATGGTACTTTCCCATGAAGTAATCGTATTTTTCATTGCCTGTGTTGCCTGACTGCGCTTGCTTCCACTCAGAAACTCCTGATAAAATGTCGGTAAAAGAATACTACTTGGCTCAATATACGCATATCCGCCATTGATAAAATAATACTGTGGATTGGAATAATTAAACATTAAAAAGATTTCCACTGCTCGCTCTAAAGATAGCGGAGCATAGCTAATTTCATAGTCCGGTATGATCATCCCACTGGTGCTAACCGCATCTTCTCCACTTATCAGATACAAACAACATACATAATCCAATTTATCCCAAAAGGCCTGCTCATCACTGTCTAAATTGTTGTAAATATAATTGGAGGAATACTTATCCCACTCTGTAAGATATATGGCAGAACCATATGTATGAATCCCCCCCCGGTTAACCTGTTTTAACTGTCCTGCTTGTGCTTGGGATAATGCTGTTCCCTGTACAGATGCAAGTCCACCTGCTCTGTTCTTAAGAACTTCTTCTATCGAAATTCTCTGTTTGTCTGCTTCCTCTGTCTCTACCTCTAAAGCTTCTGACTTGTCCTGCTCTTTAAAAGCTTCTGTTTCTTTTTCTGTTTCCGGCTGCTCTGTGGTCTCGGTTACTTCGACAGTCCCTTGCTGCTCTATTGTCTCTGTTGCTTCAGCTGTCTTTTGTGTCTCTGTGGCCTCGGCTGTCTTTTGAGCCTTTGTTGACTCCGTTTCTTCTTCTGACTCTCTTTCGTTGTCTGCTTCTGTCAGTTTCCGTCTCTTCTGTTGTTTCAGAGTCCTCTGCAATACCCAGTTCCTCCTGCTGGGAAACATTGCTCGTTTCCGTTGCCAGTACTGTCATCGGCAATGAAGCGGATGCCAGACTAACTGCCATAAATAACGCCAATACTTTCTTTTTCATCACATTTTCCTTTCTGTAAATAATTTTCCGATTGCTTTTTGTTACTGCATCCTATCTCGTATTTGTAAGATGTGCTTATAGTTTGAGTATAGCATGGTTTAGGGTGGCTTTCAATGGGAGGATGGAGAGGGATTGCCGTTACTATACCTTTTCCCTGCGTACTAACTTTAACAAATACTCCATGGTACCCTCTTCATGTTCTTTTTCTCCGGTTTCGATAAATCCATGACAATTATAAAATGCACGGGCTCTTGTATTTTTTTCTAATGCCCATAAAAAATCCACATGCAGATTTTGAATGGCATATTTTATCAACACATCTCCTACACCGCCACTTTGAAAGCATGGCTCAACATATAATTTACCTATTTCCGTTCCCCGAATCTCCATAAAGCCTTTGATGATCCCGTTGTCTTCTGCTACAAATAGCGTGTCCATGATCTCTGTTTTTCCAAAATAATTTTCTATCAGTGATACTACCTGCAATTCTCCAAATGAAAAATCCTCCTGCTTAAATATCGGGAAATAGTTGATTCGATTATTGAAAACAAAGATTTCGGCAATACGCGATAGATCTTCTTTTGTTGCTTTTCTGATGTTCATTTTTTGTCCTCCGTTGGGGTGGTGGTGTTAGGCTTTTTACTGCTGTGTGAATTATAAAAATTTTATTCTAAACCAAAATAATCCATATAGACTTTGAAACGATCCTGCGCGGTCAGACAGGTGTCCAGCAGATACCCCGGTTCCCGTTTCCACTCTTTTAAACCACGATAATAAAATTCTTTAATATCATCCTCTATAATAAATGGTGTGATTCCATTTCTCAGACATTCTTTAAACATGATGAGCCTGCCAACTCGTCCGTTTCCATCCTGAAATGGATGTATTTTTTTTTCAAATTGATAATGAAATTCAATTATTTCCTGCAATGTTTTGGTTTTACTTTGGTTATACTGTTTCAATAATTTCTTTATCTCTTTTGGAACATCTTCCGGCTTTGAAGTTGAATTTCCGCCAACCTCATTTTCCAATCGTTTGTATGCACCAACTGCAAACCAATTTTTTTCTGCTATCCGAGGTTCCGGGGATTTCAACACCTGATGAAGTTGTTTTATAAATGACTCGCTGAGTTTATAGCCAGCCATGTCGATAATTAAGTCTATACATTTAAAATGATTTGATGTCTCAACGATATCATCAACATTTAGTGTGCCGTCATGCATTCCAATGGTATTCGTTTCAAAAATATACCTAGTCTGATCATGTGTAAGCCTGCTGCCTTCCATATGATTTGAATTGTACGTTAATTCAATCTGAACTTTGTGGTATATTCCTCCCGAAATCCCTGCCTCTTTTTCCATTTGTAATCTTGTCAGTAAATCTTTAGATACTTTACCTGCCCGCTGTTTTCTTAACGGTTTTATTGCATCCTCTGAATTTTCCATACTTTTCCCCTGACATACTGCCCCGGATATTTTTCCATCTGCACAATAATTTCGTACACTTCGCTCTGACACGTTCCATTTTTTTGCGGCTTCTTTCACATTTATATAGTTCATGTTTTACCTCGCATAAAAGTATCTTTCGGAATTATTATACCTCTATCGGCAAAATATATCCATGTTTTGTTGGGTGAAATTTGGTTATATTTTTGCCGATGTGTGAATTGCTGTTTTGTGTGGTTTTTTCATTTAACTCATCTTCTTTAGATATGAAAAGTTCTCATGCTTACAATAATCTAAAGATTTTGGCTAAATTCAATCGTTTTTCAGTTTAATTATATCAGTGCTGTATTATTCCTCCAATTACAACATACATACTTTTCAAACTCTTCTTTACATTTCAAACTTTTGCCATCAACATGATCTACAATGATGATTTGGGGCAATCTTTCAGTATCTTCGCCAATAGAGTTAATTTCATCAAAAATTGTCTTATACATTTTATTAACAGCCATTAAATCTGCTTGAGTAATTTCGTCTTTATCATTACCCTGTGGAAAATACACCTGACTCGGTTGATCAAAAAACATAAACAACGGCATTGGGGAATTATCCTGAGTTGCAAAAAGCGAAGAAAAAACTTCTCTTAAAAACAAGGCAATATGACAAGAAACCCAATTCGCACCACTTCCCATCTCATATAGATGAATATTCTCATTATTTTTCTGATGTTGATAAATGTCAAAGCTACCATCTGTTAAACCAAAATTTAAGTCAATCGGTCTATATTCTTCTTCAAAATCAAGCGTTAAAGAAAGACGGTTCATATTATTTGATAAAAAACTCTCAGCTTTTTCCATTTTCTTATCAACATCAAAACCCTTAATTTTTTTTTCTTCAAGACTTGCTATTTTTCCTTTTAGATCCTCAATCTCCTCATCAACAGTTTCAAATATACCAGAATCACTCATTTCTGCATATAACGCAATTCTCGCTTTAGCGTAATTTACTTTTTCTCGCTTTGAAATAAGCGCTTTAGACGAAATGAATTTCTGTTCAATTGTTTTTATTTGTTTCCATACTTCCTTAATTTTTTCTTCTATTTTTGATTGTTCATCTTTGAGTTTCCTAACGTCTTCGGAAAAGAATCTGCAGTGTATTTTTCAGTAATTCTTAATTCATTATCTAACCATTCGGTAGCCTCAATAAGCTTTGAATCATTCTCGGCAATTTCTTGACATTCATGACCGCAAAGAGGACAAGTATATTTGTCTGTTTCAATTTCCGCCACACTTGTTTGTTGCTTTAAATCTTGCAGCATTTTTGTAAAAGAATCACCTGTATCAGAAGCATTATTTACATTTTTAATTTTTAATAGTATCTCACGTTCTTTTATTTCTAAGATTTTCTAGTTCAGCATTTAATTCACTGTAACGCTCAGTTATTTTATTTTCACCAAAAAGTTGCGTATCATCGAACTCTGGCAAATTAGAAGCTATCTTCAACATTTCCTGTACCGAAATTTTTTCATCAAAATCCTGTTCAAGCAATGCAAAATAATCTTTTAGCAACGGAGAAAGATTTTCTTTAATATATATAGTGCTTTTTTCATTAGCTTTCTGCTTTTTGTATTTTTGTTTCAATTGAGTTTTCAACGCATTTAATTGAATTAGATCACTATAATACTCTTGGCTAATCATACCTGCAAAAACAGGAAATTGTTCTATCACGTCTTTTTCTTTTATAAAAATCTGAGAACCGATAGAATAATGCAAACTTACTTGCCATTAAATTTTGATGTTGAAACAAGTAAGAAACCATGTTTCTTAATGATGCCTTTTTCCCTTGTGGAGCCGCATCCGTAGGTATATTAGTTACAAACAAACCCAATGCACACTCAATCTCATTTTTTATATCTCTAAATGGCAAAGCGGGTTTTTCTGCAAAATAACTTAGCTCAATCCTTTAGGTTCAAAGTCCTTGCCTTCTTTAGAAAAAATGCATTTTTCCCCCATCTTCCCAATTATACCGAGCAATAACATAGGTATTATCACTTATAGCCATTACTAGCGTATATAAGTATGAAAAATCTGTTATTTTACCTTTTGGTATTGTACATCGAGTGCTACACAAACAATAGTCAATAATCTCAACCAATGCACTTTTCCCTGTTTTTGATTCTCCCGTAATTATATTTACTCCTTGCTTAAGAGGAACTACTCTTTTTTCTCCTTTTTTATTAAATATAATGATGGCTTTTATATAACTTTTCATTTTGTATCAACTCCTAAAAAATAAGATAAATGATCTTCAGTGGTTTTTGCAAATACAACTCCAAGGTAAAATGCACATCTAAGCCATTTTCCAATAGCCCCTTCATAATCTTTATAATTAATTTCCTTAATAAGGACTATTTTGTGATTGTTAATGGCTATTTTCCCTTCTGAAGATAAGATAATAATTGCTTCTTTACAATATGGTTTAAGTGAATTATACCTGTCGACATAGCCAGATAATCTTGTTTTTCCAGAAATCTTGCTTTCCTCAATAATTTGAGGGGGCTGCAACACTGTCTCTATTCGACTTCTTTTATTTGCTTTTACTAAATGTTCCCGTGATTCAGCATATAATAAAATTGGGATTGCCATAAATGGTAATTTTATCTCACAAGGTTTTTTGTAACCAGAAAGAAAACCCTGCATTAGTAAGGAATAAAAATGAGAATTCATGGAAAGCTTTTTTATATTATTTATGCTCATTCATTTCTTCACCTACTTTCCATTTAAAATCCGTTTCGTCTACTATATTATGTATAACTCCTCGCTGGAAATATCCTTGATTGCGAATAATTGATCCGAAATCCTTCGCATCCCAACCCATTACACCATTGTAAAGTTGTTTTGAAATTTTTATTTGTTCTTCCTTGGTTACTCCTTGGGCATCTAAATCACTATTCTCTTTACTATATTGCATCTTTGCAGACAACTCCTCTACATATAGCTCAAGACTTTCTAAATACATAAGATTATCCCTAAAATATTTGGCAACGGTCAAATCTGCTTTCCAATAATCTGACATTGCATTTGGAATCATTTTATCATACTTAATCTCACGAATAGAAGCAACAAATTTTTTCTTTCTGATTGAGTGTAGTAATTTTGTCTTTAGGAACAACTGCTTTTTGCATATTCACTTGGAAGTGGCGCAATACCTGGAATTCCATATGTTGTTGATTGTACCTGTAGAATTTTATCAAATGCTGACCTAGTTACCTCCCATTTATGCGGAGGATCCTTTATTTTTATTAGAATTTCGCCAAGCAAAGCTCCTATATATCCATCTCTATTTTCAGAAGGAATATTACCTATATATTTTGAAAATTCATTAGATATACCGTCTATTGCAGTTTGGGTATCCTCAATCGTAAACTTATCTAATATTTCCAAAAGATGACTTTCATTATAAGAAGCACCAAAAATTCTGTTATATTGGGTTCTAAACGTTTCTTCCTTTTTTTTCGAGATAGCTCCTATATTTTTTAGTTGTTTTAGTTTCTCAGTCTTTTTCCATATTATTCCAACCATAAAATGCTGACTTACTTTGTACTGTAGCTGTAGTACATAAGATATAATTGGAAAAGTCTTTTTACACGCTCATAGTCCACATACCAATTTGCAAGTGTCTTCCAAAAATCTATATCCCTGTCTGAAATAGATTTTTTACCAAAATGATGTTTTACCTCTTTCTGAAAACGCCCACCGGCATCATTTATAATGCTCACATCACCATTTGTCTCAATCTGAAGGATATCGCCCTCGTTGAGTTCAAAACAATCTCTTAACGCTACGAGATACTGATACATGTCACCAACTTTATTCTGTGTTGCATCATTAACTGCTTTTGTCAAGATTACTACCTCCTCCCCATTCTTGTTACTTACTTTTCCATTTCTACTACCATTTCTTTTCATTGCATCATACACAGACTCAAAGAAAATAATAATTTTATAATATTTCTCTATGGATCATTTTCCTCACACTGCTCCAACAGCACCACCGTCTCAACGGTACTTTCGTTGTCCCAACAAGGTTCCTGCGTCTCCCTGTCTCCAAAATACACCGGAAAACGGAACTTTTATGTGCTTCAGGAATCTGCCATCTGGCTGCTCCTGCTCGTAAATGTCCACCTGTTCCACAAAGACTGTTAAGAAATTCTTTCTTCTCTCCAGGTCGGTGAACTTATCATATAGTTTATCAAAATACAAAAAGAAATTGATAGACATTTTCTTCTGATATGTTTTCTGTTGCCGGATATTCAACAGGCGGTTCTTTACTTCCTCTATACTGTTCTCCACGCCTTCAATCTCATCATACAGACGATATAATCGTGTTTCCATATCCTGATATTTCTTCTCATAAAATTTATCCATGATATCCAGGCTATCCATCTGCTGTCCAAGTCTTGCTTTTGCTCCGGTCAGCTGCCTGTGCTGTTTTTCCAGTCCTTCAATCTCTTTTTCTATTTCTTCTGTATCTATTCTTGAACCGATTTTATTCAGAATTGCTTCTTCAAATTTAGGATTCTTCACCAGCTTCCGAATAACTTCTTCCACTGCATTAAATCTTCTCCTCGCTCCATTGTTTACGATATCCACATTTATGACCATCTACCAGGCGACGATGTTTGCAGGCATAATAGAAATAATCCTTATATAAGGTTCCGTCTTTCTTTTTTTCTTTCGGTTCACGTTTCCATACATACCGCTTCCACATAACGGACATCTCAATATTCCGGATAAAATATGCTCATGATCGAGGCTATGTGTCTTTTCATATTTTACACCTGTTTTTTCCCGTTTTTGATGTGCCAGCTCCCAGTCTGTTTCTGAGATGATTCCTTCATGGATACCATCGTGCAGCATATAATTTTCCTGCTTTACAATGCGATATTCATTTCTTGTTCCAGAAACTTTCTCGTTCTTCCTTCGTCCATAAGCCAGCTTTCCACAGTATACCGGATTATCCAGAACGCCTTTTATAAATGATGCGGCAAATGCGTCCAGTGTATTATTCTGTCGTTTTTTCTTTTTATATCCATGCTGGTTCAGCCCTGCAGCAATCGCAGAGATTCCCCATATCGGTATGAATAAATTTGTTCATAGATCAGACGAATAATCTCTGCTTCATCCTCTGCAATCTGCAATTCTCCATTTACCAATTCATAGCCATATGGAGCAAATCCACCGTTCCATTTTTTCCTTCCCTAGCTTTCTGCTTACGCCCTTCTATTGTTTGAACAAGGATATTCTCCCGTTCAATCTCTGCCACTGCAGACAGAACAGAAATCATCAGCTTTCCACTATCTTTTGAACTGTCAATTCCATCTTCTACACAGATTAGATTCACTCAAAATCCTGCATTCTTTGCAGAGAGTTTAAACATCTGCCGCATTACGACCGAATCTGGAAAGCTTGAACACCAATACAAACTGCACCTCATCTGTTCCATTCTCAATATTATCCAACATTCTCTGAAATTCCGGTCTGCCCTCTACGCTCTTTCCAGATTTACCTTCGTCTGAATTCTCATTTACGATTTCCATATTCTGAAATTCCGCATATCTCTTGAGTTTT
>VOFK01003386.1_pt1 | contig 21565 bp, 41 predicted proteins | sample 5384121 | NCBI WGS metagenome assembly VOFK01 (sample SAMN12384730, study PRJNA508395) | human gut metagenome | isolation source: healthy gut J | host: Homo sapiens | reverse complement strand
ATAAAATTAAATACAGACACACTGGTACAAAAAATAACCATTGAAGTAATGACAGCTATAATTTCAGTTTTATGATCCTTAAAAATGAAATAAGTCAGTATGCAGAATATCAGCAGAACACCTGCAAAATACTTTAGCTTTACTGTCAAAATTCATATATGTAAAACTCCTGCCGACCTATAAATCTTACTGCTTTCAATTCAATATGACACAATAATCCGGCAATTTTATAAGTAAAACAGGGTTCAGAAAAATTGTTAAGGAAGCAATTAACGCCAAAAACAATGCCGCCATACAAATCGGCGTAAGAAAAATATTAGCTAACGGAGAAAAAGAATGAACCTTCACCGAAGCACATAACCGATACAGGAAAAATAATTGCGGATACGCAAAACATGTAAATTACTTTTTTAATGTTTCTCTGACAGAAATTACCGTCTTTCATTCTGCCGTTATATACGGTGCAAATACACCTGCTCCGAAAGCACCGGTTAATGACAGTATCAATGACGGATTTCTGATCGCAAACGGACAACTAACAGTAAGAATAATCAATTGAAATAAAAAGCGAATTCAAAGTATCAGAATATCGGAAAAATATGGGAGCAGCATACACAAGCGTCATCATAAAAGCCGCCCTCATAACTGATAATGAAAGTCCGCTGCACACCGCAAACAGCAGCATAACGATCTCAAAGCAATACAAATCTGCTTATTCTGCCTAATTTCATCTTATCAAATACAAATGAAAAAATACTGCAAAATAATACCAGATGCAGTCCAGAAACCGCCATAACATGACCTATTCCAGTCCTGTAAAATAATTCATCGTCATCGTCAGATATTAGAGATTTATCGCCAAACAGAATACCTGTCAGCAAAGCGCTTTCATCTTCCGGAAGATATGAAGTAATAAAATCAGTAACATAATTCCTATAATCTCTTAAAATCCTTACCAACGAAAATTTATCATCAGGTATTATCTTTATTTCTGATATTTTATCGGACATAAGATATATGCCTTTTGACTTGTAATAATCCTTTTCATTAAAAAAGATAATCATTTTCCGGAGTCGTAAGACTTCCCGTAAAATAAAATTTATCGTTTATACGGCAGTTATATGAATCTGAATATACCGTTATCTTTGCAGTCACATCATCATTAATTTTTCCTTTTACCAAATAGCTTGTTTTGTCGCCCGAATATTCTGTAAAGTCCAGTATTTTACCGCTGAAGCTTATATTATTCCCTGCGTAATCAACTACAGGTTTATATACAAACATATCATAAATCCTATAAAATCCTACAGAAACCGACAATATTGTTAATATTAAAAATATCTCCTTAAACTTTTGCTTAAAAAGATATTTCATTACCGCCAATAATATTACGCACAAAGGAATAATAATAAAATCAAATGCCGGATGCAGAAATGAAGCCAATAACAAACCTGTTCCCCATGCCGCACCGGCATATACAATTTTACGTTTCAATTTTATTTAAAAAACAGCGGAAGCTTTTCAAGAAAAACAATATCTTTTCTGTCGGCTTGCATCCGCCCTCGGCAAGTACTGCCGATTTACATACAATATTTCCGCCTGCCTTTTCAACAAGAGCAACAAGTGAATTTAATGATTCGCCCGTACTGATAACGTCGTCAGCCATGAGTACTCTTTTGCCTTTTAATTCACTCATATCCTTTTCGGACAGATATAGCGTTTGCTTTTTATCAGTCGTAATAGATTTAACTTCCACCGCCACAGGATTTTTTCATATAGAGCTTAACAGATTTTCTCGCAACGATATAATTTTTACCGCTCTGTCTTGCCATTTCATATCCCAGAGGAATTCCCTTGCTTTCAGCAGTTACAATAACATCAAATTCCGGAACTTTCTTTAGCAGTTCTTTAGCGCACTCTAAGGTAAGCTCCACATCTGAAAACATTATAAAGGCGGCAATATCAAGCTTATCATTAATAGGACAAATAGGCAGTTCTCTTGTAAGACCCGCTACATTTAGTGTATAAATTTTCATTTTATCCTCCGAATTTATACTGCGCTGTCACTGCTCCAGCCCATTTTTTTTGCCGGCAAGTACATGAAAGTGAAGATGATGAACACTTTGCCCTGCATCATCACCGCAGTTTGTTATCACTCTATAACCGTCCGCAAAGCCTTCATCAGCGGCAATTTTAGCTGCCACTTCAAAAAATATGCGCAACATATTTTTGAATTTTCAGAATTTACAGCAGAAGCTCCGCTGATATGTTCCTTAGAATAATCAGATAGTGAACCGGCGCAACCGGCTCAATATCCTTAAATGCATATACCATATCGTCCTCATATACCTTATCGCTGGGAATTTCCCCGGCAATTATTTTACAAAAATAAACAATCCATTTAAAATATCCCCTTATTTAAGAAATTCATTAGCAATGCTTTCAAGAGCGCCAAGCGCTTCGTCAACCATATAATTTTTGCCTATACCTGCCATAGCGCTGTCAGGACGTCCGCCGCCCTTACCGCCTGTAATAGCGGCAATTCTCTGAACTATCTTTACCGGCATTTGCACCCTTGGAAACCGCATTTTTCCGCACACGCAGTAAAGAGTACCTTTTATCGTCAGCAATTCCGGCAAATACCGCAATAAAATCTTCTGTTTGTTCTTTAACCTTATCTCCGATTTGCCTTAACATATCAGGCTTAGTACCGTTAAGCATAGCGGAGATAATTTTATTCCGTTGATTTCTTTGGCATTGTCAAACATATTTGCAAGCTGATTTCCTGCAAGCTGCTGACTAAGTTTCTGTATTTGCTTATCCTTTTCCTTTAATTCTTCTGTCAATGCCTGACAGCGTTCAGCAAGCTTTGCAGGATTTGCGATCTTAAGGACTGCCGATGCCGCATTAATTGAATTTCTGAGTTCATTCATAAATAGCAATACGCCGTTACCCGTCACAGCCTCAATACGCCTTACTCCTGAAGCAACAGAATTTTCGGAAACGATTTTGAAAAGACCGATATTTGAAGTATTTTTAACATGAGTACCGCCGCAGAATTTCGATTGATTTTCCTCCGATATCCACTACTCTTACAATATCTCCGTATTTTTCACCAAAAAGCGCCATAGCTCCCAATTTTCTTTGCTTCCTCAATAGGCATTTCTTTAGTTACAACGTTAATTGAATTTAAAATCTCATCATTTACAATGTTTTCAATCCGTAAAATTTCATCAGGCGTTACTGCACTGAAGTGAGAAAAGTCAAATCTGCATCTTTCAGCATTTACAAGCTGACCTGCCTGATGTACATGCTCGCCCAGTACTTCCCTTAACGCGCTTGAAGAAGATGTGCGCGGTATGATTTCTCATAGCTGACATTCTTTTTTCTACGCCAATTTCAGCAAAAACAGTATCATTTTTATTTATACTTCCCTTTTCAATCGCTCCGAAATGCAGAAAATGACCATTTTCAGTCTTAGTTACATTATACACTGCAAATACTGCATCTTCAGTACTAATCTCACCGGTATCGGCAGACTGTCCGCCGCTTTCCGCATAAGAACGGAGTTTGGTCAAGTATTATAACAGCCTCCTGTCCTTCTGAAATACTGTCAACCGATTTACCGTCAACAAAAATTTCAAGGATTTCAGCGTCATGCTTAAATCTTGTATATCCTGTAAATTCAGTAGCCGGAACATTAATAGCAGACGTGTTTTCATCGCTCCATGAAGTTTTAATCTTAGATGCCCTGTCGCTTCTTGCCTTGCGCTTTTGTTCTTCCATACATTCCTTAAAACGCTTCTCATCTACTTCGATTCCATTTTCAGCGGCAATTTCCTTTGTAAGATCAAGCGGGAAACCATATGTATCGCTTAATTTAAATGCATCGTCTCCTGAAAGCACATTTTTTATTTCATCTGCTGAAATTTTGTCGATAAAATGACTAAGCAGCTCCGTACCTTTATCGATTGTCTTAGCAAAGCTTTCTTCTTCATGCTTAATAATTTTTTTATTATCAGTTCCCTTTTTTCAACAAGTTCCGGATAAGCAGATTTGTTTTTCTTCAATTACCGTATCGCAGACTTTATAAAGAAAAGGCTCGTTTATTCCCCAGCATTTTACCGTGTCTGGCAGCTCTTCTCAGAAGTCTTTTTAAGCACATATCCTCTGCCCTCATTTGCAGGTGTAATACCGTCTCCTACCATAAATGTTGTGCTTCTGATATGGTCAGTAATTACACGCAAAGATACATCGGTATTTTCATCATTTTTATATTGTACATCTGCAATCTCACAGATCTTGCCCATTATATTCTTGACTGTGTCAACCTCGAACAGATTATCAACTCCCTGAATTGCACAAGCAAGTCTTTTTCAAGCCCCATACCTGTATCAATATTCTTGGTTTCCATTTCAGCATAGTTACCGTTTCCGTCCCTGTCAAACTGACTGAATACCAGATTCCATATTTCAACGATTCTATCACATTCGCTTGCCTGTTCAAAGCTTTCAAAAGGACCGTAGCTTTCTCCTCTGTCAAAATGAATTTCGGAACAAGGGACCGCAAGGACCTGAACCGTGTTCCCAGAAATTGTCCTCCTTACCGAGACGAATTATTCTATCCTGAGGTATGCCTATTTTATTTTTTCCAAATCTGTTCAGCTTCATCATCGCTTTCAAAAACAGTAATCCAAAGCTTTTTCAGCCGGAATCTCAAGTATTTCTGTAAGAAATTCCCACGCCCATTCGATCGCCTCAGTTTTAAAATAATCTCCAAAGGAAAAGTTTCCCAGCATTTCAAAATAAGTGCCGTGTCTTGCTGTTTTACCAACACGCTCAATATCAGGCGTTCTGATACATTTCTGGCATGTTGTAACTCGCTTATTCGGAGGAACAGCCTGTCCCAAGAAAAAACTTTTTAAGAGGTGCCATACCGGAATTGATCAGTAAAAGACTGTTATCTCCCTGAGGTATAAGTGAGGAACTAGCCATTCTTGTATGATTTTTACTTTCAAAAAATGAAAGATACATTTCACGTAATTCATTTACGCCACGCCATTTTCATAAATAAAAACTCCTTTAAAATTTCATAAAAGCTGTAAAAAATAATAAAAGCCTTGCGTCCTGCAATGGGACGAAGGCCTCGTGGTACCACCCAATTTCAAAAGTAAATAAATTACTTTCCTTTAGTTTCCTTTAACGCAGAAAATACGTTCGGATTTAGCCGAAAGCTCAAGGGTAGCACTTGTTTTTACGAACAGAAGCTCTCACCGACCGCTTCTTCTCTGAAGAACGAAACAAACAATCATTCCTGTCACAGCGTTTATATATTCTTCTTATATTATACCAAAAAACAAAAAAAAAAAGTCAATCCTATTTTTTCAAAGTTTTTTAAAAAACGGCAATCATAAAAAAGCTGTATCAGATAGAATAATGACTATAGCAAAAGCGCTTGCCGGAAACGATCCTCCAAGATTAAAACTCTCAAACTGACGAAAGCACTTCAAAAACTGAAATGAAATTTAAGATAACAAGAGAAATAGAGAAAACAGAGAGAAAACAAGCGTGAAAGGGATATAAATTAAAATTTCGGCAATTTGACTATTGACTTTTTATTTTAATTTGATATAATGTTTATCGTTACGTCAAGAATCATTAATTCGGACATATTCATTTTTATTTGAACTTGCGGATGTCCGAAGAACAGGATTAACCCAGTCCGGTTCAGGCTTGACAAAATACAATAATGGAGGATTTATAATATGTCAACTTATATGCCAAAACCAGCTGAAGTCAGCCGTAAATGGTATGTTTTAGATGCGAGCAGATAAGCCGTTGGGACGTGTAGCGCTCAGGTCGCTCATATTATCAGAGGTAAACATAAGCCAACTTTTGCTCCGCATGTAGACTGTGGAGATCACGTAATTATCATTAATTGTGAAAAAGCAGTTTTAACAGGTAAAAAAACTTGAAAATAAAAAGTTTTACTGGCATACAGGCTGGATAGGCGGAATCAAGTCTGTAAGCTACAAAGAACTTATGGAAACAAAACCGGAAAAAAGCAATGATGATTGCAGTAAATGGTATGCTTCCTAACAATTCTCAAGGCAGAAATCAGCTCAAACGTTTAAGAACTTACAGAAATTCAGCACATAAGCACGAGGCACAAAAGCCTGTTGCTTATGAATTATAATAAGGAGGCGGTTTAAATGTACGAATCAAAGGTTAAATATTACTATGGTACAGGAAGAAGAAAGCACTCTGTTGCTAGAGTAAGAGTATATCCGGGTTCCGGTAACATTACAATTAACGGAAGAAGTATTGATGAGTATTTCGGTCTTGAAACATTAAAGCTTATTGTTCGTCAGCCTCTTAATTTAACTGAAACTACAGATAAATTTGATATTGTCTGCACCGTTACAGGCGGCGGTGTTACCGGTCAGGCTGGCGCTATCAGACATGGTCTTTCAAGAGCCCTTCTGGTTTACGATCCTGAACTTCGCCCTGTTCTCAAAAAGGCTGGTTTCTTAACTCGTGATCCTAGAATGAAGGAAAGAAAAAAAATATGGTCTCAAAGCTGCTCGTCGTGCACCGCAGTTCTCAAAGAGATAATTTTACATCGCTTTTATTTGCGTGGAAAATTTTTAAAAAGTCTCGAAGAGAAAGTTTTACAAGTAATATAGTTATCAACCCTCGAAACTATGTCGTTTCGAGGGTTTTATTTTGCGCTGAAAACTGCTTATTCGGAGACGGTAGCAGGCAGTCGGAGACGGTAGCAGGCAGGTTGATAACACTATCAAATATTTTATCACCGTTGAGAAATATGAATATAAAACCGTCAAAAAAAATTGTGTTTATCAAACTTATAGATCAATTCTTTTGCGTTTTATTATCAAGCACAAATTTCTCTAATCTGTCATTTTTATATTCCCTTCAGTTGCATAACGTCAGAAATAAATAATTTATAAATATTTTTTTTTTTTTTCAGATATATTATTATCAATAAGACCAAAGTCCATTTTTTTTATAACACCAGGCAGCTCGTGAAATTTTATATTTTTTTTTGAATGCAGAATTAATAGCTTTATACCATTCAATAGTACTTTCTTGAGCGACAAGATTTATAACTCCATATTCTCCGCAATAAAGCGGAACGTTTCTTTTTCTGCAATTTCAACAGCTTTAGAAAATAAGGATTCAAAAAATTCCTCACCAACAGTTTCTACCTTTGCATCAGAAATAAGGTCAACAACATTAAGATTCATTTTGCTTTGCTTTGTGATATATTCCTGAACTGACGCCGGATATTCCGTTCTGAAATTTTCCGGCATATTATTGACCCAATTTGCACCCTGATGAGTAAAAATAAATGGTTCATAGCAATGAAAATTATAAACAATTTTGTTGTCATAAGGTTGCTTCAAATCTTTAAGAGCCTTTATGCAGTTATTATCATATCCTCCTATAAGTATATATGTTTCGGGAGCGATAGTCCTTATGCGAAAAATACATTTATCAGCAATTTCATTCCATATATCACAGTATTCCTTATTGGTAACTTCATTCAAAAGTTCAAATGCAACGCAATCATGATATTTTCCGAATCGTTTTGCAATTTCTTCCCAAAGACGGAAGAAACGTTCCTGAATTTCTTCCGATTCAAAAAATCACTTTCAGATTCACCCTCATCGAAAGAAAAAAACCGTAAGTCTTATGAAGATCCAAAATCATATTCAGTCGGTATTTTTTACACCAGTCAATGCATTGCTGAATATACATCATTCCGCTTTCCTGAATATCACCGTTTCCGTTTTCAATAAGATCATAATCTATCGGGATTCTGACATGATCGATACCCCATGAAGAAACTGCGGCAAAATCACTTTCACCAATAAATTCGTCATAATGTTTTTTTTGTATGTTCGCATTGAGAAAACCATCCGCCAAAATTAATTCCCTTTTCATATCCAACGAAACTTCTCATTAAAATTACCCCTTATTATATGTTACCCACTGATAACGTGCTGTAAGCGGAGTTTTTCCGTCGTAATGATTTAGCCCATCCATCAACTCCTGTTCCCGGCCATACGTTCATCATGATTCTTCCGGCAGTTGAAGGGATATTATTATATGCCGTATAAACTGCTTTTCCGTCAACATACCATGTGATATGATCCGGCGCCAATCAAATCCGTAAGTATGGAAACCTTCAGAAGCGTCAAAGCCAAGATCATACATATATTCATGATTACCGACTCCGTTTGTATAGTAATTGAACTGAACCTTCGTCGTGTCCTTACCAAGTACTTCTATATCTATTTCATCCCATGGTTTATTTTCTGAAGGGCCTGTCTATGTGAAGAATGAAGAAACAACCCCGTCATTTTTTATAGCTTGCATAGGTGGTTCATAGTATCCATAATGATAAGTGTCTGCTGTTCTGTATTCAGCTCCTGAGTAATTATATTTACCGGAATAATCCTTATCAATGGTTAAATTAAGAACGCCGCCATCGAACGAGGTATTTTCTTTATACCACCCGCAGTCGAAACAGCTTCCATTAGACCAACCGTCAGACGCAAAGAATACTGGTGTTTCGCCCTTTTTCTGAAATCAGCGATAACTGAAGCATTCTCATTTATAGCTGTACCATAGTCCTTTATTCCTCCAACTACAGGAGGAACTACTGGAACTTCCTCTTCATTAGGGAAAGAATCTATCATACCAAGAAGAAACTTTTGGATAAGAATAACATCTGCAACAGAATACTTTCCATCCTGATTAACGTCAGCTGCCTTTGCTTTCGTTGCATTTGAAAATCCGCCGCTGATAAGACCTCTTTTTTTTGCAATAATGAAATCAAATACATTAATACGTCCATCTGAATTGATATCTCCGAGAATAAAATCTGTTTCGGCAGTTTCATTTTTCGCTTGTAAGAGAAACAAGATATGTCAGCGGAGAGTTCCAGTAAATTGTAATTTCATTAGTCGAATAACTTTCGGAGTTATCAACATAACACTTAGCAGCCGGAAGACCCTGACAATAAGCTTTAGCAAAGACTGTCCTCAAGATTCTGATTTACACCGCCCACGAGCATTCCCTTCATTGCCTTTCCTGCTGCCATAGACGGTCTGTGGTGCGGATTTTCAGGAGAAACCGTTCCATAACCTGTAAAGAAACATTCTCCAACCGGATTTGTTCCAAGAAGATAATTCATCTGAGCATTTGCAGCGTCCATATAATCTGTATTTCCGGTTACTTTATATGCAGCACCAAAGTATTATTCCGGCATTTGCAACAGTCATATTACTTCCCCAATTAAACTTTGTAATAGCAACCCCATAAGGAGAATTTGAAGAACAGTTAACAAATGTATCCGCCTGTGAAATCACGGCACTCTTTGCCTTTGTGTATATTGAAGAGTCCTTACTGATATTGTCGGCTGTAAGGATTGCGAGATTTCCGTAATCACCAACAAGAGCCCAATCCAAACCTATTGAAGCAGACATACCATTTAAAAGCATTTTCATACTTGCTGTTTCCTGTTGCACGGTATAACTGAGCCGCTGCCCAGTAACGCTCATCTTTGTCAGAAACATCACCGTATTCACCGGTAGATATATCCTCCGGATTTTTGAAAATCAGATTCGGGTTTGCCTCAAGAAAACTCCATGCTTTTTCGGCACGTTCTAGACAGCTGTTTGCAAAATTCAAATCAATATCCTTATAGAATTCATATGCAAGAGCCATTGAAGCACAGAAATCGGCTGTTGCCGTTGTGGAAACAGGTGTGACGATAAGCTGATCCGTTTCCTTTTCAGGAGAAACATAACCCGGGAAATTTTTCACATGTAACCTTATGATAAACTCCGCCGTCTGCACGCTGCATTTTCATCATCCATTCAAGCTCATAACGTGCCTCATCAAGAATATCAGGAATGCCGTTTCCACTTTGAGGAATACCAATATTATCACTGTAAAGCTTAGGATTTGCTTCATAAGCGTAAAGAAGGTCGCCAATAGTTTTAGCTGCCGGAACAATATATCTGCCGTAATCTCCGGCGTCATGCCACCCACCGGAAACATCTATTTTTTCATTTGTTCCGTAAACGGATGCCATACCTGTATGGCAGGCAGAATGACCAAAATCACTGTCTGTTATCACTTCTCCGCAGCGTTGCAAATAGAGCATTCTTACACTATCATCAAGAAGATTTGTGTAGACGCTGTCAGATATTTCAAATGTATAGAATTGTCAAGATTTCCGCACTTTATATAATATTTTCCGGACTGCGTAACAGAAGAGAAATCTCCGATTTTATTTGTTTCTCCGGCATACGAATTGCTGATATTTTCCGAGAGACTCCCTGTATAGACGATATTATCTGTTGCTTTGCGTCTACTACAGAAAATTGATTTTCACTGTCTGCGCCACGGAAAACAGCAGTCTTTTTGCGCCGCATTTATATCCCACCTGATTTGTTACAATAGGAGGTTCATATGGTCTTGTAGCAGAATAATCGACTTTACTGTCATCAACAAGTTCAAGAGAGAAACATTATCGATATAAATCTTATGCTCAGGAAGAACACCCTCATGTTTTTCCTGAATACCGCAGTTAAAAACAAGCTTAGACATGATATCTGTTTCAGCTTTCATAGTAAACTCATAATCAACGGTCTGAGGAACAGAAGTAAGTTCAAGACCTTTCCATGTATAAGCCTGATAAGTTCCGCCGTTTTTGCTGTATCATTCCTTCGATATATCTGTCCGTAGAAGATGAAATATCGTATTTAAGACGATATACTCCGTTTTGATAAAGCGGAACAATATCATAAAAAACCTGAACGGCATAATTAACTTTTCCGACATTGCTTACAGTCAGAGCAAGACGACCGTTTTCAGTGCTTAACGAACAAACGCCGCCGCTTTCCTTATATGTACTCCATCCGGTTATTCCAGAATCAAAAGTTGAATTACTTATAATGTTTGAAGCTGCTGAAACCATATTTGGTACAACCGGCAGAGCCGAAGCCATCACAGCGCATACAGCAAGTGCTTTGCTGTCAGCTTTTTAAATTTTCCCTAATTTCATAATTATTTTCCTTTCAGCAATAGCAGTGCCAGACCACTGCTTTTTTCCGATATTTACAATTTTAATAATACTTAATTAAAGCCGTAAAGTATACAATTTTTTATGATAAAAAATAATAAAAATATGATACTCATAAAAACAGGTCGCTCTATTCGGCGACCTGCATAATTGATAATTTATATTGTTTTTTATATTTTTTAGGAGTTGTTCCTGTATATTTTTTGAATATTTTTATAAAATAACTTTGCGAACTGAATCCCAACATATTACTTATTTCAATGTCACTATATTCCGTATATAAAAGAAGAGAGGTTGATTCTTCAATTTTCAGCTTGTTAACATAATCACTGAAAGTTATTCCGGTTTTCCTTTTTGAAAAGTCTTGAAAGGTGGGCGCCGCTTATTTTCAGACTATCTGCTGTTTCCTCAAGTGAAATATGACTGTGAAGATGACGTATAATATATTCTATCGCACGAACTATCTGCTTAGAATAAACTCCGTCAAGCTTTATCTTACGCATTTTTTAGTATAACCTTCTATCATTTCCACATGAACTTTACTAAGTTCGCTTTCATTCTGACATTTATCGGCTTTCATAATATAAAAATCGCTGAGATTATATGCTTCTTCAGGAGTCATTCCTCTGTTTATGCAGTATCTTGCAACTATTGCTTTGCAAGAACCACCAAATGATATTTCAGATTACGCAGAAAATCTTCGCTTAAAACCCCGCATCCATCACAAAAAATCGGTTTCATAAATACTTTCACAAGCTCCATATTACCGGAACATATGCTTTCATAAAATGCAATTTCCCGATCAAACGAAGTATGCTCAAAATCATTCTCACGTTTTGAAAATAAATGCTCTGCAATCATTTTTTCAGTTTCAACACTCATAATATCACCTTATATCAATCCTTATGAAAAGTTATGTCAATCATTTATTCATATTTTTTTTACATTACTTCTTTTCAGAGGTCTGCATTTTTTTCTTATTATATCACATTTTTTGCTTTTTCTCAATTGAGTCAGGTAAATTTTTTTCTTAAATCAAACTTATATAAATAAAAAGCCGCAGTTAAACTGCGGCTTTCAGTTTGTCGAAAAAAGCCAATCTATAAACAATTCATGAATCGCCCTCTCTTGCAGGGCGTCCCCAATTGTGTAGCGCTCTAAGGCAAGGAATTTCGCCGCCTGCGGACGATGACAAGAATACTTTGCCCCATTACCCCTCAGTCTTTAAAAAAAATCCGGCGAAACTTTACCTTTAGTACTGGCTACAAAAGAACTTTTTAATTTGCCTTAAAGATAAACCTGAGATAATTATAGAAATGCGGCTGAACACTTGAAGCGTCATGACCTCCGTCAGAAACTTCATGCCAGATATGTTCTACACCATTGCCATTAAGAATGTTGTGATATAATGACGGCTGATTTCCTACCGTTCCATCATTTCCGCCACCTGTAATCATAAGAAGATATGGCATATCATAAGCAGGCTTAAGCTCATTTTCCTGAAGCTGACCAGGATGCATACTCAAATCTACGCCGGGAGTAAGTCCGGGAGCAAGGCAAGCAGCACCGACATATCCAAACAGATCCGAACGTGTAAGACCTATGAAAAGCGATTCACGTCCACCCATTGAAAATCCGGTTATAGCCGTATTTTCACGTCCTGTTTTAACTGAAAAATTACTGTTGATATAAGGCATGAGATCGGTTGTGAGGTCATTTATGAAATTGTCATAATTTAGAGAGTTCTGCAAATCAAGACCCGAGCAGTTCTCCTGTTCCTTGCTTGTATAGATATACGGAAAAACTACAATCATTTTTTCAGCATCGCCCGTTGACATAAGATTTCCAAGCATATTTCGAACTTTACCCATTGCGGCAAGAGAATCCTCATTCTCCCAATAACCATGCATTGCATAAAGCACAGGATATTTTTCGTTTTTCAGAATATCCCGGCGGCAACAGAACATTTACATTTGTCATTCTCTCTCGTGTTGTTGAGTAATACTGATATTTTGTAAGCGTACCATATTTAACCCATGAATATTCCTCCGTACAGCCTGCAAGAGCATACTCTGAAAGAGATTCTTCGGCATTTTTCATATATTCGGAAGGATCGACAACCGGCTTTAACGGCTTTTCAGCAACCGGAAATTCGTTTATCTGTCCAAGAATGAATTTCTGAATGAGAATAATATCATCTACGTTAAAATCTTCGTTCTGATCAACATCTGCCAGTACCTTTTCCGATGACTTGCTGAATCCGTTTACAAGTCCTCTTTTTTGGCAATAATATAATCAAATACGTTTATACAACCATCTGAATTTATATCGCCAAGTATTAAATTCTGAGATTCTCCGGCACCTATAATTATTGTTGCTGCAACTGCACCGATGACCTCATCAATATAGAAATTATTTGTTGTTTCGGCTGTTTCGATATAAAATCCGTAAATCTGAAGCGTTTGCCGGAATTTTATAATTTTTTTGTTTGCAAGCTGAACCCATTCGCCTTTGATTGCTGTTGCTTGTGCAATAGTATCATATTTTTTTTATCACCGCTTGCATCAGTATATTCAAGCTTAAGGTAAAAAGTTATCTGTTGCACTGCCGTCAAAATACATTACATTTGCACTGAAGCTATATTCATTTCCGGCTTTAAATGCACGGCTTAAAGTTTTTGAAGCTCCATTCCATGCGTTTGTTCTGTCCTTGACTAACAATGATTCATCACCAACGTATGAGGTTCTTCCGCTTGTAATAATTGATCCTGCCCCTCTTATATTCCAGTCACAAGTGTCTCCTTCAAAGCCGTCTGCAAAGTACCAGCCATATTCATTCGGAGTGATCGATTCATCAGAAAGGGGTAACAACAAATGTTGAAACACTGTTTGCCGGAAGCTGTGCATAAAAGTTATGGTCAGAATAATTCATATTCAGTGTAGGAGAAAGGTTTTCACTGGCAGAGGTTCTGTAACGGTCAACATTTGAAATATTGCGGTCATTGTCTATAACGAAATTCTGAGTATATTCTGAGTCGCTTTTGTTAACCGCAACTATAGTAACCTGATTATCATCGCCCTTGTATGCAGAAACCAAAACATCCTCTGCCGGTTGTTCGATAGCGTCAATTCCTAACATCTCCGGGACGCACGTATTTTGAATACTGTGCCATACAATAACCACGCTTGCTGATATTACCGTCTTCAGTCATTAAACCGTAACTTCTGCGAATATACCACCATGTATATGCGCTCATATTTCCGACAACCATAGCATTGTGGATATTTTCCGCCACCTGTATAGCTTCAGGATAACGGTTAGCGGAATCAGCATCGCTGTTAGGAACATAAACTTCTGTCATCCAGATTTCCTTACCTGAGTTTTCAAGATCGGGAAAGTCCATCCACTCTCTTGCAGTACCGTACATATGAGTTCAAACAGATCAACAGTTTTCCATAGCCTTACTGTTATTCAGTATCTTTCTGTAAAATTTCTTTCCGCCGTCAGGTACCCATGACGCATTTTCAGGTGCATACTGGAAAGACTCAGGAGACATAAGTCTTGTACTTGTTATCATGTCTCCATAGTTTGCAATGAAATCAGTTGTTTCATCTGTTGACCAATATGTCCATTCAGAAGCATAGTCCGGCTCATTCTGAACTGATATTGAATAAAGGTCAACGCCATTATCTTTCATATAAGTACCAAAATCATTAAGGTGCTGTGCATAAGCGACATAATTTGATTTTGGAATGTGGAAAATTTACCATTACTTCCTCAGATTCTGCGAGATCTGCAGGTGGTTCCCAAGGTGACGCAAAAATAGTAACATCACCCATTTTCGTAGCATACTGTGCCGTTGGGAGAGCTTTGTACCACTGATTCTTATCAGGATTAACGAACACACGAAGTATAGTGAGACCGAGTTCATTATCACCGTTTCCAAAGCTGTTTTTTTCTGTGAATCCGTAAGACTGCTTCCGTCCATTCCGGATGATCTATGACGCCAAAGCCACGTATAGTCTGATATTCTTTGTTAATATCAATTATAACTTCAGCAGCAGCATTAGATTTTTTTGCTCAGGCGGCCGCGGCTGTTAATGTAAACAGCACGGCAGATGATACAAGTACAGACAAAAAGTCTTTTTTTTTATAATTTTCATTTTTACCTCCTGTAAAAATATAATTAATATAATTTTTAATTTGAAGCTGTACAAAATATGTATGACAACCTTATACGAAATCTTTATACGATCTTTCCCATAATGTAAAAAACACACAACATTTTTTATAATTATACTATATGCAATAAAAAATGTCAATAAATTTCACAATATCATTTAAAATTTTATGCATTTTGACTATATAATTTAATAATTTTCGTGCTATTCGCTGTCAAAATTTGGGCCAAATTTCAACATGAATGACGTATTTACGCCGTTTAAATCCAGCTTTTCTCAGTTGTTAACCTACTATATATTATTTTCCAAAAAACTATGCTGTTTCCAAAAACTAATACCAATTGTTTTTATTCTCGGATTCCCTGTTGATTTTCAATACAAATTTTGGTATAATATAAATAATTTGTCAATTTTTGGTAATAACAACAGGAGGAAAAACTAAATGCTCAAACTTAAAATGCGTACTTCGAACAAAGCGGACGAAAACTACAAAAAACTTGCTGAAATGTTTCCGAACGCAGTAACCGAAGCCATAGATGAAACAACCGGCAAAGTTGTCCGTGCTATAGATAAAGATGTGCTAATGCAGGAGATTTCATGCAAGGTGGTTGACGGAAATGAAGAACGCTACCAATTTACATGGCCTGATAAGAAAAAATCTGTTCTGCTTGCAAATGCGCCTATAAATAAAACGCTCCGCCCCTGCCGAGAAGAAAGCGTTGATTTTGCCGGCACCGACAACCTTTATATTGAGGGCGATAACCTTTGAAGTGCTGAAGCTGTTACAGGAAACCTATCTTGGCAAGATAAAGATGATTTACATAGACCCACCTTATAATACAGGAAACGACTTTGTGTATGAGGACGATTTTGCAGAAAAATACCGATGAATACCTTGCAAACAGCGGTCAGTTTGATGAAGTTGGAAACCGTTTGGTAACAAATACAGAGAATAACGGTCGTTTTCACACAGACTGGCTAAATATGATTTATCCTCGATTGAAGATTGCAAAGGATTTGCTTACAGAAGATGGCGTTATTTTTTTAGTTCATATTGATGATAATGAATACGAGAATTTAACAAAACTTGGAAATGAAGTTTTTGGTGAGGCTAACTTTATCAATATAGTCACAGTAAAAACCAAGATTGGTGGTGTATCTGGCAGCTCCGAAGGAAAGAGTTTAAAAGATGCAACCGAGTTCATAATGATTTGGGCTAAAAACAAGACAATGCTTGAGTTTAATCCGACCTATATCAAACAAAAAAAGTTGTTTGATAGAATAAAGTCGTATGAAACCGAAGGAAAGAGTTGGAAATATACTTCTATTATGACCAAGCTCGATGGCAAAGAAGTTATAAAGACCGATGAAAAAAGGAATATCGTTTACTATGGTTATAGAACTCTTGAAACGATGTCGATTACTGCATTTGCCAAGCAAAGCAAGGAATTACTGAGGAAGATGTGTACAACAAATACGCTGACCGCATTTTTCAGACCACTAATGCACAGAGTAGCGTGAGGCAGACCGTTATGAAAGAAACAGCAAAAATTTGACTATCCTATGTACGGGTGCGAATATGTACCAATCAAAGGAAAAGAACGAGGGTAGCACAATCGAAATCCTGTACAAGGGCGAACAACGCCGAATGATGATGTTCCTCTCGAATGCTGTTTCCCCGCATTGACGGTACATATTATTACCTCGATAAAATTACGACACTATGGGATGATATTCAGTACAACAATTTGACCAAAGAAGGAAATATAGAGTTCCCCTAACGGAAAGAAGCCTATTAAACTTCTTCAACGAATTATTGAGCTGACTTGCGATAAAGATAGTATCATACTTGATTTCTTCTCCGGTTCAGCGAGTACCGCACACGCTGTTATGCAGATGAATTTGGAAGACGGCGGAAAGCGTAAATTCATTATGGTACAAATACCGGAAGAAACATCTGAAAAATCCGAAGCGTACAAGGCAGGCTATAAGAATATATGCGAAATCGGCAAAGAGCGTATACGCCGTGCCGCAAAGAAGATTGCAGAAGAAAATCCGAAAGCTAAATTTGACGGCGGTTTCCGGGTTCTCAAACTCGACAGCTCAAATATGAAAGACGTTTACTATAACCCTGAGGATTTTTATTCGTACTTTCTTGACAATCTTGTTGATAATATTAAAGAGGACAGAACTCCTGAAGATCTGCTGTTTCAGGTAATGCTTGATCTGGGAATTCTGCTTTCAAGCAAAATAGAAGAAAGCGTTTATCGGAGGTAAAAAGTGTTCAATGTTGAGAATAATTACCTTATCGCCTGCTTTGATGAGAATGTGACAGAAGATGTTATAACTGAAATCGCAAAACATAAGCCGTACTATTTTGTTATGCGTGACAGCTCTATGGCAAATGACAGTGTTGCAACCAACTTTGAACAGATTTTTTTGCTTCATACAGTCCTGACACAATAAGGAAGGTGCTGTAATGAAGTTTAATTTTAAGATACAACAATATCAGACAGACGCTGTCGACGCCGTTGTTAATGTCTTTAACGGTCAGAGCTTTCACGATAGAAACAGCTATATTCGTGATTTGGGAAAAATGAATCCCAGCGATTATCAGATGGCATGGGATTTAACGCAGGAAGAAATCGAACTGTACGACCCTGCCAATGACGCCGGTTATAAAAATGAAAAAAAGTGGAACTGTCTGATGAACAGCTTTTTGAGTAACATTCATACCTTGCAGAGTCAGAACAATATTAAGCTCTCTCCGGCTCTTATAAAGAATCTGGGAAGATGCAGTCTCGATATAGAAATGGAAACCGGTACAGGCAAAACTTATGTGTATATCAAAACTATGTTTGAATTGAATAAAAAATACGGTTGGAGCAAATTTATTGTGGTTGTACCGAGTATTGCTATCCGTGAAGGCGTTAAAAAATTTTTTTTTGAGATAACCTCCGACCACTTTATGGAGCATTACGGCAAAAAGCCCGTTTCTTTATTTACAACAGTTCAAACCTGAATCAACTTGATAATTTTTCTTCAAGCAACGGTATCAGTGTGATGATCATTAACACACAGGCTTTTTGCTTCTTCCCTGAAAAAAAAGACGGAAGAAGTAAAGAAGCCCGTATAATCTACTCTAAGCGTGACGAGTTCGGTTCCCGTCGACCAATAGATGTTATCAAAGCAAACAGACCGATTATCATTCTGGACGAACCGCAGAAAATGGGCGGAGACGTAACTCAAAAAGCGCTTAAAAACCTTTCAATCCTCTTTTCTCGCTTAACTATTCGGCTACCCATGCAAAACAGCATAATCTCATTTATGTTCTGGACGCTTTAGATGCATTTAACAAGAAGTTGGTCAAAAGGATCGAAGTCAAAGGCTTTGAAATAAAAAAATCTCAGAGGAACAGACAGCTATTTATACCTTGAGCAAATCGTTCTTTCAAGCAAAAAGCCTCCTATGGCAAAAATTGAACTTGAAATAAAATATAATAAGTCTATCAACCGTGAAACACGTATTCTCGGCGTCGGAGACGACCTTTACTTTGTTTCTCGGAAAATGGAACAGTACAAAGGCTATATCATTTCCGAAATTGATCCTCTGTACGGAACGGTTACATTTACAAACGGCAAAATCATCAAAACCGGCGATATTGTCGGTGATATTTCTGAAAAGGATATGCGCCGCATTCAGATAAGAGAAACAATTATTTCCCATTTTGAAAAAGAAGAAAAAGCTTTTTAATATGGGCATTAAATGCCTATCACTGTTCTTTATTGACGAAGTCGCAAAAAATACCGCCAATATGATCAAGACGGCAACGAGATACTCGGCGAATACGGTCAGATGTTTGAGCAGGAATATATAAACATACTGAATGAATATATCAGACTGTCTGACACACCATATCAAAAGTATCTGAAATCCAGTTGCAGTGATGTAAGCGCAGTACATAAAGGATATTTTAGTATAGATAAAAAACAGGCAGAAACATTGACAGCAGACTTAAACGCGGGGAGTGAATTTTCAGACGATATTTCTGCATATGACCTTATTCTGAAAAAATAAGGAAAGACTGCTTTCCTTTTGAAGAACCAACAAGATTTATATTCTCACATTCCGCACTTCGTGAAGGATGGGATAATCCAAATGTATTTCAGATCTGTACGCTAAAGCATTCTGACAGCAACACGGCAAAACGTCAGGAAGTAGGCCGCGGTCTCCGACTCTGCGTCAATCGGAACGGTAACAGAATGGATGTGCAAAGCGCGGTGAAACAGTACATGACGTCAATATACTTACAGTTGTTGCAAGTGAAAGCTATAAGACTTTTTGTAGTTGATCTGCAATCAGATATTAAGACAGTTCTTTATGACAGACCTAATGTTGCTTTGCCAGTGAATATTTTAAGGGCAAGTATATCAAAGTTGACGATATACCTACGCTTATCAATGAAAACACTGCCAATGCCATTGAATTCTACCTTATCCAAAATGGATATGTAGATATGAAACGCAAAGTAACCGAAAAAAATACCGTTCTGATGTCGCTATGAAAACAGTTAAAGATCTTCCTGAAGAACTTAAACCTATGACCGAAGGCATTCATACTCTTATTCAGTCTGTGTATGACGACAGCATACTGGAAAGTATGTTTACCAACGGACACGAGCCTAAAGTCAAGAAAAACAACCGCTTAATGAAAAAATTTTTTCAAAAAGAGAGTTTCAAGCTCTTTGGAAAGAAATCAATCATAAATATGCATATACTGTAAAGTTTTGACAGTGAGGAGCTGATCAAAAAGGCAATCGCATATATTGACCAAAAAGCTCTTTGTTTCCGAGCTTCAATATACTACTACTGTCGGTCGTCAGAAATCCGAAATGAATGAATATGAAATTGAAGGATTTACTTCATTTACAGGAGAAAAGACAAGAACACAGACATTCAAACACGCACAAACAAGTATAATAAAATATGATCTTATCGGTAAAGTGGCAGACGGCGCAATACTCACCCGTAAAACAGTTGCCGCCATTTTACAGGAATAAGAACAGACAAGTTTTTTATGTTCAGAAATAATCCTGAAGAATTTATCTCCAAGGTCATCAGACTTATCAATGAACAGAAAGCCACAATGATTGTTGAACATATCACATACGATACTATTGAAGGTGAATATGACAGCTCAATCTTTACTGCTGAGAAGAACACGCAAAGTTTTGACAAGGCTTTCCTTGCCAAAAAGTCCATTCAGGGATTATGTGTTTACCGATGGCTCAGCAGATAAGAGTATTGAAAAAAAAATTCGCAGAGGACTTGGACTCCGCTGAAGAAGTATGCGTTTATGCAAAACTTCCGAAAACTTTCCGAATCCCGACTCCGGTTGGAAATTATTCCCCCCGACTGGGCAATTGCTTTCTATGAAGGCAAGGTTAAACATATATTTTTTTATTGCTGAAACTAAAGGTACAATGAAAAGTCTTGAACTCAGACCGATTGAACAGGCAAAGATTTCTTGCGCTAAGAAATTGTTCAATGAAATATCAACAAGCAAGGTCAAGTATCATGATGTTGATAGCTATCAGAGCTTACTCAATATCATGAACTCCATATAAATTTATCCCTGATAAAATTTTGATTCTATATTTCTTTCCTCCCTGCCCCACAAAAAATACACAATTTAACGAGAACTGCCTGATATTATATAATTATGTCTGTTTTTGTATTTTGTCACCAACTTGTAAAAGTATTTTATAGCAATTAGATATTGAAAATTTATACGCAGTATTGTATAATTATTAGGTACTAAATTGGAAACTTTTTCTTTTAAGAGAGGTAATAATGTACTACTGCTGTGGAATAACCGATAAAGGAATAATGAAACACAATGAAGACGCCTATATGATAGACGGAAAAGTAATAACGGAAGGCAATATTGATTTTATGGTAAAAGCGCCGTTTAGAGCAGCTGTATCAGACGGCGTCTCCGGAGAAAATTACGGAGAAATCGCTTCAAAAAAAATGTCTGGAATTTTTAAGTCAGATAGATTTTAATTCTGAAACAGATTTGAAAAAAGCTGTTCTGAATGTTCACCATAATTTATATGATTACGGTATTCAGGATAACAAAACAAAAAATATGCAGGCAACTCTATGCGCTATAGCAATAGATGAAAACGACAATCTTAATACCGTAAACGTAGGCGATTCCAGAATATTACGAACTCGAGCATTGGAAAAGCTTAAATACGTAAC
>VOFK01001704.1_pt1 | contig 21580 bp, 39 predicted proteins | sample 5384121 | NCBI WGS metagenome assembly VOFK01 (sample SAMN12384730, study PRJNA508395) | human gut metagenome | isolation source: healthy gut J | host: Homo sapiens | reverse complement strand
TTACGTATTGCTCTCGTGCTGTTTTGTATTTGACCGTGGAGGGAAACTCATTACCGTCAAGGGTGAAGGCGTCGGCAGTTCTGTGGAAGCAAGCGAAAAACTTGAAGCGTTTTCGGAAGCAACGATAGACGTAAAATGCGGAAAAGTTATCGTTGAGGCGGGCAATGAATATTCGATAGAAATAAAATATTCCGCGGAAGAACTGAAACCGACGTATGCCGTCAAGAACGGAAAACTTGAAGTTACATCGCCGAACGGCGGGTTCTTTCTGAATTTCGGAATGTTTGATTTTGACAAAAACTATGTCAAAGTTATCGTTCCGAGTGACGCGCTTAAAAAATCTTTCCGTTGACAGCAGTGCGGGCGAGGTCGATATTTCGGGACTTACAGGCACTTCCGACGGAACGATCACTGTCAGAGCAAGTGCGGGCGGCATAGATATAGAAATGTTTACGGCTTCGGAAGAACTTTAATGTGAAGTCGAGCGCGGGCGGCGTTGACCTTGAAGGCGTGACAGTAGGAAGCGCCGTTGTCGTCAAAGCGCGGGAAGTATTGAAATAAAGATTTTGAGGGCAGCCTTGAAAGCTGATTCTTCCGCAGGCGGCGTTGAAGTGTCCTTGCGCGACGGAGCATATTCGGACGCGAAGTATTCCGGTTTCGCTGAAAGCGAGCGCGGGAAGTGTTGAAGTTGACGGCAGGCACATAAAAGGCTCCGGAATACTCTTTCGGAAGCGGAAGCAAAATATAATACACATTAAATCAAGTGCCAAAGGCAGCGTAAAGTTCGACACGAACAGATAGAGATATACTTTAACCAAAAAAGAAAACGCAGTCTGTGTTCTGCGTTTTTCTGTTCTTTGCGGTTGAAATGACATAATATTATGCTATACTGTATTCAGTATTGGAAGAAAAAAGAGACGATATTATGAAAAAAAGGACTTATTCTGAAGGCGGCGCGCGATGCGCGGACTTTTTACGGCGGGTGTTGACGTTTTGATGGAAAACGGCGTGACATTCGGACGGCGCGTCGGTGTTTCCGCAGGCGCGGGCGCAACATAAAAAATCTCATCAGATAGGAAGGGTATTGCGGTACAATACTCGGTTTTGCGCCGATAAACGTTATTGCGGCATGAGTTCTCTTCTCAAAACGGGAAATATATACAGTACCGAGTTTTTGTTACGGCGAAGTTCCTCTTAAATATGACCCGTTTGATTTTGAAACGTACAAAAAAGACCCGATGGAGTTCTATGTGGTCAGCACCGATGTTGAAACGGGCGACCCGTTTATCACAAATACATGGGTGAAAGAGGACAGCGGTTTTGACTGGATAAGGGCGTCCGCTTCCATGCCGCTTGTTTCGCAGATAGTCGAAATTGACGGACAAAAAACTGCTGACGGCGGAATATCCGACTCAATACCCGTCGAATTTTTCGAAAGTCTCGGATATGACCGTAACGTTGCCGTTCTGACGCAGCCGAAAACGTATCAAAAAGCGCAAAAACAAATGATGCCCTGATAAAGATAAAATACCGTAAATATCCGAAGTTTATCGAGACCGTCGCAAACAGGCACATTATGTATAATGCCGAGACCTCGCTCGTTTCCGAAAAGGAACATAACGGTACGCTTTTTGTTATCCGTCCCGAAAGCCCGCCCCGTCGGGAGGGCTTGAAAAAGACCCCGAAAAACTGAAAGAGGCTTACGAAATAGGCAGAAGCGCGATGAAAGAAAGGCTTGAAGACCTTTTTGATATATCTGAACAAATAATATAAAATATGACCGCTGCGGAAAAACCGTAACGGTCATATTTTGATTTTATCGGAAAGTTAATTCCATTTCAATCTCGTCTTCGTCGCGCCCCGTTTCAGAAAATCCGAGATCTTCGTACAGTTTTTTTGCCACGGTCGCGCCCTCGACATAGCAGAGAGCGACTTTTTTGTATTTGCCGTCTTTTTTCATCTCGTCAAGTACAAGTTTTGCGGCTGTTTTGCCGAACTTCTCTGTCCCTGAAACTCGTCTATGAAAAGTTGGCTGAAAATATAGGGCGTTTCGTTCGGGACTGTCGTAGAAAAGCCCCCATGCCGACATACGTCTTATCGTTGAGAATGAAAAAGGCTCTGCTTCTGTATTCGCGGTATGCATACGCTCTTGCCAAAAGAACGGTCTTATCCGCCACAAAATCTTTTTTGCTCTTCGAAACTTTTTGAGGTGGTTCTCCAATTTTTGCTGTTGACGTCTTCTAACTTTATCATAATTCGTTTTAGTTCTTAAAACTGTGTATCGGCGCGGGAATCCTGCCCTCACGCGAAACGAACGCTTCGCAGGAGGCTTTGTTGACGGGCATCACGGGCGCATAGCCGAGAAGTCCTCCGAATTCGACCGTGTCGCCTACGTCTTTGCCTATTACGGGAATAACGCGAACCGCAGTTGTTTTCTGATTTATCATTCCTATCGCGGCTTCGTCCGCAATAATTCCCGATATTGTCGCCGCCGATGTATCGCCGGGAACGGCTATCATATCAAGACCGACAGAGCAAACGGCTGTCATGGCTTCAAGTTTTTCTATTGTCAGATATCCCGCCGTTACAGCGTCTATCATGCCCTGATCTTCGCTGACGGGAATAAACGCGCCGCTGAGACCACCAACATAGGAAGACGCCATAACACCGCCTTTTTTGACTTGGTCGTTGAGCAACGCGAGCGCCGCCGTCGTGCCGGTGCGCCGACGCTTTCAAGCCCTATTTCTTCAAGTATCTGCGCCACACTGTCTCCCCACCGCAGGCGTGGGCGCGAGCGACAGGTCGATTATTCGAACGGAACGCCGAGCCGTTTTGACGCTTCCTGTGCCACAAGTTGTCCGACGCGGGTTATCTTGAACGTGCAGTCTTTTTAATCGTTTCGCAAAGTGTTTCAAAGCCCTGCCCGCGAACTTTTTCAAGCGCACATTTTACAACTCCGGGGCCGCTGACGCCCACGTTGATTATCACGTCCGCTTCCGTAACGCCGTGGAAAGCCCCCGCCATGAACGGGTTATCGTCGGGTGCGTTGCAGAACACAACACAACGAGTTTTGCCAGCCGAGGCTGTCGTTTTCCTTTTTGTCTTTTTTTCCGCTGTTTTAAGCACAACTTCGCCCATGGTTTCTGACCGCGTCCATGTTTATGCCGTTTTCGTCGAGCCGACATTGACCGACGAGCAGACGAGTTCCGTTTGCGCCAAAGCGACGGGAATGGATTCCATAAGCAACTTGTCCGCAGGTGTCATGCCTTTTGAAACAAGTGCCGAAAAATCCGCCGATGAAGTTGACCCCGACTGTTTTTGCCGCTCTGTCAAGCGTTTTCGCTATCGCAACAAAAATCATCTGTCGTTTGCAGCAGCCCCGATAAGCGCAATGGTGTGACCGATATTCAACGCGTTTTACTATGGGAATGCCATTACTGCACGCCTATCTCTCTCCGACGGAGACGAGGTTTTGCCTTGCATGTTATTTTAGCGTAAATCTTTTCGCAGACTTTTTCGACGTCTCCGTCGCAGCAGTCAAGCAGGCTTATGCCCATGGTGTTATGGTTCTGACGTCGAGTTGATGCTCCGATCATCGAGTTGTTTCGTTGACTTCGTATATGTTTATCATGCCGCGTCGCCCGTCAGATCCTGTGCATCATTTCAAATATTTCTTTTGAGTGTGAACGACAACTCCCATTTCTTTTCCTATCTCGGAAAGAGAACTCTCTATCTCCGAAAAGCCCTTTGCCGCCGCCGAAAGATCGACTATCATCATCAGTTGAAATAGCCGTGAACTATCGTTTGCGAAATGTCCAGATGTTGACGTTGTTTTCAGAAAGGTATGTGCAGGTCTTTGCTATAATGCCTACGCTGTCCTTTCCGACGACCGTGATACCGCTTTGTTCATTTTTTTCTTTACGATTTTTTCAATCTGTTTTATAACTCCGAAGACCTCGTTTTCCGAGATGTCTTTTTAACCGTTTTACCGTCCTTGAACAGAACGTATTTGCCGTTTGCGCCCGTAACCTCCGAAATCCGCTTCTCCGGCTTCTCCTATGCCGTTGACGACGCAGCCCATGACCGCTATTTTTATCGGGGTCTCAATATCCGAAAATTGTCTTCTATTCTCGTTTGCAAGCGCCACCGAATCGACAGTTGTTCTTCCGCAGGTCGGACAGGAAATGACCTCGATACCGCTTTTCCGAATCCCGAGCGAGCGCAAAAGCGTTTTTGCCGTTCTGACTTCTTCTACGGGATCCGCGGTCAGCGAGACCCGTATGGTGTCTCCTATTCCGTCAAGAAGCAATGCGCCTATTCCGACGGCGGATTTTACCGTCCCCGTGCGGAGCGTTCCCGCTTCGGTAACTCCGACGTGCAGAGGGTAACCTCTGTCGTTGTACTTTTTCCGCAAACAGACGATATGCCGAGACCATAACGCGGACATCGGACGCTTTCATTGAGACCACGATGTCCTCAAACCCGCAGTTTTCAAGCAAACGGACGTTGTTGTATGCGCTCAAAGCAAGCGCTTCGGCGCAGGGGTGTCCGAACTTTGCAAGCAGGTCTTTTTCAAGGGAACCCGCATTGACACCGACGCGTATCGGAATATTCTTTTTGTAGCTGCGTGCGCAACTTCTTTATGTGTTCCGCGCCGATATTGCCCGGATTTATCCGTATCTTGTCCGCACCCGCTTCGATCGAGGCAAGCGCCAGCCGTGTCGAAAGAGGTGTATGTCTGCGACAAGCGGGACGGATATTGCTTTTTTCAGGTCTGCGAACCGTTCCGCCGAAAGTCGGTCGGGAACAGATGCGCGTATTATCTGGCAGCCCTCTTTTTCCAAAGCGAGAGCCTGTGCTTTCAGTTCGTCAAATCTTGTGAACGGCACGTTCGTCATCGACTGTATCGAAACGCTGCCGTCGCCTATCGGAACATTTCTATATAAAACTGCTTTTTCATATCGCCTATAAGAAGATAACGTCTTTTATCGCTATCACTATCGCCAACCCGAATATAAGCACCATGCCGACTGCGTTTATCGCACCCTTGACTTTTTCGGGTATCTGTTTTCTTGTTATCATTTCGATAAGGAGCAGAAACGCCTGCCCTCCGTCAAGCGCGGGGAGGGGAAGCAGGTTTATTACCGCAAGGTTTATCGAAATAAACCCGAGAATATACATAAACGACGCTATGCCCGCGTCAGCCGCCTGTTTTATCACGGTTGACGCTCCGACAGGTCCAGAAATGTATTTGACGGAAATTTTGTTCGTTACAAGGTCGTACAGCGTCTCATACATGACTTTGACCTGCGAAAACGTGTCCGCAAACGTTGTCTTTATAACGTTGCCGACCGTCTTTTCTGTGCATAGACCTTGAAGTCCACAGAGAACAGAATAAGTTCGCCCCGTGCCGCGTCTTCTTCCGTTGCCGGGTCGCCTTTTGACGTTATGCGAGGAAATTTGACGTCTTTGAGTTCTACCGGTACTCCGTCTCTTTCAACCGTAACATCAACGGACGTTTTTCCTATATTGTCCTGAAATGCTCTTGAAATATCGGTCTACGTCGAAATTTTGTGTTTCCTATTTTGACTATTTTGTCGTTTTCCCCCGAAGTCCCGTTTCGTAGGAGACGGAATCGTTTTCGAAAAACCGCGATCGTCGTTGTCGGCGTACTTGTTGTCAGCGTCAGAACAAACGTTATCAGTATCGCAACGATTATGTTCATCGTTATGCCCGCAAGCATAATGATAAGGCGCTGCCATTTGGGCTTTCTGTTCAGCGCGTTGTCGCATTCGCTGTCCTCGTTTTCGCCCTCCATGGAAACAAAGCCGCCTATCGGAAGCAAGCGTATCGAATACGCCGTGTTTCCGTCGGGGGCGAGTTCGGGCTTTTCTTTTGAGAAAAACGAGGTGACTTTTTTCTTGCCTGTCGCCTTAATTTTTTTGACGCTTATCAGTTTGGGACCCATTCCGAGCGAAAATTCATTCGTCTGAACCTTGAATATCTTTGCCGCAACAAAGTGTCCGAGTTCGTGAATGAATATAAGGAACTCCGAGCCCGAGAACCGTATAAAGAACCTGCAAAACTACATTCATAAGCAACCCTGTCTGACCTTTCGGTCCGTTTCAAAAAATATCTTCTATGTCGGGATTCTGTATTATCGGAGTGTCGTTCAATGCCCGCTCCGCAACGTCCGCTATCTGCAAAAAGCCGATTTCGCCGCCGAGAAAACGAGCAACCGCGACTTCGTTCGCAGCATTGAAGACCGTCGGCGCCGTGCCGCCCGTTCTTATCGCCTGCCTTGCCAGCGAAAGCGAACGGAAAGTTTTTTTCGTCGGGTTCGTAAAAAACGTCATCTTCGCAAGGCTTTTGCCAAATCGAGTTCCGCCGCGGGGGACGGCTTTCTGTCGGGATAAGTTATCGCGTACTGTATGGGAACTCTCATGTCCGGCAGCCCGAGCTGCGCGATTATCGCGTTGTCCTCAAACTCGACCGCCGAATGAACGATGCTTTCTCTGTGAATAACGACTTTGACCTTGCTTTCGTCCACTCCGAAAAAGGCGGACAGCCTCGATTATTTCAAGTCCCTTGTTCATCAGCGTTGCGGAATCTATCGTTATTTTTTTGCCCATTTTCCATGTCGGGTGCGCAAGCGCTTTTTCGGGCGTTATGTCTTTCAGTTCTTCCGCCGTCTTTCCGAAAAACGGTCCTCCCGAAGCGGTCAGCAGAAGTCTTTTTATCTTTGCTTTGCCTTTTCGTGTTTCAAGACATTGAAATATTGCCGAATGTTCGCTGTCCACGGAAATTAGAGGAACATTCTCTTTTTTTGCAAGGTCGCAAATATATTCACCCGCGGTAACTATCGCTTCTTTGTTTGCGAGCGCCGCAGTTTTGTGCGCCTTGATTATCTCTATTGTCGGGCGTGTTCCCGCCATGCCCACAATGCCGTTGACGATGAGTTCCGAAGCGTCGTTTTTTATTGTTTCAAAAAGACCGTCTTCGCCGCCGAGAACTTTTGTTTGTGTGTCCGAAACCCTCAATTTCAGCGTTTCCGCCGCGGTTTTATCCGTGCAGACAGCAAAACTCGGTTTGAATTTTCGTATCTGTTCTTCGAGCAGGTCAATGCTCGAATGCGCCGTCAGCGTTTCGACTTCGCACCCGAGATTTTCCGCAACGTCAAGCGTCTGCGTGCCTATCGAGCCTGTCGAACCGAGACGGATATTCTTTTTTGTGAAATCTTTTATCATTTTGCAAGCGCCGCTATCCGTCGGCTATAACCTTAACACAGCAGAACGCCGCAGATGTGAACATAACGCTGTCGAATCTGTCCATAATGCCCGCCGTGTCCCGGAATGAGTTTTCCGTAATCCTTGATGTTGTAATTTCTTTTGACCACCGAAGCCGAAAGGTCTCCGATAACCGCAAAAATGCCGCCGAAAAGCCCCATTGCGATATATACGGCGAACGGACATTTTCCGTGCCGACGGCAAAACGGACGATGAGCCCCATTATGACGGAGAACAAAACAGAGGTCGCAACGCCGCCGATAAAGCCCTCTACGGTCTTTTTCGGGCTGACGTGCGGCGCAAAGTTTATGTTTGCCGAAAAATCTGCCGACCATATATGCGCCCGTGTCTCCGCCCCATGCTGTGGTGAATACGAGTATCAGATAATAAAGTCCGTGTTCCGCGTCCGAACGCAGTATCGTCAGCGTTGAGAAAAACGGAAATGACTATCGTCATACAGAACAGCGGACAAACGTTTTTCGAATTTTATATCTTTCGCAAAACCGAATATTGCGATAATGAACATAAATCCCGCAAGCGCAAAAGCAGGGAAAAACGCCAACTGACGCTTGTTTGCGGAATGAACTGATAACCTATTGCATAAGCAACGCAGAACGGCATATAAATTTTGCAGCCTTTTTTTTGTTTATTGCCGTTCCGACTTCATACAGCCAATGCGGAAAGCAGAGCCACCACCGTATTCATTATATACGGAACGCTCGAAAAATATATCCAAACTATCAGCAGTGCCGTCAGCACCGCCCCCCCGAAATAACTCTTGTTTTCATCTCTTATTTTCAATCCCCCCGAATTTTTCTAGTGGTGACTGTATGCTTCAATCGCCGCATCCAGATCCTTTTCTTCGAAATCGGGCCAGCACACGGGAACGGAAACAAATTCCGAGTATGCAGCCTGCCATATCAGAAAGTTCGAAAGTCTCATCTCGCCCGCAGTTCTCACAATAAGGTCGGGGTCGGGCTGCCCCTGCCGTGTAAATACGGTCGCAGATGTCCTGTTCCGTTATCTTTTGCCATTATGTTCTTTTTGAATGAATTGACTGCGGCAACTATCTCCGCGCGCGCCCGCCGTAGTTGACGGCGATGTTCATTTCCATTTTTTCTCCGATTTTTCGAAACGCGCGTTATTTTGTCTATCATGTTTCGCTGAATAAGATTGAAGACTTTTGTGTCGCCGATAAATCTTCCGCGTGTGTGTATATCTGTCCGAATCTTCTTTCGAAATATCCTATCATCTTTTTCAGGTATTCCGTCAGAATGTTCGTCAGCGCGGCGACCTCTTCCGCAGGTCTTCTCCAATTTTCGGTCGAAAACGCATAAAACGTAACGGTCTTCACACCTTTTTTGTAGCAAAGACGGGTAACTTTGTCAAAGCGTTTCCGCGCCCGCATAATGTCCCGCGCTTCTTTTCAGTCCGCGGCTTGTCGCCCAGCGTCCGTTTCGTCCATAATGAAAGCGATGTGTTCGGGCATCTTCAAAGAGTTTTTCGCTCATCTCTTCCTCTCTTCTTTTGCAGCACCCGAAAAACAGTCTCTTTCGGTCGGCAAATGTTCGCTTTATCTCTTAAAAACTCGTCGGCGCACAGATGTACGGTGCGCCGATGTCTTTCTGTTTCAGTCCATGCCTTTTTTGACAGACCTTGTATATGCAGCCTCAGGGAACGGACTGTTTCTTTTTATCAGACGGAAAGTATCTCTTTCGTCTTCTTCTCGGTCGTGTCTTCGATCTTCGCGATGTATTTATCCGTCAGATTCTGAATGTCTTTTTTCCGCTATCTTCAAATCGTCTTCGGTTATTTCGCTCTTCTTCTTCTGCGCCTTGAATGCGTCCATTGCGTCACGTCTTATGGAGCGAATGGCAACTTTTGAACCCTCGGCGGTCTTATCTATCGTCTTAACGAGTTCTTTTCTTCCTTTTCCTCTGTCAGCGGCGGGAAAGCAAGTCTGATTATTTTTTGCCGTCGTTCTGCGGGTTGATTCCGAGGTCGGAAGCCTGAATCGCTTTCTCTATCTCTTTGAGCAGCGACCTGTCATACGGGCTGACGGTCAGCATTCTTGGTCGGGCGACGATATCTGCGCAACTTCGTTGATTTTCATCATCGAACCGTAATATTCAACGGAAATTTGTCAAGAACGGATGCGTTCGCTCTGCCCGCTCTTATGGAAGCGAACTCCGTTTCAAGTGCGGCGATGGTTTTTTTTTTCTTCGTATGCCGTGTAGTCCATAATGACCTCCAAAAATAAATTCAAATTGATTTTTAATAAAGAACCGTGCCTATCTGCTCTCCCGCGGCGGCTTTTTTCTATGTTTGAGCCGTCTCTCCGAGATCGAAGATGAGAACGGGCATATCGTTGTCTCTGCAAAGAGCCGCGGCGGCGGCATCGATGACTTTAAGGTCTTTTTTCAAGCATTTCGCCGTAAGATATTCTGTCATACTTTTCGCGTTTGGGTCTTTTTCGGGTCTGCGGTATAAACTCCGTCCACGTTTTTAGCAAACAGGCATATATCCGCCTCGACCTCGATACCTCTCAGTACCGCCGTTGTATCGGTCGTGAAATACGGGTTCCCCGTTCCGCAGCCGAGAATAAGTATCTTGCCGTTTTCCATTGCGTCTATCGCCGCTTCTTTTGTGAAAACTGTGCGATTTTCGGCATCGAGCGCAGAAAGCACTTCCGCCTTCATTCCGAGGTGTTCGAAAACGTCTTTTATCGCAAGACAGTTTATCATCGTTGCCAGCATTCCATGTGGTCGGCAACGGATCTGTCCATATCGTTGCCCTGTCTTCCGCGCCAGAAATTGCCCGCGCCGATAACAATGGCTACCTGTGTGCCGTTTTCCGCGCATTATCTTGATTTTTCGCAGACCTTGCGCGCATTGTCAAAATCTATGCCGTGTCCCCCTCACCGTTGGCAAGTGCCTCACCGCTGAGTTTTATCAGGATTCTTTTTTGTACCTGTGCTCTCCCATTTTGTCCTCCGTATGACCTGCCGCTCTTTCGGCGCTGTGCCGTTTCGTTTGCGGCGATTATAATATTGTATATATAATACTATAATTTTTTCCGATTTGTAAATAGGCAAAGAGAAATATTATCACTTTTTTACCAATTTACTTTTCTCAAATCATCGTGATTTTTTCGGTATAATCCGAAATGCGCTCCCTATAACGGGCGTTGTAAGTGAAAAAATGTCGGTCGCTCTGCGTTCAAGTGCGATCTGCTTCGGCAAATTCGTGGAACTGCGGCAGTTCGATTCCGTAAAGGCGCGTTATCAGCGGCAAATCGAACTTTTTGATATTTTTTCATTATTTTCCGCTCCGCGGCCGTTGAACGCAAGCACACGCAAAAACGGTATCGTCGGCTCTGCTTTTTATGCCGAGAAACGGCGCGATATCATGCGGCGAACAGTTGCCATGGTGTACCGTTTTGTCTTTACTTTTTTCGTAAAAATTTCTATCGAGGTCGCTGTTTTGCCGCTGCGATTATCCTGTTTTCCGCGCGCCTCCGTAACGGCGCGTAATATTCTTTCAGTTCCTCCGCTTCGCGTTTCTGAAAAAACCGATGAGCACGTTCGAGGTTCTCTATCTTTGCGGGAGCTTTGCCCTGTAACAGAAGTTTTTCAAGCGTTTCGGAAGTTTCTTTCGGCAGGTCTTCTTTCGGCAATACTCCGCCGTCTATCTTCCGCCTTATTTCGGAGGCGGACGCAAAGCCCGTACTTCCTCCGTGATAGTCTCCTACACGTTTTATCGCAACGGGTACGATTTTGCTTTTTCAGCCGTTTTCAGTTCTTTTATTATATTCGACCGCCAGAATATCGTTCGGCTTTTCGGGGGAGCGAACGCTCCGAGTTCTTTCAGCGCGTTTGCCCGTGCGGCGGCAAAAGTTTTGCCCTCCGAAAGTTCTTCTTTCAGAACACTCGAAAATTCAGGCGTTTCAAGCGTTTCGACCGTTTTTTCGAACGTCGGGACATTCGCGCTTTCGCTACCGAAACAGAGTTTTGATACGACTCCCGTCGCTTCCGCAATTCGGACACAGCCCGCCGCAAACCTTTCCGCCGAGCCGACCGAAATGATACGGGAAGTTCCAAACCAGGTCAACGCCGTTCCGAACCGCGCATTTCGCGCGTTCAAATTTGCTCATCACCGCCGGTTCTCCGCGCTGAACAAAACTTCCGCTCATGACGGCGATTATCCCATCTGCTCCGAGTTTTTTTATTTGCGAAATATGGTATGCATGACCGTTGTGGAACGGGTTATATTCCGCCGCTGTTGCAAATATCATTTTTTTAACTCCGACAATTATTAAATAAATGTAAAAACCGCTTGCAATTTTTTTGTTAATTTATAATATAATAATTTTGTTGTTCTCGGGGCGTTTCGTTGTTTTTTAACCCGTCCCGAACATATTATACTATATTTTCGTTAAAAAATCAATACGGCGCGATGCCGCGTTACCTTTTTCGGTCAGGACGGCTCCCGCGCGGAAAAGACAGGTGGAACAAAATGAAAATTCTTGTTATCAACTCCGGTTCGTCGTCTCTGAAATATCAGTTGTTCGACATCGAAACGGAAAAAAGTCATCGCAAAGGGTCTCTGTGACAGAATTGGTGTTAAAGGCGCCGTGGGAGCATTTACGTTCAAGACCGATGCGGAAAAGTATCAGACAGACGTCGATATGCCCGACCATGCGGCGGCTCTTAAAATAGTTCTCGAAACGCTCGTAAGCAAAGAACACGGCGTTATTTCGTCCGTTTCCGAGATAGAGGCTGTCGGTCACCGCGTGCTTCACGGCGGCGATAAGGTTTCAGGCTCCGTTCTCGTTACTCCCGAAGTTAAGCAGACCATCCGTGACTGCTTCCCTCTCGGACCTCTTCACAACCCCGCAAACCTCAACGGTATTGAGTCCTGTGAAAAGATAATGCCGGGTGTTCCGCAGGTTGCGGTTTTCGACACGGGTTTTCATCAGACCATTCCCGATTATGCGTTTATGTATGGTATTCCTTACGAGTACTATGAAAAATACAAGGTTCGCCGTTACGGCTTCCACGGCACGAGCCATAAGTTCGTTTCCTGCAAGGCTGCTGACTTCCTCGGCAAAAAGCCCGAAGATTTGAACCTTATAATTCTTCACCTCGGCAACGGTTCTTCTCTTTCCGCGGTCAGAGGCGGCAAGTGCGTAGACACGACAATGGGACTTACCCCGCTTGAAGGCCCCATAATGGGTACCAGAAGCGGCACGATAGACCCCTCCGTGGTAACGTTCATGCTTGACAAACTCGTTGAAGAAAAACTTGCAAAAGGGGAGACGGTTGACCCGACCAAACTCGGAACGGAACTTTCGACTATATTGAACAAAAAGTCCGGTCTTCTCGGTATTTCCGGCAAGACTTCCGACTGCCGCTATATCGTCGAGGGTATGGAAAACGGCGACGAAAGATGCACTCTTGCGTACAAAATGCTCGTTTACCAGATTCAGAAATTGCTTGGTTCTTACATTGCCGTTCTCGGCAGAGTTGACGCGATAGTATTCACGGCGGGACAGGGTGAAAACGGTCCCGAGACCCGTGAAGCCATCTGCGACGGTCTTGAAGAACTCGGCATAAAGATAGACCTTTCAAAGAACGACTTCCGCGGGCAGGACAGAACATCACCGCCGACGGCGCAAAGATAAAGACTCTTGTCCTGACCACGAACGAGGAACTTGAAATAGCAAGAGACACTTTACAGAATCGTTTCGGAGCAGAAGTAAACGCTCCTTTCCAAACGGCTTAAAACGGGTTTTTTCGAGGCTTCTGTTTTCGAAAATTCCGTATTTTGCATATTGACACTATCTGCTTATTATGGTATAATAACCGTAAAGGTGGTAGTATATTTTCTGTTCGGACACGGATATGATTTCAATAATTATATACGTTTTGGCTTGATCTGAAAAACTCTTTTGCAAGAGTTGTATGCCAACAGAAGAAAGGGAAAACTTAAAAATGTCTCATACGGAATTTAATTTCGGCGATTTCCTGCGCGTGTTAAAAAATGGCTCGCGCTTGTCATAATTTTGCCCTCGTAATCGCCGGTTCGGGTGCGTTCGCATATTTTTACGTGACCTATGTTCCTCAATTCACTGCAACGGCAATTGTCGCATGCAGCGCAAAACAAACTTCGTCTGGCAATATCGACGGCTCTACGCTTTCGACTTCAAAAGAGGTTGCGAAAACATTCAAGTACATGATGACGCAAAGCACAACGTTGCAGGACGCCGCCGACATTTTGCATGAAAATGAGGGAGAGATTGAATACAACGCTTACAACGCGGGCACTCTTGCGGGCATGATCAGCATTACGCAGGTTGAGGATACATATTTGCTCAACGTTTCCGCGACCGCTTCAAACCGTATAGTCGCCCGTGACGTTGCAAACGCCGTTGCGGACGCCAGCGTCAATCTTGCGGGCGAAGACGGAGACCTCGGTTTCGGACAGATTGCGGTTATACGCCGTGCGGATGTTCCGTCGGTTGAAAACGGCACAAAGGCATTTCCATAAAAGTTGCGCTTGCGACGCTTGTCGGGCTGGCTTCTTGCGATAGGAATCGTTTTTTCTTCTGTATGTGACAGACGACAGGATAAAGACCCAGGAAGATATTCTTCGCTTACAACGTTCCGGTACTCGGCGTTATTCCGCCCGAGTCCGTGCAGTAGAGGGAGGGGTTGTAATGGCTGCAAACAAACATGCCGTTGAAGATTTGATAACTCTTGATTCGGAGAAGAATTTCCTTTTCACGGAGGCATTCAAAACTCTTCGTACAAATCTCTCTTTTTGTATGTCTTCGAGAGAAAATCACAGAATAGCGGTTACAAGTTCTCTTCCTTCCGAAGGAAAGAGCCTTGTGTCCATCAATTTGGCATACGTTCTTGCGGAAAACGGAAACAAGGTTTGCCTTGTTGACGCGGATATGCGTTCGCCGAAAGTCCACAAATATCTTAAAATTAAAAACGATATCGGGCTTTCGAAACTCCTGAGCGGACAGACCGAACTTGAAAAATGCCTTTTCAGGACAAAAATACGAGAATCTTTATGTTATAAAGGCAGGCGCGCTTCCGCCGAACCCCGCCGAACTTCTTAACGGCAAATATATGGATGCGCTTCTCGAAAGTCTTGAAAAAATATTCGATTATGTTATCATGGACACTCCGCCCATGAACATCGTTTCCGACGCCATGGTCGTTGCCAGCCACAAAGCGGCGATACTTTTCGTTGTCCGCGAAAACGACTCTCTCATTCGGGTTCAAAGAGTCTTTGCGCAACATCGAAATGGCGAACCTCGATCTTCTCGGCGTGGTTGTCAATGACGCCGCGCTTGAACCTAAGGAGCGGAAGATACGGAAAGTACAGAAGATACGGAAAAGCGTTGCGCTACGGTTATGGTTACGGCTACGGCTACGGTTACGGAGGAAGTTCCTCCGATGATGAGAACGACGATGTGCCGCCGCGTAAGCACCGTGCCGCCGCAAAAAAGAAAAAACGAGAGGCAACCGATGATCGATGAACTTCATTGATGTTCATTCTCATGTCCTGCCTGGAATGGATGACGGGTCACCCGACGTCGAAACCTCGCTTTGCCATGCTTCGAAATGGCGTGACCAAGGCGTTGAAAAAATAATTGCGACCCCCGCACTTTGATTTCCGCGACATTTCGGTTGATTCCTTTATCGCAAAAAAGGCGCAGGTCTTTTTGAGAAACTTTCGCTTGCGATGAGGGAAAGCGGAGAGAAATTTTGTGAGATCGAACTCGGCGCGGAAGTAATGTATTCTTCGAATATCTTCGGATTTATCGACCTTTCGGCTCTTTCGATAGGCGAAACCCCGTTTGTGCTGCTTTGAATTTGCAAACGGAACTGACCTCTGAAAAGGTGTCGACCATACTTTCGTCTCATTCGAGGTCAGACATGTCCGTTATTCTTTTTGCGCACACGGAAAGATATAGGTGTTTCGGGTTTATGCACAGGCTGAAAAAAACTCAGAAATGCGGACATTCGTTTTCAGGTCAATTTTTCAAGTTTTTTTCCCTGATTCCCCGTTTCGAGAACGGCGGACGCAATGATGAAAAACGACATGGTTGATCTTTTTGCGACGGATGCACACAGTATAAAGACCCGTCCTCCCGAATTTGCGGATATTCTTTGCGAAATTCGCCGTGAGTACGGAAAAACGGAATGTTGACAGAATACTTGAACGTTCAGTCAGATATTTCGGTTAAAAAAGATTGGTAATGTTAATAAAAAACAAAATAAAAACCGTAAAATTGTTTCGGAGGAAACCACTATGAAAAAAAATACTTGCCATCGCGATGACGGTCGTTATGCTTTGCTGCCTCTGCGCAGGCGCGTTTGCGTCCGAGATCAACTCTTATGAGCAGAAACTCATCGATTACTGCAACAAAAGAGTATCAGACAAAAAGAAAACGGTGTATACATCAAACTTCCCGCTGATTATGCCGCAAAAGCGAATACGTATTTGATGATGGTTGATATCACCGATGATCAGTTCGCCGTAGCAGAAATGCAGATTAAGGCCCTTGAAAATCTTATCAGAACGGAACTTTCCGTCAGCGCGGACGCTCAGACGCTGAAACTTGAGGAAGTTTCCGATGATTTTTATAATAAGGTTCTCGCTATTTTCAAAAATCTTGCGGCGGCAATAGATGCTTCCGTTGTTATCAGTTCCGATTTCGACAGAACAAATCCGAATACGACAGGTTCCGTTGTCCTTCGCAGCAACTTCGATTCTTCGGCTCTCGTTTATATCTTCGGACAGCCGAGCCCCTGCTGCCGGCATTAACGTTCCCGTCATCGTTGCGTGCTCCGCGCTTGCGGTTGCGGCGATTATAGCGGTTGCTTTCTTCGTTGCAAGAAAAAGAACCGTTCGCGGCTAAACATTTTATTGAAATTCCGAGCGCGTTAAGCGCAGAGGACTGTTCGGTAATTTAATTATGTTTGAAACAAAAAACAAAAAACTCAGAATAGTTCTTGAATGTATATGCATGCCGATTTTTTTTTGGCATGCATATCGTTGCTCATTTATACCGTGGTATCGGTCAAAGTGGTCAATCCCAAACTTGCGCTTGATACCGTAAAAACCGTGTTGGGAGGCGACGGTGTTTTTGAGTTTCCCGACAGAAAAGACATCTATCACGGGGACGATAACAACCAGCCGACATCACCATCGGGCAATGATGGCGACCCCGACGATCCGTCTCATACGGGAGAAGACCCGACGGACGACGAAGAACCGACAAACGGGGACGATCCGTCCTCTCCTACATCTCCGACATCTCCCGATGACCCTCTTGACCCCACGTTGCCGACCGATCCCATTCAACCGGACGGGGACTATATAAACATGAAAGACATAGAGTTCCCGATGTTCAACACGGTTTTCGGGGAGATCGAATTGCCCAAACTCGGCAGAACTCTGAATCTTATCATGGGTGAAACCGAGCAGGCGATAACTGAGGGCGCTGCGGTTCATACGTCGAGTTATCTGCCGGGTTACGGCGGCACAACTCTTATAAGCACGCATAACAACAATGTGGTTCGTCTTGACAAAATAGGAGAGGGCGACGAGATATTTGTTCGGACGCATTACGGAGAGTACACATACCGTGTGACTTCCGTCAAGATCGTCGATAAAAATGATCCGAATGCGTTCAAGGTCTCAGACAGAGGATATAACCTTGTTTTTGTTACTTGCTATCCTCTCCGAAAACCGTCAAACGCTACGCAGCGTATGGTCGTTTATGCCGAAATGGTTTCGGGCCCGAAAGTGGTGAGGTGACGGTATGAAAAAGAATCTTGCTTTGCAAACGCTGCGCGCCGTCGGCTCCGTTATTGTGATGATTTGCCTTTGCATAACATTGTTTGCGGGCGCGCTGTATTTTTTCTCGGCACGTTTTTTTTGACCTCTGCCGACGCATATATAAACATTGCGGACAAGGCGCAGGAGAAGAATGAATTTTATTCGGATATGTACAAAAACGCTTGCGAAAAGGCTTTGTTTCCCGCGGAACTCTCGGCGGCTTTCCGAAAGAAATGTTTGACGGACTTCTTGAATATGATTACGCCGTTACATCATTTAAGGAATATGTACGCTTTGTTGTAAAAGAGCCGAACGGCAAATTTACTTTGCCCGAATTTGACGAAAAACTCCGTGCCGCGTGTCTTGCTTACGTTTCTTCGGAAGAGGCAAAGGCTGACGGATTTTCCGCAACCGAAAAGGAGATCGACGAGTTTGTCGGCTATATCGATTCACAGGTCGTTGCGATAATCGCGCTTCCGTTTTTTGCGGGTGTTTATCCTGCGGTTGACGTCGTTTATCAAACGCGCACAGTAGTTGTTGCCGTTGCGGGCTTTGTTCTTGCCGTAGGTATTTTCTTCGGACTTCTTTGCCTGCTTGAACGCGGAAAAAATACTGAATGCCGTCCGCCAAACGCTTTATTCTTTGAGCGGGGCGGGTATAATGACGATAGTTATAGGTGTATTCCTTGACGTTCTGAACGGAAACGAATTTTTCAATTTCAGTTCGCAAGCCGTGCTTGACTATCTGAATATTTACAAAGGACGCGCTTTCTTTGCGTATAAACATTCTCGGTGTGATTATCGCGACCGTCGGCGTTGCCGCGACAGCGTGCATAGCCGTATTTTCGGGACGGAAAAAGAACCGAGAAAAGAGGTCTCGGAAAATTCCGAGAATACAAATATCGAAAAACCGAAAATATAAATAAAAGAAAACAACTAAAAGAAAGGACGGCGGATACACCGCCGACGGAACGTTATGAAGATTCTAATTATCAATTCCGGAAGTTCCTCGCTCAAATACCAACTCATTGATATGGAGAACGAAAACGTTCTCTGCAAAGGTTCCTGTGAAAGAATAGGTATCGCGGACGGAATTTTTCACGATGAAATATCCCGACAGGGGAGCAGTACCGGATAATTTATCAGATGCCCTCTCATACCGAGGCTATAAAAATAGTTCTTGACACTCTTGTTTCCCCCGAACACGGCGTTATCGCTTCCGTTTCCGAGGTCGGAGCGGTCGGTCACCGCGTACTTCACGGCGGAGATAAGTTCAGCGGTTCAGTGCTCGTAACAGAGGCGGTAAAGGACGCGATAAGAGAAATGCATTCCTCTCGGACCTCTTCATAATCCCGCAAACCTGAAAGGCATCGAATCGTGCGAAAAAAATAATGCCGGGCGTTCCGCAAGTCGCGGTATTCGACACGGGTTTTTTCATCAGACCATGCCCGCTTATGCTTATCGCTACGGTCTTCCGAAAAAATATTATGAAGAGTATAAAATAAGACGTTACGGTTTTCACGGCACGAGCCACAAATTCATTTCCCGCCGTGCCGCGGAGTTTCTCGGCAAAAAACCCGAAGAACTGCGTCTGGTAACGCTTCACCTCGGCAACGGTTCGTCTCTCTGCGCCGTTAAAAACGGTGTCTGCATTGACACTTCCATGGGGCTTACCCTCTTGAAGGCTGCCTTATGGGAACGCGCTGCGGTTCCATTGACCCTGCCGCCGTTACTTATATAATGGATAAAGAACATCTTTCTCCCGCGGAAATGGACACGCTGATGAATAAGCAGAGCGGACTCAAAGCCGTCAGCGGTATTTCGCCGGACTTCCGCGACATCAACGCCGCCGCGGACATAGGTGACGAGGACGCAAAACTTTTGCGCTTGATATGTTCGGCTATCAATGCAAAAAAAGATAATGGCGGGCTATCCATCGCCGCCATGGGCGGCTGCGACGCTGTCGTATTCACGGCGGGCGTCGGTGAAAACAGAGCCGAGACCCGCGCTAGGATCACGTCCGACCTTGAATTTCTCGGTATCAAAATTGACCCTGAACTCAACGAAAAAAAACCATACAGGGCAAAGAGGCGGATATCTCCGCTCCCGGCGCAACGATAAGAACTCTTGTTCTTGCGACAAACGAAGAACCTTCGAAATCGCGAGAGAAACAAAAGAGATCGTTTCCAAACTGTAATTAGAACGTAAACTTTCGGAAAGCCGCAACTTTATTAAGTATAAAAGGGACTGCGAACGCAGTCCCTTGCCCATGTTTTTGTGTGTCAGTCCGCGAATTTTGCGACTTCCGCGCAACATTTCGTCCTTGCTCTTTCCGACGGACGTCGTAAAGCGGCGTGTCTTGTTTTCAAGCGCGGCAAGCGGACGCGGAACGGCTGCTCCCGTTTTTGCGTTGAGTTCGCGCAGAATGCGGAAAAAGTCGTTGCCGTTGTCTCTGTTGCCCGTCAGAGCGGGAGAGCACGTCAGCCGCAAATTTATAGGGGGGCTTGCGGTGGACGCCGTAACAACGGTATGTCTGTCGCGTTTTCTTTGCCGCAAAAAAGCGCGACTGCGGTATGTGTATCAATGAGATATCGGTGTTTTTCAAACGTTTCCGCAATCGTCTGTTTGGTCTCGTCATCGCTTGCGAAGCAGCCGATAAATTCGGACGCGATTTTTTCCCTGACTTCCGCGGAGACTTCATATTTGCCGTTTCTTTGAGCAGTTTCATACACTCCGCGGTCTTTTTTCTTCACCCTGAATGAGCCAAAAGCAGTCTTTCGAGGTTTGAAGAGATAAGAATATCCATCGACGGGGAGATTGTGGTGTGGAACTGTCTGTTTCTGTCATATATGCCCGTGTTGATAAAGTCTGTCAGCACGTTGGTTGACATTGGACGCGCAGATGAATCGACGGACGGGAAGCCCCATTCTCTTTGCGAGATATGCCGCAAAAATATTGCCGAAATTGCCTGTCGGAACGCAAACGTCAATCTCGTCGCCGAGCGTTATGTCTCCCGCATTCATAAGGTCGCACGGTATGCGCTGAAATAGTATACTATCTGCGGCGCAAGTCTGCCCCAGTTTATGGAGTTCGCGCGAAAGAAAATAGCCCTTTTCATCAAGTTCTTTTGCAATGTTTGTGTCGGAGAATATCTGTTTGACGCCCGTTTGCGCATCGTCGAAATTGCCCTTTATCGCGCATACGTTGACATTTTTTTTTCGCCCTCTTGCGACGCCATTTGAAGTTTCTATATGTCGGAAACACCGTCTTCGGGGTAAAAAGACCATTATTTTTACACCGTCAACGTCCTTGTAACCTTCAAGCGCGGCTTTGCCCGTATCGCCCGAGGTCGCAACGAGTATGAGCCGTTCTTTTTCTCCCGACTTTTTTGAAAGGCGCCGTGGAAAGCAGACGCGGCATTATTTGAAGATGCCATGTCGCCTTAAAAGCGCACGTCGGACCGTGCCAGAGTTCAAGCACTTTATGCGTTTTGTCAAGACTCTTTACGGGCGCGGCGTATTTGCCGAAACTCTCTTCCTTGTATGCGTCGGTCGCCGCCGGAGAGCAATTCGTCGTAGGTGTAATCTGTCAGAATAAAGAGAAAGTACGTCAGCCGCACGGTTGCGCGTAATCCTCTTCCGCAAGTTTTTGATGAAATCTTTTGAAACGGTCGGTATGCTTTTCGGGAACAAAAAAGTCCGCCGTCCTCGGCAAGCCTGCTTGATGACCCGCGCGGAGGTTTTTTCTCTGAACCGCCTCGTGGATATGTACCATTTTCTATCCGCCCTTTTTAATAAATATACACAATTATTCTATCACATTTTCTGTCAAAATGCAAGAGAAATATTTTGAATGTTGAATATTTTTTTCATTGACACGGCAAGTCTGTTTTTGTATAATTTATATGGAATTATATTGTTAATATAATGTGAGATCTTATAAAAGCAGATCCACAATTGCTTTCGGAGGGGGTACATACATGAAAAAAATCGCCGCCGCGCTTCGCGCTTTTCCGTCGTTTCCTTGCTCGGCGGGTGTACGGTCGTTGTCAACGACGAACCGTGCGGGATAGAAAACGCTCTATTTGCTGACGAACGCGGAAAAATATGAAAAATACGCGCATATAGGTTCAACGCCCGAAACGGTGATGACGGCAGCCCTTGCAAAAAACGAGGGGCGAGGGTATGTAGTTGTGTATAAACCCGAAAAGGCGCAGACGAACGTCCGCGTTACCGTGTCCGATTTTGTTCTTGACGGAGGCACGGAAAGATAGAAGACGTTACCGTATACTATCAGCATTATATTTATTACGCGCGGCGGCTTATACCGAATATAAGACGCTGCAAAGTCGGAATATTATCCCGATATTCTCATTCGATAAACGGCGACTGCTCCGACCTGAACAGCATGAACGTTAACCAATACCAGCAACTTG
>VOFK01004128.1_pt1 | contig 21582 bp, 29 predicted proteins | sample 5384121 | NCBI WGS metagenome assembly VOFK01 (sample SAMN12384730, study PRJNA508395) | human gut metagenome | isolation source: healthy gut J | host: Homo sapiens | reverse complement strand
ATCAAAAATAAATGGCGGTAGAATTTCTTCTATTAAACGTAGAAATTCAAATAATAATTTTTCGTTCAGCATCGGTTTTATTCTTATTAAGCGGGATTTTGTCTTGAAAAATTTCTGACAAGGCGGACATCCCACGAACAAGTAAATATCATCTTTATTCTGGCCGCCTTTCATGTTTGCTCGCCACTCAAATCACAAAACATCATCGTTTAACACATTAACTTTACTCAACGGAGCATAATTCAGATAGGTATCAATCAGAAGGCTTATTTCCACTGCTGCAACCTTAACCAGCCAATGAAAGTCCACTACCGATACGCCTCCGCATCCAGAAAAATATGTCTATTGCTTCATATTTTATTTTCATATTTAGAACTCACCATCTTCCTCCTCTTCAAATGCTGCACTACCTCGTTCTCCAACAGGCGGCTAATAATCGGGTAGCTCCTGGCGTTTAAACGGTTTCTCTCCTGTCTGCACAAAGTTTTCCCTATAATCATTACCTCCTAATTCGATGAACACGCTCTCATCGAAAATCTTCTTGCAAAATTCCCTTTATTGCCCACTCTATTGCACCAATTGCATTTTTTAACACGGTTTCATCAACCGGAACTTCCTACTCGTTTATTATTTTTCAGTGTATGGACATATCCCTGCTTCCGCATTTTCACCCATAACTTTGCAATTTCCTCGAACACAGTTGTACTTAGCATTTCACGTTAATCAAACCTCTTAATCCATCTGAACTTCCATTGATTTAGTAAATCAATCACCTCTGCCGCTGTTGATATTTTAGTTTTGTCCTCCTTAACAATAAATCAACAGAACCTGTAATCAATGCCTCATCTACTAATAATTCAAACTGTGCCTCATCCTGGATTTATTCTGCAGAAATCATCTGAATATGTATCCACGTATTTTTCATAATTTCATGTACAGATTTTTTTTTGCTTTTCATACGAACCCGGTCTGTTTATAGGATCATTACTTGGAAATACATGTTTCTAAGCATAAACGTATTCTCTTCAACTATATCAATATTTTTCAGTCGGAATCTTGTCTTTATATTTTTGATGCAATTGTTCCATTGTTGTCCTGAACTCCAAAACCCAGGGTACTGGCTGCATTATAACCATAGATATTCTGCAATTTATGCTATTAAACGGACATAAAGTTAAATATGATTTTACTGGAAGAAAATCTGTGGGTAACTCATTATCATCAAATCTTGGAAATTGGTTCAATTTTGTCTGCCAATATATCTAATGACGTATCATATCTCATGTCTGAGTGCTTTATCCGCTGTAAAACAGAGTGTTTTTTTCTTGGTTTTTAATCCTGGATGTATTTCACTTCCTAATATATAATAGGCGCTCTCGGCTCTGGTAATTGCTGCATAAAAATAATTTGCTTCGTCTTCTGCTCTTATTTCCATAAGCCCCCATTCATCGCATTTGTCATGAGTTCCCTCTGGCAAAATTCCATTATACTGTCCCCTTTTTTCCTGGGAATCGCTGATTTACCAAATCCACTACGAATACCACTGGATATTCAAGTCCCTTTAACTCCTTATGTATGGTAGACACACAATTTATCAACCTTGAAATATAGTCTACAGAATCCAATTCATAATTCTGTGCTATATTTTCCAAAAATAAGCATTTCTCTGTATCTCCATTCGAGTCTATACTGACATACGTCTGTTCTACATCTTTGATTATATCACTAAATAATCCCAAATCTCTTAATGCTGTCTCATCATTCACGGTTCTTAAATTATGCATCTGCCAACTGATGCAAAAAATTCTGTGGATAAACTTTCTTCTTGCCAGTTGCCGGTGCATATATATTTGAATACCATTCCTGTAAAACCTTAAAATATTTATTTTTGTCGGCCTCTGGAAAATAGGTAAAACCAGTTATTAAAAAACACTTTCTGCGTCAATTCGGTTTTACCCCGGTTCCATTTCGCAATAATTCCATTATGGACAATATACAATGGAGCATACGGACGATCAAAAAATGTACCACCTTCCCCCCAGATGTTTTTACAGGTATATTCAATTCTCTCATTGCATTGACAAATTGAACATCCTTGCTTCTCTCCTTTCTGAGTAACGAATTTTCTGATTAGAACAGCAAAATCACTGTATGTGAGACCTCACTCTTCTATTTTCTCTGTTCCATCCGGATTATCATTCAATATAAGTCGTTCCTATTAGTGATTTAATTCTGCTGTTGCCATTCCCAGCTTCTCCTCTCTGGTCTGAACCATAGAATTCCACCAAAAACTTGAATATTACCATTCTTGTGATAACCGTATCTCTTTTGGCAATGTAAACGGAATTGTTTTTTGAACAAACTATTTGCTGTTTCACTATTGCTTTTGTACTTCTAAAATTCACCACCAATGAACTTTTAACATCTTCATATCTATCCTCAAATGTTAAAATATTCTGTACATTAGCACCACGCCAACCATAAATAGCCTGATCGTCACTTCCACCCACAACGAATAACATATCCAAAAACCAGATAATGTTTTAAATTTTCTGTATAGATTGATATCCTGGTATTCTACTCAAATTTTTTATCTATCTTTTTCAATTCTTGAACTGCAAGATATATTGCAGCAGTCCATGTATCCATCATTACTCAACAATTCCGAAAGACATGATAATCGACAAAACAATTCTCATCATACTGTCTCAATATATCTTTTATCAAGAAAGTATTTTCATTATGTATTTATTCAAGCCACGCATCAGTAAAATCTTTTGATACGTTTAAAATATCCTTGCCCATTCTGCAATCCCAATTTTCTAAATCTCGACATGACATATAAATACCAGTCTGTTCTGATCCAAGATATCAAAACTGGCGGTATTTCGTATTAATATCCCTCCCAAAAGTTTCTGACAAATGCATCTAAAGTACCAATAAACATAGCACCCACTATATTTTCAGATGATAATCCAAATTTATGTAATGCCTCCGCCTCACCTCTACGCTTGATAGATTCTTGCCGTGTTGTAAATGTACTGCAATAATACTCTTCTGGTGCTTCACACCTCTCGATATTAAATAGGTTATTTATGTTATGAGAGTCCTTTGATTTTCCAGATCCTGCGCAAGCCGTAAACACAATAGGCTTTGAATCATCAATCACAGCCGAATATTGCTCATCTGTTAAATTTGCATGCAAAATTTCTTCTAAGTAAGCTCCTAGTATTCTTCTCCTTTTTCCACTTTAAAGCTACAGCTTGTAACCTTTTTTATTCTTGACAATTCTTCTTCAATCTCCTCTTATAGTCAAATGGCAAACTGTTCTCAAATTCTTGTTTGTCAACTCATACTATTATTTCCTGTTGTGGAATATTTTCCAATGAATACTCAGCAACCACGTCATCTTATCCTTACAAATCAGGGATTCAATTATCTGATTGTCATAACTTTCATCCCTTCATATTCTTATTCACTGGTAACATGAAATTTGACCTGCAAAATTCTGGTTTAAATTTTCTGTTTTTCAATTCAACCACAACTTTATAACAATGTAGTTTACATGATAAAATGAATCAATATAAAAGTTACTTTCTCCAACTTTTTATTTTCTACCTGCTTACCAATAAAAAACCTGTTCCCAGTTCAATAAAAATTGTGTTATTCTGCTCCACCAATGCATCTTCCAGTTCTCTTTCATTGTATTCTTCTCTCAATGCTAAAAAATCAAAATTGTATGGATCGCTTAATGTCTGCTCTGCCAAATCAGACTGTGGTTCTGGAAGCTTGACTTGGAAATATTAATTGCTTTTCCCTGTCTTGCATATAAATCACTTTCGATCACGAGTGAACCAATACATTTCTACTCCAGTTATTATCCATAGTTTTTTGTATATAAAATAATGCTTCATCAATATCTTTGCAATTATACATAATTCGTTGATTATGTCCCCACGAATACTTTTTACCATACTTTCAATTTGGGTTACACCTTTGTAACCATTTTTCATTATTCGTATAAAAAAATTATACCAATAACGAATATGTTTAGATTTTCTACCGAAAAACCAGACACTCCAGGAAAGGCTTTTTGCAAATCATTACTCATTACTTTGAGAAATGCATCTCCCCATTTAACTTGATTCTGCTTTTCACATATCACGCAACACCAAGATTCCAATATAAATCGAGCATCTCATAATTAATTCTAACAGAAGCCTTAATCTGACTATTTCTAATCTTTTCTTTACTTCTTCTATCCAAGTTTTATAATCATCAGTCACAACAAAGCCAACCTCTTTTCTCATCATCTTAAATCCTCCTGTTAGTATTTCCTTAATATAATAGCTAATTCATACCATATCATTTTCCTGTATAACTGTATCAAAAAATTGCCTCTTCAATAACCTTCACACACTCATCCGTGTAGCTGCTTAATATCATCACCCCAAACCGAATAACAGTCCACCCTTCAAATAGCAATCTTTATTTACCTCATCATCCCTCTCTCTGTTGCGGGATATCTTACTTATCCAAAACTCACTGTTATTACTCTTCTCCAACCTGGGTTTTAATACTTCCCAATCCTTTCCTCGTGAAAGAATTCTCCATCACAGAAAATGGCTATCTTATATTTTGTCAGAACAATATCTGGCTTACCCGGTAACTCACTATAATTTTTCCGATACCTATATCCTTTTTGCCCACAAAGCTTTTCTAAGTATAATTTCGATTTTAGTATCTGTTCCCCCGTATATTTTTCATGTTTTTATGTCGTTGTTCTTTTGTTAAAAACATCTGCCATAAAACCACTCCTTAAATCTTAGAAAAAAAAGTCCTCATCTATTTCTGTATGTTTTTTGACTTCTTTTACAATCTCAATTGAATACTCCGCTAATTTACTAATGAATTCCTCGCCATCAATTAAATCAATTTGCTTTTTCCTGGTGTAGTAGCTTCATCTTTTCTTACCGCTTTTGAAAAAGAAAACCCGTTGTAATAAATATTCCCTTTTCAAATATCCGTTGTCAGTGAGCCTCAAGTCCCTTTATATCGCCAGACGATACAAGCCCTTTTTATCTTTTGCACTGAAAAAGCAACATTAAAACTTAACAATTCCATTAATCTTCAACTTTCCAGTTCCGTCAATGCCTCCATCTCCCTGATTTTTTTTAACAGATACTTGTGTGAATCCACACTCACGTAATAATCAAGTTGTGATAATCGTTCAAATCCATACGGATCCATATTCTGTAATACATTTTGCCAACTGCTGTCTCCACGGCTTAACCTCATCTTGGAAATTCCACATCATCATTCGAATCAATATCATCTTCCCGGCTTATCCGTTTTACCATCCGGGTTTAGTCATTAGCCATTTCTGCCATTTTTTTGCATTTTTCTTGCACTGTAAATGCAACTATTTCTTTTGCACTAACAGTCAGTTCAGATGCATATTCTGAAGATTAACCACACGCTTTTGCAATTAAGCTTACAATTATGCCATAGTTTTTCAAATATGTACGTGCCCACGCAAGCTGATATTCCACTTCACTTTGATTAAGACTACCCAAATGAGGTTCATCCAACACCTCATCTGATAAATTTAAATCACAATTAAACTTTCGTAGATTTCATTATTTGTTCCCTGAACCTCCCAACTGTTTCAGAGCATCGTATGTTGGAATAATCACCTGTATATGTTTGCGACAAATTTTTTCGTTCTGCCCATCTTCTTCTCCCTTCCTCTTCACTTTCACAGCCTACATTCTACTTTTAAAACCAAATACACTTTTTTCCTATATGCATGAATGAAAAACTAAAACCCAACTGAAAATACGTCTAATAATCAAAAATTCTGTTCTGAGGTCAAATAAAGCCCTAATAATGGATGTTCAAATTCAAATATCATGCTATAATTAAGGCATTCCAGATAGCAGGTATATATTTGTTTGCATGATTAACAGAACGGCTGGCTACTTGTTATGCAAAAGTAAGAAATGCGACCCGTCTATTTATCACCTATTGACAAATCGATTACTATCTGCAGCTTCGGTCTAATTACTTTTTTTAACGAATAAATCTGGCATTAAATGCACTTCATCTGGCGGGATGAGGTGCATTTTTATAATGACATTAATGCTTTGAAATCTTCATCATCCTTTCTACGAGCTCGTATGGACTTTTATTTCCAAGTCAGGACGTTTTACACTATTGATATGATTCATTAATAAAGTCATATCTTCTTGCGTGTATGGGTTTAAGCTTTTTCCTTTTGGCACGGCATAACGAATAAATTCATGATTCTTCTCGATACACCCTTTTTTGCCATGAAGCCATTGGATCACAGTAATAAAGGCTTGTTCTATAAACTTCAGAAGCCATCCTCATCCAGCGTAAGTTCTAACTCATCTACCTTCTTGAATTCGCTGCCGTTGTCAGTCAATATAACCGGAAACAACCGTCTAAAAACATCTATTCCCCAATCCTGTCTCGAGATAGTCCAGAACCCTTTTTACGGATTCTGCTTTTCCATCTGGCATCAGGAATAGTAGCATTACGTTGTTCTTTCTAAAGATCATTGTAAGCAAACGCTTTCAGATTCTCTAACGCCTTTTACAGTATCCCATTTCTGTTACTTCATCTTCTGAATATTTGAATTTCATCGCATACTCAAAATCCTCATATGTCCTACACTGTCTATACTCCATTGAGTGAAATCCATTGATATCGTTGTACTTTTTTCTTTCGTGGTTTGTAGCCTGTCTTTCTTCTTAAATCTATGTTTTTTTAATAGATAAGGCACCTTCATCGATATAGTTATAAAGTGTTCTCAAACACACTGGCATTTCATTTTCATGGTTCTGCATATATGTGTGTTAAAGGCTGGCCTTTCTTAACAGAATCGAGTCACAAGTTCATCCAATTCTTCCTTCTTTTTCATCAGAAAGTCTAACTCCTTGTCGACTCTCCGATCTACGACGAGTTACAGCTGCATCAGCGAATTTCGCACTGTAAATATACTTATCTTTGTTGCAAAGCTTTTTATCCTTACAGTTATTACAAACATACGGAGGCGAATCAAACTTATGGCAAGCAACTGATACATATCTATCGCATACCTTGGTACAATCCACTTCTCTGCAAAGTCTACACTTTGTATTACAGGCTTCTTCATCACAGCCGCACAAAATTCCTTACTGTGCATTGTCTTGCCATGCGGCAATCTTTTCCATTCGGGTAATTACCTTTAATGAAGGTTCTGTTTTCTTTAACTTCATGTGCAATAGTAGATGGATGTCTGCGAAGTCTTTTGCTATTTTTTGAATGACTCCCCGATGCATATCCCAGTTTCTATTGCTATTCGATCTGACAGGTCCATTTGTCCGCTAGCATTGTAATAATTCATATCTGCTCCCTTTCCCAGCAGATAGTAATCGATATAACCAATATATCATGCCTTGGAAAGGGCTGTAGAAAAAAATAAACTAGACCTTTTATAGCCATTTTCAGTTGTCAAAGTACAGGTTTAATTTTTCATTTGAAACTTTTTCCTATATACTACTTCTTTTTGCCGTCCATAAACCGTACACTTTCATATTTCTTCCCTAATCCCTTATTTTTATTTTCTATTATATCACATTTTTACATCAACCGACCTTTTTCGGCAAAAAATATAACAAAAACCATCCATTTTTTTTTCTCATTTCAACAAAAAAAACGCCTTATCCATGGCACACGAACACAAGCGTTTCATCCTTTCCCAATAATTTTCACACTCTGACACAATCCTGTGGATCCTTCAGCAAGCCAATACCCCGCAATGCCATCGTATCTTTTCAGCTCACTTCAATCTTATCGACATAAGCCCCTCGACGCCTTCCTGCGCTCCGCCATACACGGCAGTCACAAACGGCGGGCAATGATCACCGCACGGCTCCCAGTGCCAGTGCCTTTAAACACATCCATTACCGGAACGGATGCCCGTCGACAAAAATCTTCATGGGAGCCATCGACTGCATTTGCGATCTCTTCGAGCACCCTGCAGTGGCAGGACACTGATCCAGAACACGCCCGCCGTGGTTTGACACAACGATCGCATCTGCCCCCGGCTTCTTTGCCTTCATGGCACCCCTGACGGTCAAGTGACTTTTGACGATAAATCCAAAGCCCCTGCCTGCTTCACTTCACGCAGATCCTCCACCGATTTAAGCCTCCGGCCGGTGGGGTCAGATTCTTTAAAAAACGGCAGTCCGGCCGTATCGATAAGTCCATTGCCACGGCAAAGCCGGAATCCTTACCATCGCCATTTTCTCCCGGATCACTTCTCTCGATATTCCACGGCTTTACGGTCGGAATTCCCAGTCCGCCGGCATTTTTATCGCTTTTGTCGCGCTGCGACCATGACATTGCTGTCGGTTCAAATCTCCCGTAAAAGCAGCGATGCCGGATGCCGCACAGGCGGAAACGAGAATATCGTTGTAGAAATATCATTCAGGCAGTTCCCCGTAATGCTGCACGGCGCCTACCACCGGCAAAACGGATACTGAAACGTTCTTGCCAAACAAAGTTTCCAGTGTCGTATCACATGGACGGTTTTCGACCAGCGTGTCCATCTGGACGCGGATTTCTTTCATTGTCATAGTTGCGGATAGCGGTATCTCCGATACCTTTGATCGCTTCCGGCATCTGTTTTGGCGGAGCTCAACCCGTTATTCCCAACACGCCTGTGATAAGATCCGATACGGCCTCTCGCCTGTTCGATACACTCTGTAGCATAATTCATAGGTCTGTTCGCTTCTTTCGCTTTGTCTGTGGAAATCAGAAATTTTTATCTGTCATGATTCATACGCCAGTCGTGCATCGTTTCGAATGGTGCACATGTCGAGGTTCTTACATTCCTTGCCGGGGTATCCGGAGATCTTTGCGACATCCATGCCGTTGCACAGCGTGGTTTTCATGACAATATTCAAATTTGCCGGTACCGCCATATCATTCAGGTGCCAATTCAAAAAAGCCACCTTTGTGCGGTTTGGAAATGTTCGTACAGTTCGTATTGCCGTGCAAAATCAAGAGAATCACTGAACAATAAAGTTTTATTTGCCGGATTGATTCCCAGTTTCTGGTGGTGTTACGTCATTTTTTCGCCCACTCCGCCGGATCTCCGCTGTCATGACGCACGCCGGAGAACAACGTTGCATAAGGTCAGCTGGAAATCCCGCAGGGAACAATCGGTCGTAATCACGCATCGGTGCAGTGCAATACCGTTTAACACGCCATACTCGCGTACCCAGGCATCAAGCGCGTACCAGTTGGAGTATGCCGGGTTATGTTTGTGATTTCCTGTCCGACAATAATATGATCCACTCATGTTAAGGTTTCCGACCGGTGTCATTGTATTTCTTTGCCAGATAGACGTTGGACGTTCCGACAAATTCTCCTGACCCGTGAAATTCGCTTTCTTTCAGCTTGCGGACGGCAAGCTCCTGTGCCTCTGCGGAAAGACGGCGGCGCAGTCGGAATTCACTGAACGAAATCGATTCTCATCTGCCGCTGGCATCTTTGATCTTCCGTTCCAGACGTTCCCGGAAACTGGCATAAAGCCTGTCATAATCGTACGCCATACGGAAATACACTTCGTTGACAATCGCCAGTGTCGGGATTCATAAGGTGACGTATTCAGCCAGGTACCGAATGTTCCCTGATGGAAAGTCCGCATTCCGCCTCATCGAAATAAAATCCTCATAGTTAATCAACGCAGGGAAATCAATATAGCTTCCTTGATCCATGTAATGCGTTTCAGAAAGATATTCCAGCTCTTCCTCTGTAAAACGTAGACTGCAGTACGCTTATCTGCTTTCTTTGATCTGCACCATCTCTGCCGTAAGTGCACATCGGTATTGCGGCACCCGAATGTCCATGTGGTTTATAGTCGAAGGAAACTTCAGAGTGGAATGGCCTCTCCCCTCCCAGTACATGTCTGTTTCCACGCTTGAACTTTACAGTGATCTGATTTCGCTTCATAAATTATTTTTCTTTGCCACTTAAATAGATACAATTACTGTATATCCACCTGACAGGTTTTCATCGCTTGCGATCGCCGTGCGGTGCGACTCCGGTGTCACACGCAGGCGCATGCTTTTTCAATCACGCACACGCGCGCTTCGGGGCACAAAGGCTTTTGGCAATCATGACATTGCTTTGATGACACAGATAACGTGCACACGCCACAGAAATCAATCTGTGCCTCTGCATCACCACCAGTACTGCTTTTAAGCACTCGCCGTTGCACACACTGCCAAATGCCGGCTTACAGATCGTCTCATTTTGTTCTTTGGGAATAAAAAGGATGCTGCCTACAGATCACAGGCGCAATCTCCCAGCCTTCGGTTCCTTCGATGCAGTAACGACGGGCAGCCGCTTTCCTTCCCAAGTGTATCCAGATAATTACCTAAAGTAAGTTCAGAAAATGACCCTGTCATACACGCCTGTTTTATCACTTCCGCGACCTTCGAATGACTGCCGCACACCCCGGCCGTCTAGCTATCTGGTCAAAATCGTTTTGCATATCAACGACAACTATCATTCTTCGCTAGTCTCTCCTGTGTCAGCTTTTTCTATAACGATAACGGTTAAAACAGGAATACATCTCCCTTGCACCCGCGGCATGGCATAACCGCTCGAAACAATACCGTTTTCTGCCAGAAAACGCATGCCGGACGCTCTTCTTTTTTCTGTAACTGTACAACGACTTCGGCAATTGTCCGTTTGCTTGTCCACCAGGTGTTCGACCGCATATTTAAGAGCATGCCAAGGCACGCAGTCTGTTCGCTGTCGATCAGTTGTTCTAAATACCGCATATCATTTGGTTGCTTTCCGATGGCAAAATCCATCCGTTCCCATGGTTTTAATTTTAACTGCCCGCCTCATTTGCGGTCTGCCCGTAATCCCCGTTTTGGCACTGCTTTTATCTTTTTCCCCATGATCCGGTGACTGTGTGGCAGGGCGAATGATGGTTTTCCTGAAATCGGAATTCTTGCACAATGTGCCTTTGTTTTTTGTAATATCAACCGGCTTGTAATTTTATCCATCTGGATCACGGTATCCGCAAAATATGGAAAGGCACCGAACTGCCCGCTACCAGATGGTAGAAATTCCTGCCTGCTCATACAGATCGCGCGCACGGAAAGCAAAACGCGATCGGCTCTTTGTCCGACTGGTCACTTTCTGCATAAATGCATCCTTACCATAAAGTTCGTCGCGGGATGTATCCTCCATTCAGTGTGAAACAGGCGGCTTCCCGCCTCCATGCCTTCCACGATCCCGGCTGCCTGCGATGCTTCCGCTGGCATCTTCCGTTGAAAAATGATGGGTATCTTTTTCCGTTTCTTGGCAGGTCATTGATAAACATGGAAATATCGACATCTTTGATAAACCGTCCGTCCTCCGAACGAAGTTTTGCTATGGTCTCATCCGTGATCACAACTCTCTGCTGTCCCTGTAATATGGTTATAAACGCCCAGTTCGAGTGCGCAGTCAGAAGTGTGATTTTCCCATGATAGCCGCCACCGACGATCATGTGATTCCTTTTCGATTCTATCGCGGACCGCAACCTCTGCAGCGCTGCATCGTCACCCCAAGGGATTCCGGAGAGGTAAAGGCTACGGACTGTTTCATCGGTCGGGGAGGAAATCCCGCTTCCCGTGGCAGTACCGCATCATCGGCAACAAATGCAACCAGCCTCGTTTTTCAGCTGGTCGGCCGACCGCCTGCTGGTCTTCTGCCAGTTCCAATGGCATCCTGATTCTGCGGGCATCGAGATTTTTATAATAAATGAGTGCGCTTTACACATTCCGGCAGATAGGTAAACAGAATTCTTTTCTCCAGTTCCCTCGGCATTGATCGTCCGTCCGTTTGCCGGAAATCCTACCGCAAACGCGTGGTGATTTCGTTCACTTCACAGGCTGTCCGGGTCAGACCCTTCCTGTCCGCAGGGGTTACCGGAGGTCAGCCGCTCTTGCCCGATCCCTTCGCCTTTTAAATGCGGTTATCTAGTGGCAAACGTGCAGCAGTTCATCTGCCAGTGCTGTGCGCGTCCGTGTATTTTTCATGGCATATCTGGAAATGCCGTTGCCTTTGCATCCACGGTCGCCAGCACATGGAAGGTGCCGCAAAGGATCTCCCTGCACATGATCGATGGATAACACATATCTGCAACCGGTAACTTCCCGCAGGATTTGTATGCCGATAACTTTATGGTCGATACCCGTAACGCTTTCTTTCGTAAATTGCTGTCTGATTGCATAATGACTCCTGTTTTTCTTTTTAAACGGAATGGTTTCCGCTTTTTTCTTTTTCTTTAACAGCGCGGCAGAAGTATCAAGCGCCGCGGAAGCCGTTTCCTCCGGTTTTGTTTTCTTTTGTCTTTTCGCTTTGGTTTTCAGCTTCCGGCTCCACGGCTGCCCGTCTTTGCTGTTTTTTCTTTTGTCATTATAGCTTTTTTGCTGGCTTCGGGTCCAGTGTGTGGCATTGGCGGAACATACAAACCGCCGCATGGCGATATCTGCAAGAAACAAAAAGGATTAAAAGCGGATTGGTCGAACAAGCCGTGCCCGCCAGGCTTTTAACTTCTTCCATACATTCTTCTTTGGAAAGCATCTTTCCTTACTTGTTTGATGTTTAAAAGCTTGTCGTTTGTCAGCGCAAATTTGACGCGACCGGCTGCGGTCGGGGCATTTCGATTTTTTTGCGCCACCCGTTTTTCGCTACGCTCGGGTGTAGCAGGCACCGGGCTGCCGTATCCAGCTGTGCCCTCGCATAAGTTCCCGGCTTTTTGCGGTCAGTTTCACGCCCCTGATGCGTTTTCCATCGGATCGGTATTTTTACAGCCTCCACCTGTGTCTGCTCTGCGTAATCTTTGGCAGCAGGTAACTTTCGTTGTTCAGATTTACGATGAACCGCCGAGTGCTGTGACTTCCACACTGTAATCGATGATCCGCTTTACAGCTGCGCAGCGTAATCATTCTGCTGTGCCAGCCCGGCGGTCAGCAGTTTTGTCACATCATTGTTACGCAACCAGTCCATACTGCATGACAGACAAAATCGGGTCATCACTTTTCGGCAGATGCCAGCGGCACGATGGCTCCGGTTTCGGAGGCACTTCATTGCTGGTCTGCGGCCAGCCATCGGCAAAGATTTTTTCAATGATGGCATTGTGCTGTTTCCTTTCAGTGAAAACTGCCCGTTCTGCAAATACGTATCTCCATTTAAAAAAATACTTCCTGTGCAAAGATTTTCGGGATATCGGTTGAGATATCGGAATAATAATGCGGCCGTTACACTGCGTTGCCAGTCGTTCCAAGCTGTCTGTCGAGACGACTCTCCAACCGCTACCGTGGAAAAGAGTTACATCAGCATCCGCGAGTCCTCGATGATATCTTCAAAATTTCCGGTTTCCCCCTGTCCATCCGTCAGAAGCACAATATGCTTTTAGCTGCGCCTTGCTCTTCTTGATTTCATTTAGTGCCACGCACGGCCGGTTTGATGGTCGTTCCACCGCCTTCGCTGATCGTCTCGATGCTTTTGATGGATCTTGTCTTTATCCTTCACTTTTTCCAGCGGCACCTGCCAGGTGTAACCATCATCAAAGGTTACCACACCCACTTCATCTTTCGTATCCAGCTGATCCACAGCCGCTTTGGCAGCCGCGACGCCAGATCCCAGATTGGTGCCTCCTTCCGTCTGTTCGGACATACTGCGCGCGAATGATCAATCACCATGACCATTGCCAAGATTCTGTTTCATTCGCGCAGCGCATGATCGACCGGAAGGGTTTCGCCAGTTCCCGTATCGAATATCGCGATTTTTAAACTGTCCTCGCCGCGTGCCACCGAGACGCATCCGTAGTCTTTCACGCAAAGTTTTTCACCAGATTTTTTAGAAGCCCTCCGGCGAGACTCTGTCCATTTTTCCAGAATGATGCTCTTTGGCACTGCAGCATCTCTTTTTAAAGTATCCGGTGCGCGACACGCGGATACCCGCATCCGGCAGCATCAAAGATCTAAAACGATTGTGCTGTCCTCTCCATTTCGGATACAAAGCAGAATCTTTGGCGGGGAATCTACCGTTGCCATAATCATTGTTTTTTTCACAGGTGTCCTTCAGGTGCCTTCCGCGCACGGTATACTGCTGCGCATCGGTACCAGAAAACTTACGCTTCTGTTTCAAAAACAAAACGATTGCTGCTTTGTTTTAAATACGCCTGTCTGACTGACCATCTCCGTTCCTGCAAAAGCTTTGCAGCTTTCACCATCGATTCTCATGATTTGCTTTTCCACACCGAGTTACCGTCATGGAATGAATCCACCAGTTAATCTTTCAATTTCGTTTTCGATATAGGCGTAAGCTCCCTGCTTTTGTATCTTCGCTTAGAACCGAATACGCAGCTGCGTTTTTGCCAAAGTCAGTGCCGATACCGTATGCTCGATGTTTCCTTTGTCTGGCTCCATCCCATGGCTTTTCCCACAAGCCGTCTGCCGCATTGATGGGATCATGGAAAGTCCGCAGCCAGGCTCAACTTCCTCAAGGTTGGTTGCATCCGCCTCGATTGAAAATCTGAAAGCATGTTTTCTCACTGGTCAGAAAACTGTTTCCGTAACCGCATGGCTCCAAAACGTTACAATGGCATACTGGTTCTTTTGGCATGTCTTTTAACCTGCCGGCTCATATACTGCTCCATCTGCGTGAGATTTGCGGCATTGCTCTCCGACAGAATCAACCAGAAAAAACGGTTTGTATCTTTCGCGTGGGAAAGCTTCCTTTCAAGGGTATTCCACTGACAGCCAGCACCAAAGGCAAAAGCCCACCAGACGCACCGCAAGATAAAACCGCCCACGGTAACGCATCTGCCGGACATAACAGATCCACTCAGTATCATAAGAAGAAACACAGGATAAAGGATGACATTGCACTATCTGCTTTCGCACAAGCTGCCGCTGCATCGTGTTGCGGCTTCGAGGGGAATCGCCTGCCGTAATCCGTCCATCCGACGACTTTGCTGCATGCAAATTTTACAATATAGGATTCCCTTTCTGTCGCCCTTTTTACGGTAAACAGTCCTGCCTGACCGGTAGGTGCTGCAAATCTGCTGCACGTCCACACCGTTTAATGCATGAAATTGCGGTATCTCCACGGCATCATAAGACGTTTTTGGGGAAGAGGGAACTGTCCTCAAGGTACGGCGCATGGTTCATAAATACCGGAAGCTCCGGCTGCAGGGGCAAATCCGATTCCCACCAGATCAAAATCAGTACTTTTCCCGGATTCCCGTCATGCTTTCCCGTAGTATGCGGCGCACTGCTTTCCGTTCCACAGAAAGCCCGTGGCTTCGGACCGGCAGATCATACCGTCACGGATTTGCCCCGAGCGCAAAGTCCCGGATTCCGGAAGTCAGTTCGGTATCGCCCGACGGGGACATTTTTTTCCTCGTTCTTTCCCTCTTTTTGGCAAAAATCATCCGCGCCTTCTGCTGATTAGATTCCTGCACTGCCGTATCCGCATCAAAAATACAGACCCCGGATCGTCACTGTCAAGTGCATCCGTTGTTTTTACCTTGGAAAGATTCTCTCCGGTCTCACGGCAAGATACCCCTTTTTCACGATATAGATATTTCAATTCCCCATTTGATCGGTGACTTTGCTCATTGGAAGCCTGGTCTTTGAGTGCATAGGCACAGTTATCCTGCATGTAAGGAGTATTCACGGCTGCCTGCGGTAATGCGGCTGTTTTCACCCAGTTCACCTGTTTAAACAGGCAGGTACGTCTGCGTCTGCGGCAAGGGAAGTGTACACTTCAAAATTTTCTTTCCCTCATGGCCAAATCTCCATATTTGCCGCATGATCGCTGTAAATTTTGCGTACGCCTGATGCAACCGTATATGCGTGTCCCGCTGCTGTGCTTTTGGTGGGACAAACGTGATACAAAACAGGACACCACGCGGATGGTTGCCTGAAGCTGACTTTTGAGATTTTTCGTCTGTTTTGCCCCCCTATGCCGTCAGTATAGACGATGACATCTGCCAGATCTTTTTTTGTCTTTTTCTGCACAGTTCCACGGTTGCCAGTGCATCGGAGAAAGCGATCGGCTTTGTGTCCGTGCCCTTGATGTCTGCCAGCGTCCGATACAGTGCTTTTTCTCGGAAGTATGGACGGCAAAGCAGATTGGTTCCGATGCCGTCACAGGTAACAATGGATATTTTGCCCCATCCCGAAGCGGCAATCTGCTCTTTGATCTCACCGGCTTCCCCTAAAAGCGGGTATTGCCCCGCTTTGGTGAGATGCTTCCCTGCTTTCCGCTGGTTGTCAATCGACAATACCCCACGTCCGTGTACTGCCTGTACCCCTTACGCTGTACAAACGGTGCCATCAGTGCCCAGAATAAGCAGCAAAAGGATCACGATCTGCAGATACATCAGCAGATTGTGCAAAAAAACTTTTCCCAGAACGTTTTTAGACTGTTCATTATAAAAAAGCTTTTCCAATAACAGATTCGAAGCTGGTGTGTCTGTCCCCTTTGGCACAAGCAGATATAAAAATCACAACAACCGGAACTGCCAGCAAAATGCCAGCGGCCACAAATCCTCAAATATCATAATCCATCCTCAAATTTTTCTCAGACAAACAAAGGTCTTAAATCTTCTAAAATAAGCGCACGTCTTTCGGAATCACAGAGTATAGGTTCCTCCGGCAGCCGATGCACTTTTTTTTCAGCCGCACAGAAAGCTTTTGCAGTTCCTGTTCATATAGCGCGCAATCACATCCGCACGCATCGTCACGCGCAGTTTTTCATTCATCATCAGATTGCGCGTACCGTCCATTGTCACATCGTGAAGTTTTTCCGCACACAGTGTCTGAAGCAACACGGGTCTTTGTTTCAAAGTCCAGATACTGCATCGTTTTTTCCAGACAACCTTGCGTGGGGATCTGTCGCTGCTTCGGTCAGGAAATCACCGGACGATCACGGTAACCTCCCGCCCCACGCCTCTGCATCTGGCGCACGGCGGAAAAAAAGAATCCGTCTCTGTCCCCGAAAAATGTACGTGCAGCCATCCAAGTACTTTTGGCAGTGCATTCTTTCCTCGAAACCACACAAGCGGAGCCCCATCTGGTTGCGCTGTCATACAGCACCAGCTTCTATCCCATATGGTGCAAAGTCAGAAGGCAATCACCGCGCACAGATCCTGTGCCGTTCTGCCTTTGCTCTTTTTCCATAGTGCGATGCACTGGTATCTAAAAATAACCGATACCACTGCTTCCTTTTCTTCGAAATATTCCTGATATACATGCGCTCCGACCGCGCATAGACATTCCAGTCCAGCCTGCGCAGATCATCTCCCGGCATATACTCCTGAATGGAAAATTCCGCAGAAGTCCCTTTTGCGGCACGGATCTGCGGTTTCCTGCCATATTCTGGCTGCTTGTTTCATCGCGATCTGAAGCCGCGACAGCTGTTCATAAATTCCCGCATCAAGCATACAGTCCCCTGCTCCTTTCTTGTTGTTCCGCCCAATCACCGCATTCTCGTAATCCCTCCGATACTGCATCGAAAACTGGTCCTCTGCCGCAATACGGAAAGCGCGACACATTTGACGTCCTCAAATGATACGCTATCCTCAGGCGGTTTTTCCATAAACGCACGTGCCCCTGGCCGGATCAGTGCTCAGCCGCACGCGGGCTTGCCCTCCCGGATATATACGATTGTCCGTAGCTGAGTTGCCATAACCAGATCCAGAATATAATCCATGACGGCATCCGCAATCGGAATGTGCAACGCACGCGCGCGCTGCAGCAGGCTTTCCATTCCATGACCTTTGCGATCTTTGGCGGATGAGCCTCCGTCGTTCCGATTTCCCGCATTTCCGCAGTTCCTATCTCGGAAATTTTACCAGCACTTAAACAAAAAACTATCCAGCGGGCTTCCGGCAGCGATGTTCCCTCGTTTTGATGGATTTTGTGTGGCAAGCACCAGAAACGGCTCCGGGCAGTTGATGGCTGGTCGTTCCGATCGTCACGGTGTGTTCCTGTACGGCCTCTAAGAGAGCGACTGTGTCTTTGGCGTGGCACGGTTGATCTCATCCGCCAGCACCAGATTGGCAAAATTCCATTCAAAACCGGAAATGCACTTTTTTTGCTCTTTCTTTACGATGATGTTGGTACCGGTCAGATCCGGCAATCCTGAAACTTTCTGAACTCAGATCACACCTGGTTGATCGTGCGCACCAGCATGGTCTTTTCCTCAGTCCCGGCATACCTTCTAAGAGTACATTTCCGCCCGGCCAGAAAGTGCCAGCATGACCTGGCGGATGACGTCTTTTGTCCGATAATTCCCTTTGCAATTTCCTGTTCACATGCCATGGTGCCTTCTGCTGGCATTACTTCATATTTTGTCATAAGATCTCCCCTCCATCAGTTCAGATTTTCAAAATAATTCCGGATGACATCTTCCATGCCGGCCGGGGTACCATTGGCAATACCTTCGTAGGCCTCGGTAATCGCTCAATCACGGAATCTAAACCACGTGTCTTCGCCTTCATGCCAGACCATTCTTCTGCTTTGTAATAACACCGGAATTCTTCTGAACTCCCCTTGTCCTTTGTGATACTGCTGTCGTTTCCGAGTTTATTCGGAACACTCACATAATCATGTGTTCCCCTCCGATCCGGTTCCGCGTCCGCTGCCTGTTCCGTTTCCTGTTCCACCTCCTGCTTCCGCTTCCTTTCCCCTTGGCCGGTTCCGTTTCCACTTCCATTGCCACTTCCACCTCCGTCCTTTCCACTGCCCGAATCTTCCCCATCCCCGGAATCCTGGGAACTGTTTTCCCGAAGACTGCGTGGATTCCCCCACGCTGCGTACCGCTTTGTGTAGTGTTTTCAGTGTTTTGTACATCCCCCTGTGCCAGCTGTTTTCCTGTATTGGTATTCACCTGGATATTTTTGGTACCGACAGGACATCTGCCCTCTCTGGAAATTCTGTGCCGCCTCGTCCATACTTTTTCTTGTAGGAAAGTTTCTGCCCGGGCAGATGCCAGTGCCTGCTTCGTATCTGCCTGCTGCATTTTTTTGCGATAAGGCCAGTGACTGTATCGTTCCCGCAGGGCTTTTTTGTTCTTTTTGTCATGGAAGAGGTGTCTGTCTGTTTTAAGGCATCCATCACTTTTGATTTTTTTTTCCTTTTCCCTGGGCTTCTGCCGATGGCATGCCGCTGCTGCGCCTGTTTATGCGCGGGGGACGGCACAAACGAAAGAACAAGCGCCAGCCCAAGGGAAAGAAAACGCCACAAGTTTCCTTTCATCCGGACAACACCGCCTTTTCTCCATGCATGGTCTTCCTGTAACATATGCACGGCATCGCTGCGCTGCATCTGGTCGATACTACCCTTCTTTCCAATACGCCCATATATGCCGTCACGATCCGTTCCCTGAAACCCTGAAACGGTCGATCTGTTGTGCCGCTCCTGTACCATGGTATGGCCCCTTCTTTCAGTCAATTTCGGCAATGCCTCCAGCTGCCGTAAATTCACATAAAACCGCCAAAAACAGCCCGCTACGTAACTCGTGGTTGGGGGCGGACAAACATCGCACATCCCTTTCTTCCAGCACCATGGCGATGGTCCCCTATGGCAATTCCTGTGCTTTCATAGCGCAGGAACTTTTTACGTTCTGTTTTTCTTTTGCTGTAACAGTTTCCCTGCAACAGAAATGGCGCACCATCCATCTTTCGCTTTCCCCCATGTTTTCTTCCATATCCTGCCATCGGATTGATCCGCCGCATCGCAATCGTGAAGAAAGACAAATGCCAGTGCCAGTCAGCGTGGAAACGGCTATCCATCCATAATGTACGGCAGCGCCCGAGAACAGAAAAATGTTTTCCCCGTAATTTGTGATCAGTTCTTCCGCCACGAGATGTTCGGTCATACTCCATGTAAGGAGAATTCAAGCAGATACATGCCCGAGACCAGAAGCACCCAGCAGGATTTTCCGGTACACCACCTGACAAGCGGACAGCCGTGAGGTGACCAGATAGGGAAAAACTTCCGATAAACAGCGGGGCATAGATACCATACGACTTAATTATGGCACTGATCGTTTTTACAGATGGAAGAACACAAAATTCAAATTACTTGCAGAAACGAACGAAACCAGTAAATGATACTGCCAGAAACCAGAACAGATTGCCCCATGAGAGTCCCGCCGATGACAAATAAATGCCAAAACTACGATCGGAAGTCCTGCCACCACATAAACATGCTCTGATCATCGCGGTGAGCAACTGCTTTCCCATAATAATGGAAAATCTGGTCATGCTGGTTGTCATCATAATATCAAGGTCTGCCGCTCTTTCTCACCCGAAATTGCAGAAGCCGTGCGCACCGACCACCACTCCCCAGAATAAAAATCTGCGTGACCGCAAGCCGTGGATGGCTGAGCTGTGACAATGCCAAGCTGTATATGTTTAGACGAATAGGTCATCTGTTGGGAAAAAAAGAAAATACAACTGCCATAATATTCTGTTTGATCTGCTGCTGAAAAAGGCATGGATATCCGCAAGCAGCATGAGATTGTGGCATGTTAATTTTTGATTCACAGACACACAGGGAACCGTTCCGAGGATCGGGATGCGGATGCAGCCTCGGTGCTGAGTGCGCATTTCCTGCCAAAGCTGGCAAGCGGGGAATTGAAAAAGAATACTCTTTGTGCCGACAGGCGCAATGCTTTCTACGGTCAGTTTCAATGAAGGACAGACAATACCGGGGATTGCACACGGTGTTGTGCTGGAAAGCTGTGTTTCATCCGCAGGAGGGATAAGGATATGCAGTATGTAATTGCATTTGTAACAGGGGGAATGATCTGTGCACTGTCACAGATCCTGATGGAAAAACAAACAAAAATGCTTCAGGGACATCATGGTTCTTTTGGTCTGCCTTGGGGTAATCCTTGGATTTGTGGGAGGATCTATGAGCCGTTTTCCAATGGGCTGAGGCGAGGTGCAAGATGTCTTATCTAGGATTTGGAAACAATCTCTGGAAGGGTTCCAAAAGAATGAAGTGGACAAGAAAAGGATTTATCGGTATTTTTTCTGGGCACGACTTTAAAAACTTTGCGGCAGGGGCTTTCCGCAGCACTCGTTTTCTTATATTGCCTCACCAACCACGCAGCCAAAGATGAAAAAGCACTAGCAAATCTGGAAAATTCTGTTGTATAATAAATGGGAATTTTTGCACACACCTAGCTCTGTAGATCAAATAAAAGCGAGATATGTGTGATGAAAAATTAAAAAGTTCTGATGATGAGCGGAATGCTGCACGCAGGGGATCTGTCTGTTTGCGGCCTGTGGTACAGCAAATGATGACGAACGAACAATGGTGTAAACGATACTTCCAATACACAGGTTACTCACAGGAAAACATTCCGGGAACGGACAATACGACTGGAAATGGTACAACAGACAATAATACGGATGCCGGAAATTCCAAAAACGATGGCAATGTCGGAAAAAGATATCGGGGGATATGGGGAAAAGATGTC
>VOFK01004090.1_pt1 | contig 21623 bp, 34 predicted proteins | sample 5384121 | NCBI WGS metagenome assembly VOFK01 (sample SAMN12384730, study PRJNA508395) | human gut metagenome | isolation source: healthy gut J | host: Homo sapiens | reverse complement strand
TACTTCCTTATAAATTCAGTAACCGACTGAGAATGCTTTTTGTTTCCAATCTATATCAGCTGCTCCATATGTATGAATATAAAAAATCTTCTTTTCTATTTGCTATTCGTTCTTCATTAATAGTTTCAACGTAAGGACACATTGTGCCTACATAATTTTTCTTTGTCCTTCCGTATGAAAGAAAGAATTATTTTCCAAACTAGCTCCAAGTGAAAATACAAACAAAACATTGTCATATGTCAAATCATTGAAATGATGCCCAATCTTCTTCAATATGCTGATATAACTCCTTAGCATCAGCATGTTAGCGCTATCACCGAAATAACCCATTTTGTAATTTTTTTTCTTTTTGCTCTCGGAATTATTTTATCATAATACTCTACTAAACTTAGTTCCGTAATGACCATTTTAAGTCCTCATTTCTGTCATTGTATTTCTGCAAGCATTTTGCAAGCATTTTGCAAGCAGTCCGCTTAAATAGCGGCTCCTGTACTTCATACGTTACTCAAACTCGCATGATCTAGTTTGATTTTGGTTATTTCAATACAATTATCTATACTGTTTTGTATTGATATTTTGCATCTTTTTCCACACGTTATTTTTCGTTTCACATATTTTTAATACCAATCCAGTACCATTGCATTTTTTCATTATTGTGTGTAGTTCAGGTGGCTTGCAGGTTTCTTTACTACTCACAGAATAATTTTCTGTCGGTTTGCTTGTCCACCTATGAAAATAATAATCTCCGGACGATGTTTCTGCAACTAGAAATTTTGTGGTACTAATAGGTAGTACCATCCTTTTCCATATCATTCATCAATTTATCAAAGTCACTTTCATATAGTGAATCCTGTATAACTCTGTATTTCTCAAATTCGCTTTCTGCAAATTCCTTTGCAATAGCTGCTGTTACTTTCCCTTTATCCTGAAGTACTTCTGCATCATTAAATCTAAGAAATGCGTCAAGCTTTGTTTTCCAATCTTCCATAGTCATAGGAATATGTCTTCGTGCCTGTCTTGTTGCATAATCAAGATACATTGTCACAATCTCATTTAATTCTGCAAGTTCTTCTTTTCCTAAGTAGTTTTTTGCAATTGACACATCTGTTTTTACTATTTTACCATCCGGCGCATTTTTCCATGATTTAAGTCCCATATGTTCCTTGTTATGATCAGCTCTTGCAACAATCACTTCTGCCGCTGTATTACCATGAACTGCATAATGCATCTTGTTCTGAACTGTTGCATAAAACTCTCTTGTCACCTGTGAATTCTTATCATAATCAACTGCTGTTGTATATATATCTGTGATTTTCTGGTAAAATCTTCTTTCACTTGCTCTGATTTCCTGAATCTCAGCAATAAGATGCTCAAAATAATCTTCATCGAAAATCTGTCCATTAATCAACCTGCTTTTATCTAGAACATAACCCTGCTTTGTAAATGTATCCAACACTTTGGTTGCCCATGTCCTGAACTGCGTTGCCCGTTCTGAATTAATGCGATACCCCACAGCAATAATGGCTGCTAATGAATAGAACTTATAATTGTATGTTTTCCCATCATCCGCAGTTTGTGCAAATTTTGCACAAACTGAATTTTCATCTAATTCGCCCTCTTTAAAAATGTTACTCAGATGTTTTGTAACCACACTTCTATCTACATCAAAAAGCTATGAAATTGCTTTCTGCGTAAGCCATACATCGCCATTCTGAACCCTGACTTCTATTCCGTCTTCTCCTGCATCTCGTGTGAAAACCAAGAAATCAACAGTGCTATTTCTTATCTGTAATTCTTTGCTCATAAAAGTGTTCCTTTCTCTAGATTCTATCAATACATCTCTATAAAACATTTCCCCCCCGGTTTCTTTCAAATATCAAGAAGGGAATTTCTGCTTTTGCCAGCATACTATTATTAACTGGAACATATTCATAATCTTCAATATCTGGTATACACTTTATGGCTCTCTTTTTTATCTATACCATATAAATTATTTTCACTGCTGTTCCATAAAGCCTTAATCTTCAAAACAACACATTTTTGTTTGAACCATCACCTTATATTTTTCAAGTCTGCCTTTTTTCTATCTCCTTTGATTTGTCACCATAAGAAATAGTAATATATCTGGAATTGGATTTTATAATGCGAACATCTCCATTTCTTACTGCCTCTTTAGGGAATCCCAAATCTTCAAAAAAAGCCATCATAATCTGTAATGTATTCTGGGAGTTCCATTTTGACTGCATAACTGCTATTTATAATATTCTGTATACCCTTATCATCAGCCCTGAACATATAAATATTCCATCCCGTGCTATCGCCATCATCATCTAATATCGGAATAGAACCATAAGGATTAAACATATGTAAATTAGACAAATCATCTTTTGTTGGCTTTTTAAATTTGACTATTTCAAATGTTATGCTCATGAATATTCTCCTTTTCCGTCCGCTTTTTTCGTCACTTTTTTAGCGACGAACTAATTTTTATACATCTTGCTTTTCGTCATTGCAAACTAACTTCTTATGCCAAAACAATTGCTTTTAATAATTCTTTTGTGCTAATGGTTAGAACTGCGATTAGTATCTATATACCTTTGTTAAAATCGATTATCTTTGCAGGCTTTCTCTTAGAAATAATCCCTAATCGTTCCATGTCTAATTTAAAAAGTTCACTCGGATATCCATACGCATCAAATCCCTCTGGCTGGCAGATATCTCTGTTAAGATACTCACTCAGTTTCCACTGATATTTCGTTCTTTATCCAGTTTCTTATCAAAATACTGTGCATCCGTTACCATTCTATTAATGCCACCAACCGATTTCCTACCATGAGTTTTTGTTACAATTGTATCACCTGACATTTTAAAAATACTGCCCTATCTGATCCTCGGAGTATCCCATTTCCTGCATCACGCCATGAATCACACTGCGAATATACATTGTATAGTAATTCCAGTTTCTTGGTTCAATACCTGTCATTGCTATTGTATAACGATTACTGGCATTCACAATAAACAAGACATTTCTTCCTTTTATTTTCGTCAAATGTGTCCCAGCAGAACACAAGTGAGGCGCCTTTGCTTTCTTCAATCTTTGTTGTTTTTAGTCGATCTTGAACTGCTTTTATTGCACCAATCTCCATATGTATCACCTGCTCATCTCAAGTATTCTTTCACTTCCAGCTGTAATTCATCACTAAAGTCTGATAAATCATCATATGTAATTACTTTCAGTCTAATGAGACGAACAATATCCCATATTACCTCTGATTTACTCATCTCCATGATAACACCCGGATGACGCTTATCTTCTTTTATCCGTTTTCAAGTTCCAAGAATTTCTCTGATGCAGGCTTTTTATCATCATTCAGAAAATTTGCATACTCTTTAACAAGACCTTCCATATAATTTTCCTGCCTGATAATCTTTCTCGAAATAATTTCCAATCCTTTTTGCTTATGTCCATGATTTTGAACCTCCTCAGTCTCAAGTTAGTCTCAGCAAACAATTTCAGAAATGAGACTAACTTGAAACTACAACTTTATAATTTACCTGCAAATCCCGGTTTTTATCGCGTTTTGCTATATCATAGAGTCGCACTCAGTCTCAAATCTCGTGAGACTTCGTTGAGAACTAACTTTGAAATATTCGTTTTTCAGAAAACTCTTTAAGCGTCTCTCACGCTTTAGAAAGCTTCTTCTTTGGCAATTCATCTGCTTTATAAGGAAGCTTTGCTGTCTCTATCCTTCAAACAAATCACCTATTATATATTTGCCCCACTTTTACATTTGACAGCATGTCCTGATTATCAACCACATAATCAAACGCAACGAAGTATTCATCTCCATCTTCAGTCTCCAAGTCTATTAATGCATCCAGTAAACCCTGATTGCTCCATTTACTCTCAACTACAAGTTCATTGTCAAAAAAAGCTGATTAACTAATTTCCAGAAGTGAAGTCCTGCACTGGTATCCTCTGTCCATAAATATTTCATATCACAGTTCCTCTTCCAATGTTATTCTATTGTTGTCAAACTTCAACTCCTTAAAAAGCTCTTATAAGATACGTTGAGTCCGTCGCAATTCCGCAGAAAAAGCATATACTGATTTGATAATTCAAAATTAATGAATCTCCTGACATCATCATTAATCAGACAATCTGCATTATCTATCACAATAAAACTATTTCTACACTGTTTGATTGCTTCTAAAAAATCATCTGATTTGTAATTAAATAGCTTGATTGCCTTATATTCATCTGTCAATCTTATATCTTCAAGCATTTCATAAAGTACTGTTTTGACCGGTACCGCTATCTCCACCAACAAGAGTAATCCTATCATCAAATGTCAAATCATATGAAAATGGATCTGCTTTAAATGTATATTCTTATAAATCATCTGCTTCTCTCCTTTGATACTCCTTACTCCACCAAGCATTATATCCCTCTTCCACCGGTAACTATATCTGAATCATTAAATCTGATTGTGAGCATCATCCGAAATGTCAAAAAGTGTCGGTCTTGACATATAAATCTTTATATTTTCCATAGCAAAAATATCCTTAATACATTCGGTACCACATTCCTCAACATTTACAACCTTATCAGGATGTTTTACAATATTAAGTAATGTCTTGCAGCCTGAGGATAAATTACGGATTGTACCTAAGCCATATTTTGTTTCAATATGCTTATCCGGTGTCAGCTTTGCTTCATCCACTTGTTGAATCAAATCAATTTCTTTTTTTTGCGACATTTCTTCATTGCCTGTATTCAAGTTGAAGTACAAGTCATTGTAAAAAATCCAGTCTTTTGAATCTTTCCTCTCCGTATATATATCTATCATTACACTGTTCTCCTTCTGCAATATATGTTTAGCATCTGATTTTCCATATCTTACTTGGATAAGGCTTTGAATCAAATTTTCATATAGATATATTCCAGTATACCACACATAAATAAACGGTCCCAGAAGATCTCTTAAAATATCCTGGAGCCTTCTTCATTTACTATTGAAAAATAAATCCTTCTATATTTTATTAAAAAAAAATTATTCAAACTCTTTTTTGGTTCAATTTTTCACATAAATCTGCTGTGAATGTTGTTTTATATCACTGCTTTAATTATACATCTTTCTAGCATCTTCTAATGCAATTTCTTCAAACAACAATTTTCTTAATTTACTTTGAATACTCTCCAAATACTCCTCTTTTTCTTTCATAAATGTATCTCGTTCTGCCGACAATTTATTTTATAGTTTCATTTCCAATTCTAAGCAATTCCATTCTTCTCCCATTACAGTATACTTTTCTATTTCATCTTGAGATACATCCTCAAAACCTATTGCCTTATAGCAATAATAAGCTGATTCATTATTCTCAAAAACACCTAATGAAACTTTATTAGCACCAAATATTTCTTTTTAGCATATTTTAAGCCTAATTTCAGCATATTTTTTTTTCCATATCCCTGCCCACGTTTTTTCGAATCAACAATTACAAAGCCAAACCGTAATTCCTCATAAAATTCATTCGGTCTTCTCATGGTAAAAATCCCACTATCTCATTATCATCAATAGCAGTAAATGCCATAAGATTACCCACCATATTGAACTGCTCCGCAGAAATTGATATTCACCTAAAACTCCTGCTGTCCATTTATAAAAAGCATTCTCTCCCCTTTATCCACGACATAATTATTTCTGCATCATTTTTATTGTATGGTCTTAATCTTAGCATATTTACATTACCTCACATTTTATTATTTTCCTTTTCATATCCACTCTAGCCATAGCACCATACTGCAAAACGCATCTTGGAGTTGCATGTCCAAAATTCACATTGTAAACAATCGGTAAATCCGGATCATTTACTACCTTCACAAGAATATCCTTATATTCTTCGTAATATTCCTCATCCTGTGGCTTTCCAACCAGAACTCCGCTGACAACATCAAATACCCCTTCTTTTTTAATCATAGCAACTTCTTTTTCAAACTGCTCTGGCACCGGTTTTTCTTCACAGGTTTCAATAAAAGAATCTTCTCTTTCCATTCCGCTATATCAGGAAACAGTCCATATTTTTTTTCACATACTGCTTTTTCGTTTTCATATCTCGTTGTTGTCAAAATATCATATAAACTCTCTAAACACCCACCTAACAATCTACCCTCAAAGTAGTCTTTTCCTTGTAAAAAGCTCAAATCCATGCTCTTCTTTTATGTGAGATTCTCTCTGTCCCAACTGCCTCTTTTTGAAAAATCAGTTCTTTTTCTGATACCATATTTCACTTGATGTAATCTCACGATATTCATTTCCTTCTATATAGCTTTCAAATGCCTTCTTACTATATGGCAGCATTTCATCAGAGATTTCTGCTAAGTCGCATATAAAATTAGGTCATAATATGTAGATAGTCCCAGCTTATAAAACATCAAATGATTAATCGTAGTATCTGAAAAACCCGTGAACAATTTTGGACTCTTGTGAACTGCATCAATAAATTCCTCATCCTCTAGCAAATATGGCAAAAGTCTGTAAGTATCATCGCCGCCTATTGCACATATAATGCCAGCAATTGAATCATCCATAAAAGCATCTTTTAAATCTTTTTGCCCTTGCTTTGGGAGATTAGCCTTCAAATATTCAATTCCTTTTTAGCGAATTTGGCATAAACGATGTTTCTAAACCATATTCCCTTAATCTCTTAACACCGATTTCAATATTATGACTACAAAATGCTTCACCTAGCATTCCACTCGATAAACTCACTATTGCAACTTTATCACCTTTTCTTAATTTCTTTGCATATTTCATAACTGGTCTCCTATAAAAAATTCAAAATATCAGATAGATTATTAATTTCCATATCAGCTTTTTCACTCTCATCTGTTATATTCCACAAACTTCCAAATCCCTGTTTTACCCATATAGTTTTCATACCCAACTGTTTTGCAGGTACAATATCATTATCAATACGGTCACCAATCATGACTGCATTCTCTGGCTTACAACTGCTTCTTTCCAATGCAATTTCGAATATGCGCCTATCAGGTTTTGAAACGCCTTCTTCTGCTGATGCGATAATCAAATCAATATATTTTCGTACTCCAAGATTTTCTAATCTCTCAGAAGTTCCTAATGATTAGTTTGCAATTACACCAATTTTATAAATTCTACTTAACTTTTTCAAACAATCTTTAGTATCTGTATACAGCCTCTCGTATTGCGATTCCCATTTAGGTAATTTCACCCCCAATTGCCTTGCTACCTCTAAATCTCCTTTTTTGTTTTTCTTTATAAAACGACATGGCATATTTATTAAATTTGCTCGTAAGTTAAACTTGATAAATCCGCTATCCTTTTCATCCTGTCTTCATAAACTTTGCTTTCATCAACCAACGTCGAGCCAACATCAAAAAACAGCCATTTTATTTCTTCCTTCTTGGGCATAAATCCTCTTTTTTCCTTGCTTCTTCCAGCAGTTTGGGTTGAATTTCCGGATAAGTCCAATTAATCGCTAGTTCATCCATAATTGCTATTTTTTCAATTTCACTGTGAAGCTCTTTTTCAAATGTATATATATCTGAGAAGAATAATTTTCCAAAAGTCTCCATTCCATCGAAATTATCTGGTGCAGTCACAGAATATATACAAATTGGAGTAATATCAAAAGTTATTGCTCCTGTTTCTTCATATAGTTCTCGTTTGGCTGTTTCAAAAATATCCTCCCCAGCTTCTCTATGCCCTCCCGGCACTTCATATGTATCTCTTTCTTTATGCTTGCAAAATACCCACTTGCCGTTACTCTGTGAGATAATCACTGCAAATTTCAATAGTTCATCATTAACTGTATCATAAAATTTTACTTCCACCATATTTCCTCTCCATGTACATATCTATAATATTTCATTCTCAATAAAATCCGCAATTCCATCTTCGTCATTTGAACCAATTACAATATCAGCTCTCTCTTTTACCTCATCAATCGCATTCCCCATTGCAACACCTGTTCCACATAATTCAAGCATTCCGATATCTGCATAATCATCTCCAAATGCAATAATTGAATCTGTACTAAATCCACATACTTCCGTAATCTTCATAATTGCGTTTTCTTTCGTCACACATTCTTTTTTTTGTAAACTTGTACCAAAATCCATCAGAAAAACGAATACAATCACAATCAGAGAGACTTCGAGTCAGCTTATCTGCCTTATCTTGATTAAATATCTCGACACACATTTTTAATGAACATTCGTTAAAATCTGAAAAATCTGTATAAATACTATCTCCCCAACTCTTATCTAACTTCTTAGGATCTATTTTATAATTCCAATAATGTGCATCTATTGTATCTATCGTAATTTCGCAATCATTTCCACAAATATTTCTTGCCATGTCAATCATCACATTCGTTTCTTCTTCGGTAAATTCTGCCCTATAAATATATTCTGTTTTGTATTTTACTAATGCACCTCCACTCGATATTAAAATATCGGGCATCAATTCATTTAAAAATACCAAAGAGTTTTGCTCACTTCTGGAGGTAGAAACACCTATCAATATATCATTTCCCCTGCATTTTTTTAGAGCAGATAATGTTCTGGTTGATATTGTTTTGTCACTCTGTAATAAAGTTCCGTCTAAATCAAGTAAAAAGAAGTTTGCATTTCTTCATATCATTTTTTCCTTTTCATTCATCTCAATAATTACATTTGCATCAATTACTCTCCCCACAAATAGAGCCAAACTAGAGCCATTTGATAAAACAAATGCCGGAAACCCGCATAAATACAGGCTTTCGGCATTTTAGTCCGTTATTCAAACTCCAGACAGACAGTATGCCATATAAGTGAAAATCATTGATTTTAAGGCATTTTCAGGAACTATCAACCACTAAAATCTATATGAAAAAAATAAAAAATGCAATAAAAAAATGCAATCGAAGTACATTCAGATTTATAAGATAGACCAGCAAAACCTCAATATCTTTCCTTTATAGACGTTCAAAACTGAGCGTCTATTTTTTTACCCCAAAACCAGAAAGGATGTGATACCACGAAGAAATCACCACCACCGGAGCGTTCCCCTCCGCTTCCAGACCGGAACCCGAAACCAACCATCAAACACAACATTCAGAAAGGACAGGTACATCTATATGGAATTAAAATTCGTTATCCCCAACATGGAAAAGACATTCGGCAACTTAGAGTTTGCCGGAGAAGACAAAACAGAACAAAGAAGAATCAACGGACGCATGACGGTACTCTCCCGTAGTTTCAACCTGTATTCAGACGTACAGAGAGCGGATGATATTGTAGTTATCCTCCCTGCCGAAGCCGGAGAGAAACATTTTGACTTTGAAGAACGTGTAAAGCTCGTCAATCCCCGTATCACCGCAGAGGGCTATAAAATCGGCACAAGGGGCTTTACCAACTACATTTTGCACGCTGACGATATGGTAAAAGCGTAAGGAAAAGGAGGACATCAGACTATGAGATTAGCAAACGGAATCGTGATTGACAAGAAAGCAACATTCGGGGCATTGAAATTTTCTGCCCTCCGCCGTGAGGTTCACCTCCAGAATGAAGACGGCTCGGTATCAGAAGAAATCAAGGAGCGTACCTATGACTTAAAATCCAGAGGACAGGGACGTATGATTCAGGTTTCCATCCCTGCCAGCGTGCCATTAAAGGAGTTCGATTACAACGCAGAGGTGGAACTTATCAATCCTGTGGCAGATACCGTGGCAACGGCTACCTTTCAGGGGGCAGAGGTGGACTGGTACATCAAGGCAGAGGATATTGTCCTGAAAAAAGGGCTGCCATGAATCCGCAGACGCCGAAGAAAGACGCTCCCCCTGTAAAATAACAGGAACATAAAAAAGTGAAAGGAGGATTGTTCCCATGAAGCAGCTTTTCCCCCGTGGAAAACGTATCCATCCCACGGATAAAGACCTTGTGTTCCATACTGCCCTTGCCGCCCTATTCCCTGTCTTCCTGCTGGTTGTCCTGCTGTTTCATATCCGGCAGATTGCCGGAACCAACTGGCAGGAAGTGCCCCTCTCCCAGATAATACAGGATGTAAATATCCCTTACCTGTTATTCAGCATGGGCGTGGCAGGGCTGGTGTGCCTTACAGTAGTTCTTCTGTTCTGGCGATACCGCAGGGACGAAGTAAAGCAGCTCATCCACCGCCAAAAGCTGGCAAGGATGGTGTTGGAAAACAAGTGGTATGAATCAGAGCAGAGAAAGGAGAACGCTTTTTTCAAGGACTTGTCTTCCAGCCGTTCCAAAGAAACCATCACTTACTTTCCCAAAATCTACTACCGGATGAAACAGGGCTTGCTCCATATCCGTGTGGAAATCACCTTAGGGAAATATCAGGAGCAGCTCTTAAACTTAGAGAAAAAGCTGGAAAGCGGCTTGTACTGTGAGCTGACGGATAAGGAATTAAAGGATTCCTACGTGGAGTACACCCTGCTCTATGATACCATTGCCAACCGTATCTCCATTGAGGACGTACAGGCAAAGGACGGCAGGCTACGGCTTATGGAAAATGTCTGGTGGGAGTATGATAAGCTCCCCCATATGCTCATTGCCGGAGGAACCGGCGGTGGAAAGACCTACTTCATCCTGACCCTCATTGAAGCCCTGCTCCGCACCAACGCCGTCCTGTTCGTGTTAGACCCGAAGAACGCCGACCTTGCGGATTTACAAGCGGTTATGCCGGATGTGTACTACAAAAAGGAAGATATGCTCGCCTGCATTGACCGTTTCTATGAAGAAATGATGACACGTAGCGAAGACATGAAACTCATGGAGAATTACCGGACAGGAGAAAACTATGCTTATCTGGGGCTTCCGGCACATTTCCTTATCTTTGATGAATATGTGGCATTTATGGAAATGCTCGGCACAAAGGAAAATGCCGCTGTCCTCAACAAGTTAAAACAAATCGTTATGCTTGGGCGGCAGGCAGGTTTCTTCCTGATTCTTGCCTGCCAGCGTCCAGACGCAAAGTATCTGGGGGATGGAATCCGTGACCAGTTCAATTTCCGTGTGGCTCTGGGGCGGATGTCGGAAATGGGCTATGGGATGATGTTCGGGGAAACCACAAAAGACTTCTTCCTCAAGCAGATAAAAGGGCGTGGCTATGTGGATGTGGGAACCAGCGTTATCTCGGAGTTTTACACGCCCCTTGTCCCAAAAGGACACGATTTCCTCAAAGAAATAAAAAAGCTGACAGACAGCAGGCAGGGAGTGCAGGCGGCGTGCGAAGCGAAAGCCGCAGAAACGGACTGACCTGCTGTGGCTGGTGTGCCGTAAGGCACGCCAGCATAAACCCCTCGTATCTAACAGAGGGTACAAATCGACAGGCAACAACCAAATAACAGGGCAGAATCCCACGGTACACAAGGGATTTTCCCATATCCGGCGTATGTCAACAAGGCTCTAAAAGTTGACATACGCTTTTTTAGACAGGAGGGATTTTTACTGAATGAAGAAACATGGGTACGGGACATCAAAGAGAAACGGGAAGTTTACGGTATCTCACAACAGAAACTTGCCCTAGCTGCCGGAATCACCCGTCCGTACCTGAGCGATATTGAAACGGGCAAGGCTCACCCATCCGAAGCATTACAGGAAGCCATCACGGAAGCTCTGGAACGCTTCAATCCAGACGCTCCTCTTGAAATGCTCTTTGACTATGTGCGGATTCGTTTTCCCACTACGGATGTAAAGCATATCGTGGAAGACGTGCTGCGGCTAAAGCTGCCTCTACTTTATCCATGAAGACTACGGCTTCTACTCTTACACGCGAGCATTACTATCTGGGGGATATTTTCGTTCTAGTATCGCCGGAACTGGAAAAAGGGGTGCTGCTGGAACTGAAAGGGCGTGGCTGCCGCCAGTTTGAAAGCTATCTGCTGGCGCAGGAACGGAGCTGGTATGAGTTTTTTATGGATGTTCTCATGGAAGACGGCGTGATGAAGCGGCTTGACCTCGCCATCAATGATAAAACGGGAATCCTGAACATTCCCCATCTGACAGAGAAGTGCCGGAATGAGGAATGTATCTCGGTCTTCCGCAGCTTTAAAAGCTACCGCAGCGGCGAACTGGTACGGCGTGAGGAAAAAGAATGTATGGGGAACACCCTGTATATCGGCTCCCTCCAAAGTGAGGTGTACTTCTGCATTTATGAAAAGGACTATGAGCAGTACAAAAAGCACGATATTCCCATTGAAGACGCAGAGGTAAAGAACCGCTTTGAAATCCGGCTGAAAAATGAGCGTGCCTTTTACGCCATCCGTGACCTGTTAGAACATGACAATCCAGAACGGACAGCTTTTCAAATCATCAACCGCTATGTCCGGTTCGTGGACAGGGACGATACGAAGCCCCGTTCTGACTGGCGTATCAGTGAGGAATGGGCGTGGTTTATCGGGGAACACAGGGGAAGCCTGAAACTGACAACCAAACCGGAACCCTATTCCTTTGAACGCACCCTGCACTGGCTCTCCCATCAGGTAGCACCCACGTTAAAGCTGGCTCTCCGTCTGGATAAGATGAACCACACCCAGATTGTCCATGACATCATCACCCATGCAAGGCTGACGGAGAAGCACGAAAAAAAATCCTGAAGCAGCAAGCCGCCGCTGCAAAGGAGGTGGTGCTTTAACGGCGGCAATCTTGAAACATAAGGAATCTTACAGGAAAGAAAGGAGCTTTTATGAATTTCGGACAGAATCTTTACAACTGGTTTTTATCCAACGCCCAGTCCCTTGTGCTGCTGGCAATCGTGGTGATTGGACTGTACCTCGGATTTAAGAGGGAATTTTCCAAACTTATCGGTTTTTTAGTAGTTTCCCTTGTGGCAGTTGGTCTGGTCTTCAATGCGGACGGTGTAAAGGACATCTTACTGGAACTGTTCAATAAGATTATCGGTGCATAGGAAACCCTTGTTACACTTCCGTTATGGAGCAAGCTCTGATTGCTTCATAGCGGAAGTCCACTAGCTTGTGGAGCGTAACTCCCCCAAAAACAAATTGTATCTATATTTTAAATGTGTTATAATTTCAAAAATTTAGAAAGAGGTAGGCAATCACATTGAAATATAGAATAAATAGTATAAGTGTTCCTTTTGGTGGCATATCTTGGGAACAGTACACAACTGAAAAAGATAGAATTGAATATTTGTTTTTTTATTTAGAGTCAAAACGCATATTAACAAATCCGATTGAAATGGAATTACCAGACCAATGCGTACATTCAGTATTGGAAATAAAAAGCTGAATTAGTTAATATAGCCAAAGACTTTGATTTTAGCTCTAATGTAAAAAAAAGAACTACGTCAACTGATACAAATATGTAATAAATATCTGGATAATTTGAATAAACTCAATCTGCCACACATTATCTACAAAGAAAATGATAGATGGGCTGATTTGAATTTTGATTCAGCTATGAAACAGTTTCGAAGTGGATTTAAGAAATCCATTGAAAATCTGTCAAAAAGAAACTAATGTGGTTGTAACTTTTACAATACCTGAAAAATGGTGATTTTATAGTGGATATATTTGAAACAGCTCATTCTTATTTGAATTAGCTGTTTTTATATACCTTAAATCAGAAAGGACGTGATACCGATTGAAGAAATGAAAATCTACATCCTGAACACCACAAGGTTTTACCATGAAGATTTTGAGGAATATCCTGGGGCATGGTTTTCCTGTCCTGTGGATTTTGAAGAAATCAGGGAACGTCTTGGGATTCAGAGTGAGGAAGAAATCGAAATTGAAGACTATGAGCTGCCGTTTCCATTGGAGGGGGCAACACAAAGGCTCTGGGGAAATCACCGCCCTTTGCCGGATGATACAGGAAATGCAGGGAACGCCCCTCTATTATGAAATGGATGTGGTACAAAAAGCGGTGGTTTCCCAGCTTTACGGAATTTATCTACCACAAAGACCAAATACACTGCTATCCGGTGCAGGACGGAGAATCCCTCGCCCGTTATCTGGTGCAGGAGGTACAGCTATTTGGAGAAGTGCATCCAGACCTGTTGAACCATATCGACTACGCTTCCATTGGTCGGGAACTGGAAACCAGCGAAAACTACCTGTTTACGGACAATGGTATCTTTTTATTACCGCTAAAAGGAGGTGGAGTAACTTGGAAGAAATGCGGTTTACATTGCCAACTTAGGCAAAATACAATGAGGGCGAACTGGTAGGGGCATGGTTCACGCCGCCTGTGGACTTTGAGGAAGTCAAAAAAACGTATCGGTTTGAATGATGAATATGAGGGAATACGCCATCCATGACTATGAGCTGCCCTTTGAGATTGACGAATATACCCCCATTGAGGAAATCAACCGCCTGTGTGAAATGGTGGAGGACTTACCGGAATATATTCAGGAGGAACTATCAGGCTGCAATCCTACTTTGGCAGTATCGAAGAACTCTGTGAGCATGAAGACGATATTATCTGCCATTCCGGCTGTGACGATATAGCGAGGATGTGGCTCACTACTATCTGGAAGAAAGAGGACAGCTTGGGAGAACTTCCGGCACACTTACAAAACTATATCGACTATGCAGCCTATGGGCGTGACATGGAATTGGATGGAACCTTTGTTATCACGAACCACGGCGTATATGAAATCTTACGGTAGACCCGTCTGTATCTCCTTTAGGGAAGTGCAGGCGGATTTTTTTATTCAGGGGCGGCGCTTGCCCCATCTTTTAGGGGAAAGGACGGACAACATGAAGAAAATACGAAGCTATACCAGTATCTGGTCGGTGGAAAAAAGGTACTCTATTCCATCAATGATTTTAAGCTGCCATTCCCCCATCACGTTCACACAGATGGCGTGGTTCGTGGTATCGGTATTTGCAGTGATACTCTTGGGGAACCTCCCTCCCCTTTCGTTTATTGACGGAGCATTTTTTGAAAATATTTCGGCGTACCCTTTGCCCTCACTTTGGTTCATGTGCCAGAAGACTTTTGACGGGAAGAAGCCTTACGGCTTCCTGAAATCCGTACTGGCATATCTGGTACGCCCGGAAACGACCTATGCAGGAAAGCCCGTGAAGCTGGAAAAGAATATCCGGCACAGCCTATCACGGCAGTAAGGAAAGAGTGATATTTATGGCATATCCGATTAAATATATCGAAAATAACCTTGTGTTCAACCATGACGGGGGTAGTGCTTCGCTTTATGAGCTGCTTCTGGCAACTATTCCTTTTAAGCCCCGAACAAAATATCAGGTACACGATTCATTCCGGCAGCTTATCGCCCAGAACAGGGACGGGAAGATTCACGCCCTGCAAATCAGCACCGGAATCCAGCATACGGGCGGCACAGGGAACGCTCAAACAGGAAGTAACAGGCAAGTTAAAGGATGTTGCCTGTGCAAAGATTGACGCACAGACCAGAAGCCCTGATTTCCATGATAGGGGAAAATCAGGTGGACTACTGCTTTTTATCGGCTTCAAGCTGCTTGTTAATGAGCAGGAAGTCACCATGAAACAGTTTCGCAGGGAAGCAAAAGACCGCTGTTTCCGACTTCCTCCATGAAGTCAACCACAAGCTCATGGGGGATTTTGTTTTCCATGAGCAATGAAGAAAAATCTGGCGGTTTCAGAAGATGGAAAAACTGCTGGAAAATAAAATCTCACGCCGCTTCAAAGTCCGGCGGCTTATAAAGACGATTTTTTGGCTATCTGATTGAGCATTTATACGGGCAGACCGGAACCGCCTACGAGATTATGGTATTACCTTCCAAAAAACGGTTTCAGGAGGAAACGCTGGTGAAATACTATGACCTCATCAAACCCACCGTTGTTGTCTGATGAGAGGAAAACCAGCGGTATCTGAAAATCGAACAGGAAGACAGGACAGTTTATGCCGCCTTCTTTACCATCAACAGCATTGTGGGGAACTGGACTTTATCCTCAAAATCTTTTACTATCAGCAGCAACCTTTTCACTTTCCCCCATTGATACCTCTATGAATGTGGAGATTGTGACAAACCAGGAAAGCCCCTCTCCACGGTGCGGAACAAGAAAAAAAGAACTGAAAAATTTGGACAACCACGCATGGCAGAATGACAGTGAAACCAGTACAAACGTAGGTGGACGCTTTGAGCAGCGTAAATGAGCTGGAATCCGCCTTAGACCGACAAAGGAATCTGTGTATAAGCTGTCCTATGTGGTGCGTGTGACGGCTCCCCGACTTGGAGGGAACTGAAACGCCGCTGCAATGAGGGTGAAAAGATTTTACTTATGACGATTTGAACGTGAAGCTGGTTCGCCCCCAGAGACATATTTCAGGCTACATGGGGAATTTCTTCCTGCCAGCAAACGGTATCTGAACGATTATATCAATGTCACCAGTGATTTCCTTGCTGGTCTTGGCTTCAGGGCAGCAGATGTTGAAACGGAGGGGGTATATCAGGTACAGCTTGATACGGGAAGAAACGTGTACTTAAACCTGCCCTTGCCAGTCAAGGGGTAAAGGCTCCGTCACCAACGCCCCTTGCTGCCGCTGTCCGGCTCCCTCGGCGGTGGAAAAAATCATTCAGCAACAACATGATTATCTATTATTCCGTACTGTTTGGGGCACAGGCACTCATTGTTGACAGAAAGCAGGGTGAGGGACGGTGGAAAAAAGAAACCCTGCCGGAAATCGCCCATGAAATCAATATCGTAAACCTGACTTCGGAGAGGTGGAAGCTTACTTGACCCGTATGTGATTATGGAGGAGCAAAGTTCGAATCATGCTTAATCGACATCCTGACTTTTGCTGGGCATTTCCAGCCGTGACGGGGAGAAATTCCCTGTTCTTCGGAAAGCTATCCGTGCGGTAACAAACAGTGAAGAACGTTTTCAAAGGTACTAGAGGAACTACGGGCGGAGGGAACCACCATCAGCACCGGCCGCACCATATCAGATCTTTACGACTATGACTTTGCACACCTGCTCTTTTCTCGGATGAGGGATGTCACAGTCCATCAGCAGCAGCTCAATATCATTCAGAGTAGCGATTTGGTGCTGCCGGATAAGGAAACCCTCATTTTGAAGAATACCACCACAATGGAGCTGCTTTTCCGTGGCAATGCTCAGTATGCACCTTTTGCCCTCGACTTCACACACCGACCGCAGCGTGTTCAAGATTGTGGATTTGATGAAGCATGGAGCTTGCCAGGTGGCACAGGGCAAGACGCCCTTTCCATGAAGCTGGTTCGCCGGACGCTACGGCGAGCTTACTTTTGTCACCCAGAACACGGACGATTTGCTGGATGAAAAACTGAAAGACAATCTCCGGGCTTGAAAGTTTATGTTCCGTTCCACGGACATCAACGAAATCGCCTTTTTCGAGGTGGATTCCAAGATGACCAGCGGCTCCGTGACTTGGAAAACGAGACATTTGTCTCATCAGTGATGTACGGGCAGTAGCTAAGTCATCTCTTTTCGAAAGCACCCTGTTCCATGCCTTTGATACCAGACCGCCCGTAAGAAAAAGAGGTGGAATGATGGTGACATAACTCTGCAAACCGCACACGTACCTTGCATACAGGAAGAAAGTGATTGGCAGGGTGACTTCTGGCTGCTTCCTGCTCATCCTCCTGCTGCTTGCGTCCGAAACAGCGCCCTGCTGCCGGACTGGTGGATGATACGATGGACGTGTGCCAACGAATACAGCAAATATCCTCTGGACAACTACCAGTTGATTTTTATGTGGACAGCGGATGGGACTGCCCGGAACTGGACTGGTATCGGAAAACAGATGGCACGGGCTGTATGATCATCTGAAATTTTATCTGGACAATCAGCTTGTACCTTCCAAATGCTGGGGTATCTGATTCAGGAAGCCTACTCACTGGATTCATTTCCTCTACGGCGGATTCCATTGGGAGAAAATATGTACACCCTGCAGGCGTTACCAATAGCGGCTTGTCCTCGGAGGGATTTTATAGTCGGGTTCCTGCTGATTCTCATTCTGGTGGTGTGATTTACGTTGCTCACAGGGCTTATCAAACGGGAAACTCCGCCAGCCATCCATGCCGTTGTGAACGTGTGGTGGTATCTGTGCTGTCCGCTTCCCTTTATCGTATGCCCCCTGATTAATCCGGGAAATCAATAATTTTCGCGACATCAGCAATGCCAGCCTGACCCTTTTTGGCACAAAGATTGTGCTGCCAAACTCGGAAAGTCAAGGAAAAGACAGTGTGGACTTTGATAGGACATCCTGTTTTTCCAGTCAGTCAAGCAGCCGTGGCTCCTGCTGCAATACGGCAACTCGATGATGGGAAGCATTGGGGCGACCGTAGTGCAGCTCTCAACCAGCCCAGACGAAAAACAACGGGCAGGGACAGGGAAGAAATGGGTGGTGGAGACGAGGCAAGGGAAAACACCAACTCCACCATCACAAAGACCATCAACCGCTTGGGAACCGCTGTTCTTCGCGCTTCCTGTTCACCATCGCATTCCGTGTCGGTATTCTCTCACTTGTCTGTGCCTTTCTCTGCACTACGCATGCGTCTCCTCTGCTTCTTGAGTGGGATGCTCCAAGCGATGCCATTACGAAACTGTTCAACACCATCCTTACAGAGTCGGAATCACCTGATTATCACGGTAGCGTTCAGCATTTTCCACCATGCTCTACAACCCGTCTGGGGGAATATCCGTTCTTTTCCCTGACGGCGTTCTCGCAGATAGTGACTTTTTGCCGGAATCTCATTTCGAGCTGGGAGATAATGGGACGTTCTCTCCTACAGAGCGGCGACTTTCAAAAAGCATGAAGCCGTATCAGTGAAGACCGTATGCTCATGTAACGCCCATATGCACCGCTTTACAGCATAAGTTAGGACGTTCCGTGGCAAGGCTCTGGGGCTGGAACGGCTGCATACCACGCAGGGAAAACAGGTTGGTCAGACCAGAGAATGTTCTTTGGTTTTGGGGGGTTGGGGGGTGGAAGCGAATGTATGGAAACGGGCTGGCCGGTTCTGCGGCAGTGCGGCGGCGGCAGATACCAAAGATAAGACAGCCGATGCCGACAGCCGCGGACAAAAGAGGTTCTGTCAATGCAAAGTACGCCTGCACGGGAAAACACAGGTGACAGCACGGGATTTTTACCTCCAGCGTGAATCTCAGACTCCTGAACTGCCACGAGCGCGGAACACCTGTCAGGCAGAAAGCCGCAAAGTGGCGCGTGACCATTGCAAGCAGGGAACGGTGGGCGGAACCAGGCAAAACAGTCAGCAAACAGAGAGCTTCCGAGTCACCCAGAGCGCACTGTCCATGAACGCAGCCACTGCAAAAGCGTCAGAGGTGATTTTTGCGACATCATCATGCATCTACCACTCATGGTGAAAACCAGCCATAAAGCCAGCTTCCCCATCCATTCAGAACGGGGGACAGGCTTTCTATGGGGAAACTGTGGCGAACGGACTTCTGCTGCGGTGAAAGCGGCTTCCATCCTCATCGATGAACAAACAATCGCCCGTAAGCGACAGAACGATAGCTCCCCCTCCGCTTCTCCCAGACAGCCAGATGAAAGGCAAAAAGACAGCTCCAACCACCACACTGCTGCTCCCTCGTCCGACTCCGTCCAGAACGATACGGCTCAGATACCGGAAAGAAAGCGGCCGCCCTGTGGTAAAAGCGCGAATTCCACCCTTTACCATCCGGCACACCGCCGTAGGCGAGTGGACACGGTAAACAGCGGCTGCTGCCAAAACAGAAGAAAGGGGGAGAAGCCATGAAGCGAAGACACCTAATCTTCAATTCCATGCAGCCCGTGACGGTGTTCGTTTCAAGCTCCTGCAGATTGCCTTCGCGATGAGAGAAGCATTTGGAGCGAAAGTGGAAACTCCATCTCATGCGTGAGCGTATCACAGGAAGTCCTCGCCCATGAAACTCATGCTGGAAAAGTATGCAAAGCGAATATGGCATAGAGAATCCGTTAATGTGCTGCTCGCCATCAATTCAGGTGGGAACTGGCGGCACGCTGGGAAGACGTGTCCATGCCCTGCATCCCCGAACTTCCCTGAAAGTACAGAGAGTGGAATCCATCAAACAGGTTGCAAAATACTGGAACCGCCTTCGCAGCGGCAGAAACAAAGGGCTGGGGACTTAAACAGCGTGATTCAGTCCCACAACTACGGCGGCGGTTTCCTGACTATGTGGCAGGACGTGGGGAAAAAATACACCGCTGAACGGCAGAGGAAGCTTCGCAAAGGGACAAATCAGCGGAAGAGTCACCTACACCAACCCTGTTGCGGTAGAGAAAAACGGGGCTGGCGGTGTCTCCTACGAGATGTTCTCATGTCCTCTTGTATCGCACAGACCCGTGACCAAAGTACAGTTTGATGATGAAACGGCAGCTATCATAGAGAAAGCTTTGGGGTATGAGTGCTGGACGTATGTGTGTACAAGCATTCTCCACTTCTTTGACTGCTCGATTTGCAAAAAAAAGGCGGTAAGGCAGGAATGCCCTGCCACGGACAGCACAGGAACAGTACAATGTGACGCAGCACATCCCTGTCCGAAGCAAAAGCAGGGGATTTGGTCTTTCCACTCATCACAATGCCGGAACCTCCATCACCCATGTGGGCTGATGGGAAATAACCGATGTACCATGCCGGAAATCCCATTGGTTACGCAGACCTGACAGGCTCCTACTGGCAACAGCACCCGCCGGAGCCGGACGAATCAAACAATAAGAAAAGGATGAACCGATATGATTCAGATTAGAAAAGAGGAAAACCAGAAAAAGCAGAAAGAAAAGAAACTGAAAATCTACAAAGTCAATACCCAAAAAAAACCGTGATTGCCCTGTGGGTGCTGCTGGCCAGTGAGCTTCCTGTTTGCCGTCTATAAGAATTTCACGGCGATAGACATTCATACTGTCCATGAAACCCAAAGTAATTGGAGAAAACCATCCTCGACACCCACAAGATAGAGAATTTTGTGGAGAATTTCGGGCAGAAGTCTACTATTCATGGGAACAGATCCGCCGCTTCCATTGGAAACCGGACAAATGCTTTAAAAGGCTATCTCACCGGAGAACTACAAGCCCTGAATGTAGATACTGTCCGAAAGACATCCCCTGCATCGTCTGCCCTGACCGATTTTCAGATATGGGAAATCACAGAAGAAAAAGGAAAGCATTATTAAGTGACGGTACACACGGTGGAAACAGCGTATCACAGGGAGAATTCAGTAAAACCGTCCGTTCTGCCTATCCCAGGTGATTGTCTATGTGGACAGTTCTGGAAACCTGACGATTATCCAGAACCCGACTATCACCAACGTTCCCGTAAATCCGGCTACACCCCAAAGCGGCAGGCCAAAAGTGACGCCTGGTACGGTGATTCCATCACCACGGAGTGAAATCAACGAATTTCACTACCTTTTTCAAGCTGTACCCTACGGCAACCGCAGCGAGCTTCATATGTGAATGAGGGCGTGCTGAAACCAAAAGAATATTTTCTCCGAACTGGTGAATCCGGTCTACAACAGAAGCGGTAATCAGGCAGTGACAACACAGGTATCACAGTTTGACCTTGTGCTGGAAAAGAACGGGGGAAAAACTGGAAGGTGTGAAAAT
>VOFK01000540.1_pt1 | contig 21639 bp, 38 predicted proteins | sample 5384121 | NCBI WGS metagenome assembly VOFK01 (sample SAMN12384730, study PRJNA508395) | human gut metagenome | isolation source: healthy gut J | host: Homo sapiens | reverse complement strand
GCTCCTCCTGCGGCACAGTCGGCCATGGTCAGGAACATTCCCCCATGGACCGCGCCGTAAAGATTTCGATTCCAAGTGGTAAGGTCAGCCTCCACGACAGCATGGTCCCGTTCCATCTTGGTCAGCTGAATTCCATTGTGCAGCATGAAGGAATTTTTTTTGGTTGGTATCATTGACCATTGCCTGAAAATCCATGGAGCCCTCACTTTCTCGGTCGTTTCGATCACTTATAAAAAGAATAAAGGTTACGCCATTGTTATAACGGTCCAGATCGTGATCCCGGCGCAGTTCTTCACACCGGGCAAAGGCCTGGCGTGTGGCTTCCTCAAAGATGGAGAATTGTTCCCCTTTGACAAAATCCCGAATCTCTCCCTGACGTTTCAGCCGTGTGAGATATTTTCGGCTTTCTGTCCGGATTTTTCCACCCTTTCCAGAAGAACCATAGCCATGGATAATCTTCAGAACTGTACAGCCCATGGCGCGGCTGTGGTGAATTTCAAAGGTGAGACGTTTGATGGCCTGGTCAGCAAAGGGCATTCCCAGTTCCAGGTTGACTTCCCGAAGGCGGGAGGAATATCTTGGCCCTTTCATAATTATTTGTCGGTGAACTTTCGGCACTGTTCCAGGAAGAAATCAAAGATTTTTTGTCCATCTGGTTCTCCGTTGGTCCCTGTCATCTGTTCAGGGTGAAACTGAACGGTCCAAATGGGCAAACTGCCGTGCTGCATGGCTTCCACGACGCCAACCGCGTCCCAGGCTGTGGCGTACAGGCCCTGGCCAAACTGCCGGTTGGCTTGGTGGTGAGAACTGTTGACCAGGATTTCCTGTCCGTAGAGATCACCCAGCATGGTCATGATGGACAGGCGCACTGGATGGGGTTCGATTTTTCCCCTCCGAAGTCTGTGCGTGCACCTCCAAAAGAGCTGGGGATAAATCCTGATAGATGTTTCCCCCAGAGCAATGTTCACCACCTGATGTCCCCCGACAAATGCCCAAGATAGGCTTATTTTCACAGACACACCGGTTCACCAAAGCCAATTCTACTTTGTCTCTGGGCAGATCAATTTCACGGGACCCCAAATCAGACTCACCAAATTCCGAAGGATCGACATCTCCCCGCCAGCCAAAAATTAAACCGTCGAAGTCCATCTCCGGATCAGGACAGTGAAAAAGACAATGCCTCACCGCCGGCTTTCTCCACGGCGGCTTCATACAGGCCGCTGCTCTCAGGAGAGCGGGAAATCAAAATGCGAGGTTTCAAAAAAGGACATGCCTCCTTTGATTCATTCCAGCCAGAGACTGTATATTTTTTTTTTATATCACAACTCTGCCGTTTTTGGAAAATCTTTTTCATTTAGTACGGCAAAGACGCACCGAGGATTCGGTGCGCCTTTGCCACGGGACCAGCGAATCCTTCGCTGTCGCGTCAGTTTATCTTAGTACATTGCGCCGCTCATATCACCTGCAGGCATCCCAGCACCTGTGGCGGAGGGAGGTGCCAAACGGTCACCGACCAGTGCTTCCGTGGTCAGCAGCATAGCAGAGATGGAAGCGGCATTCTCCAGGGCGGAGCGGGTTACCTTGGTGGGGTCCACAATGCCGTTGGAAATCATGTCACAATAGACTTCCTTGTATGCGTCAAACCCATATCCGACCTCACCGCTGTTCTTTACCTTTTCCAGGATCACGGAGGCATCCAGGCCAGCGTTGGTGGCGATCTGACGGAGAGGTGCGGTCAGAGCCCGGCGATGATCTGCACGCCGGTCTTTTTCGTCTCCTCCACGCTGTCAACCAACTTCTCAATCTCGGGAATGGCATTCACGTAAGCGGTTCCGCCGCCAGCAACAATTCCCTTCTTCCACCGCGGCGCGGGTAGCGTTCAGAGCGTCTTCAATCCGGAGCTTCTTCTCCTTCATCTCGGTCTCGGTAGCGGCACCCACCCGGATCACAGCAACACCGCCGGCCAGACGGGCCAGACGCTCCTGCAGCTTCTCACGGTCATAATTCGGAAGTGGAGCGTTCAAACTCGTTGCGGATCATCTGGGTGCGCTCCCCGATGGCTTCCGGAGCTCCGCCGCCATCGACAATGATGGTGGTCTCCTTGCCTGCCTTCACCTGACGAGCCGTTCCCAGGTGCTCCATAGAGGTGTTGTGAAGCTCCAGACCGTAGTCGCTGGAAATCACGGTGGCGCCGGTCAGGATGGCGATGTCCTGGAGCATTTCCTTGCGGCGGTCGCCGAAACCAGGGGCCTTTACGCACAGCACATTCAGGGTGCCGCGGAGTTTGTTGACCAGCAGGGTGGAAAGTGCTTCGCCCTCCACGTCTTCCGCCATAATCAGCAGCTTCTTGCCGGACTGGATAACCTGCTCCAGGATAGGAATGATTTCCTGGATGTTACTGATCTTCTTGTCGGTAAGGAGGATCAGAGGATCGTCCAGAACGGCTTCCATCTTTTCCGTGTCGGTTAGCATGTAGGGGGACAGGAAACCACGGTCAATCTGCATGCCCTCAACCACTTCGCTGTAAGTTTCAGCCGTCTTGGACTCTTCTACGGTAATGACACCGTCAGAACCGACCTTTTCCATAGCCTCGGCGATCAAGGTGCCGATCCTTTCATCGCCGGAAGAGACCGTACCAACCCGGGCAATGTCCTCACTGCCGTTGACAGGCTGAGAATTCTTCTGAATGGTCTCCACAGCGACCTTGGTTGCCTTTGGCCATTCCCTTGTTCATCACAACGGGATTGGCGCCTGCTACCAGATTTTTCAGGCCTTCGTGGATGATGGCCTGGGCCAGGAGGGTGGCGGTGGTGGTACCGTCGCCGGCCACATCGTTGGTTTTGGTGGAAACTTCCTTTACCATCTGGGCGCCCATGTTTTCAAAGGGATCTTCCAGTTCAATTTCCTTTGCAATGGTGACACCGTCATTGGTGACCAGGGGCGTGCCATAGGCTCCACAGGACCACATTGCGGCCCTTCGGACCGAGCGTTACTTTGACAGTATTGGCCAGCTTGTCAACACCGCGCTCCAGTGCCTGACGAGCTTCTTCCCCATAACTAAGCATCTTTGCCATAATATATGTTCTCCTTCCGATCTGCGGTCAAAATTAGTCTTCCATTACCAATTGCCACGACGTCGCTCTGCTTGACGATGGTCAGCTGTTCGCCGTCGATTTTCACTTCGGTTCCCATGTACTTGCTGGTGATGACTTTGTCGCCGGGCTTCAGGATCATGGTCACTTCTTTTCCGTCAACCAGACCACCGGGGCCAACAGCGACGACAACAGACAGGTCAGGGCTTCTCCTTCGCGGCTGCGGTCAGGATAATGCCACCCCCTTGGTGGTTTCTTCTGCTTCCAGACGCTTGATCACTACGCGGTCGGCCAGAGGTTTCAATGTCATGTTGGGTTCCTCCTTCAAATGTATGTTCAAATGGTGTTCACAAACTTTTAGCTTAGCACTCTTTTGGTTGAGTGCTAATTCAAGTATTATAATACCCTTCCCTTGCCAATTCCGCCCAACATTGAAATTTCTGAAAAGAAGAGAAAAATTCATATTCATTTTTTGTGCATTTTTCAGAATCCTGAGATTTGAAAGGGATTAAGTAGCGCTCTTCTTTTTTTTTTCATGGTACTGGAAGAGATCACATTTTATCATACCATTATATAATTTTTCTTTTTTTTTGTCCGCTGTTCGCCCAAAGGTCCGCTCAAATTCAGTATGAGAGGAGAGAAGGTTGATGCGCCACCCAGTTGGCAGTCCCTGTACTGCCCTGCCAAAATCTCGGTACAATCCCTCGGCTTCCGTTTTTCCATCAGCCGTTCTCCATAGGGCGGATTGCTGACGATTCGTCCATAAGGCTCCTTTCTGGAAAAGGCTCTGGCATCGGCGAGAAAAACCGGACAATCTCCTCGACCTCCGCTTTTTCCGCATTTTTCCCGGGCAATCTGTACAGCGGCGGGGTCAATATCTCCTCCCCAAATCTCGTAGTTTCCATGATACTCCAGGTCCATGGCTTCGCCTGCACCGTCTACCCAGACCCGGGAGGGAAGCCAGGTCCATTTTTGGGCGGAAAACCTCCGGTTTTAATCCAGGCGCCCGGTTTTTTGGCGATCAGAGCGGTCACCATCTCCTCGCCGAGAAGCGCCGTCTTCCTGCTCGACGACCTGGGCGTGTCGCAGCCCCTGGACCAACAAGTTCAGCGAGGTCGGCATCGGACAGTTGGCGACCTGGTTGGCGAGTCCGAGGAGGATCTGCTGCGCATTGATGGCATCGGCGCCAAGGCGATCGAGGAGCTCCCGTGACGGCCTCGAGGCCCACGATCTGCTCTACATCCTCGAGAACAACGACGACGTTGCCGACGAGGAAGACCTCTCGCAGCTGCTGCAGATGGTCTTTAGCCCCCGACGGTCCGGACGATATCTTGCTGGGCACCTCCGCTCCGACGCATCACGCCGACGCCGACGAGGAGCTCCTGGGCGCCCCGGATCGACGACAAGAAGGCTCCCGCCAACGGCGCGATCAACGAGGACATGGCTTCCCTCGACGAGCTGCTCAACCAGCTCGTGGACACCGACGACGCCGAAGAGGCCAAGGACAACGACGAGGAGTAACTGGATTTCCGCCGTTCTAACGAACGGCGGCGACCTCATCGCTGCGCGGCCCCAGAGCTACAATCACAATCATTCAAAAGGCAGGGCATGACCAAAAAGGTCAATGCCCTGCCTTTTCATGCCACCTTGTACGCTCTGGGGGGGGCCGCTCGCTTGCGTATACTCAACCTGTTGCGTTCCGTTGATCCCTTTGGGGACGGAGGAAAACGGGTCATTTGAGGTGTGATTCGGAAGTATGCGGCAAAATCCTGATGGGTTGACCACACCGCATATGCTCAAGCGCTCTACCTGCGGGTTTGTTATCGCAAAACCCCTGTGCGCTCAGCAAGTCCAAAATTTGCCGCATACTTCCGAAAACGTCGCCGATCTACAGGTAATAGGTGAGTGCGGACAAGCGCTGGAGTGCGACGTTTCCCCAGATAAAACCGACCAAAATAAACCTGTCCCTATTTGGAAGGGAACGTTGCCCCGACAAGCACGTCGGATTCCCGGTCCGGCGGCCCGCTGTTTAAGTTTGTCGCGAGTTCCGCACGCAAAGGGAAAGCACCTTTAATGTGCTTTCCGTCTTGCGCAGGACACTGTAGAGCAGCAAACTTAAACAGCGGGCCGCCCGGACCGGGATCCGCCCATGCGCGCAGAAGGGATTCCTCTTTGTGTAGGGTTTGCGAAATATGCCAATTTTGGGATACGCCCGGCGGCGTGGTCTGTTGACGGCACAGCTAACGCCACGTATCCTAATCGAACTGCGTGTTTCGTAGGGGGATGCTGACCCCTCGATTCAAAGCCGTTGCACTTTACAGAAAAGCTGGAATCATTCGAGAAGGAGTACGCTTTGCCTACTATTAACCAGCTGGTTCGCCAGGGCCGTCGTTCCGTGCCCCAAGAAGTCCAAGAACGCTGCCCTGCAGCACAACTCAAGCGCGGCGTGTGCACCCGCGTCTTCACCACGACGCCGAAGAAGCCGAACCGGCTCTTTCGAAAGGTCTGCCCCGTGTTCGCCTTGTCAACGGCATGGAAGTTACGGCCACATCCCCGGCAGGGCCACAACCTCCGCAGGAGCACTCCATGGTGCTCGTCCGCGGCGGTCGTGTCCGTGACCTCCCCGGTGTCCGTTATCACGTCATCCGTGGCGGCGTTACGACTGCTCTCCGAACAAATGGGAACCGCAGTGCGGGCCCAAGTTCCCCAAATAAGTCAAGCGCCCGCGGGCCGCTAACGCCCCCTGCCGAAAAGCGCACGTTTTGGATAACCTCGCCGAACCGCCCCGAAGCGCGCAGGTAACAGAAAAGGAGATTTCACATGCCGCGTCGTGCAGCAGCAGTCCGCCGCGAAGCAGCCGGACGCAAAGTTCAACAACCGTCTCGTCACGCAGCTCATCAACAAGGTTCTGCTCGACGGCAAGAAGTCATCGCCGAAGAACATCGTCTACGGCGCCCATTCGACCTGGTCCAGGAGAAGACCGGCGAGGACGACGCCTCCACCGTGTTCAAGAAGGCCATGGACAACGTCCGCCCCACCCTCGAGGTTGCTCCCTTCCAAGCGTGTCGGCGGCGCCACCTACCAGGTCCCGACCGAGGTCAACTCCCGCCGTTCCACCACGCTGGCTATCCGCTGGATCGTCGGCTTCTCCCGTGCCCGCAAGGAGCGCAGCATGGCCCAGCGCCTCGCCGCAGAGATCATGGACGCTTCCAACGGCCTGGGCGCATCCATCAAGAAGCGCGAAGACCTCTACAAGATGGCAGAATCCAACCGTGCATTCTCGCACTATCGTTGGTAGGAGTGGGCAAGGAACTAACATGGCAAGAAGACCCCACTTAAAAGATACCTGCAACATCGGCATCATGGCCCACATCGATGCAGGCAAGACCACCACGACCGAGCGCATCCTCTACTACACGGGCAAAACTCATAAGATCGGCGAGGTGCACGACGGCGCTGCCACCATGGACTGGATGGAGCAGGAGCAGGAGCGCGGCGTTACCATCACCTCCGCTGCAACCACCTGCTACTGGGAGAAGGACGGCAAGGAGTACCGCTTCCAGATCATCGACACCCCCGGCCACGTGGACTTCACGGCTGAGGTAGAGCGCTCCCTGCGCGTGCTCGACGGCACCGTGGCTGTGTTCGACGCAGTTGCTGGCGTTCAGCCCCAGTCTGAGACCGTTTGGCGTCAGGCTTCTACCTTCAACGTCCCCCGTATCGCCTTCATCAACAAGTATGACCGCGTGGGCGCTGACTTCTTCAACGCTATCGAGACCATGAAGGATCGTCTCGACGCTAACGCCGTGGCCGCTCAGGTCCCCATGGGCGCCGAGGACAACTTCTGGGGGCGTCATCGACCTGGTTACCATGACCGCATGGGACTTCAAGGCCGACGACAAGGGCATGACCTACCCCGAGCCGATGGACGAGATCCCGGCTGAGTTCGCCGACATCGCTGCCACCAAGCGCGAGGAGCTCCTCGACGCTGCTGCCAGCTTTGACGACGAGCTCATGGAGAAGATCCTCATGGAGGAGGACTTCACCGTCGAGGAGCTCAAGGCTGCTCTGCGCAAGGGGCGTTCTGGCCAACGAGCTCAACCTCGTCTTCGTGGGCTCCGCCTACAAGAACAAGGGGCGTTCAGGAGCTGCTCGACGCTGTCGTCGACTACCTGCCCAGCCCGCTCGACGTCGAGGCCGTCACCGGTACCGATCCGGACACCGGCGAGGAGATCGAGCGTCATCCTTCCTTCGACGAGCCCTTCTCCGGCCTGGTCTTCAAGATCATGACCGACCCGTTCGTTGGCAAGCTTACCTACCTGTCCGCGTTTACTCCGGCCGCGCCGAGTCCGGCTCCTACGTTGTCAACGCTTCCAACGGTCAAGCGAGCGCGCTCGGCCGCATCCTCGAGATGAATGCCGCCGAGCGTATCGACCGTGACGACGCTGCCGCTGCCGGCGACATCGTCGCTTGCGTCGGCTTCAAGAACTCCACCACCGGTGACACCCTGTGCGCCGAGGGCAAGGAGATCGTCCTCGAGAAGATCGAGTTCGCTAAGCCCGTTATCGACGTTGCCATCGAGCCCAAGACCAAGGCCGAGCAGGACAAGATGTCCCCTTGGCTCTGACCAAGCTCGCCGAGGAGGACCCGACCTTCCAGCGTGTCCACCAACCATGAGACGGGCCAGACCATCATCGCCGGCATGGGCGAGCTGCACCTCGAGATCATCATCGACCGCCTGCTGCGCGAGTTCAAGGTTGACGCTAACGTTGGTAAGCCCCAGGTTGCCTACCGCGAGACCGCTGGTCACGACGTCGAGAAGGCTGAGGGCAAGTTCGTCCGTCAGTCCGGCGGTCGCGGTCAGTACGGCCATGCCGTCATCAAGCTCGAGAAGATGGAGGAGGGCTTCGGCTACGAGTTCGTCAACGCTATCGTCGGCGGCGTGGTTCCCAAGGAATACATCCCGTCCATCGACAAGGGGCATCCAGGAGGCGCTGAACACCGGTGTTATCGCCGGCTTCCCGGTCTCGACGTCAAGGTCACCCTGTTCGACGGTTCCGCCTTACCACGAGGTCGACTCCTCCGAGGCCGCCTTCAAGATGGCCGGTTCTATGGCTTTCAAAGGACGCCCTCAAGAAGTCCGATCCGCAGCTGCTCGAGCCGATCATGGCTGTCGAGGTCGAGACCCCCGAGCAGTACATGGGCGACGTTATGGGCAACCTCTCCGGTCGCCGCGGCAAGATTGAGGGCATGGAGGATCGCAAGAACAGCAAGCTCATCCGTGCCAAGGTGCCGCTCGGCGAGATGTTCGGTTACGCTACCGACCTTCGCTCCCAGACCCAGGGCCGTGCATCCTACACGATGCAGTTCGACTCTTATGAGCCTGCGCTCAAGTCCATCGTGGACGAGGTCATGAGCAAGAACGCCTAAGTTCGAGCAACCCGTTAAGGCGTAATCCGCGAGAACATCTCTCGCACTCTTTGGAGGTTTAAGTTGGCTACCCAGAAGATTCGCATCCGCCTCAAGGGATACGATCATGAGATCGTGGATCAGTCCACGCGCCTCATCGTCGATACCGCCCAGAAGACCGGCGCCTCGGTTTCGGTCCTGTCCCCTGCCGACCGAGCGCAACCTGTACGCGTCTCCGCTCGCCGCATGTGAACAAGGACTCCCGTGAGCAGTTCGGAGATGCGCACCCACAAGCGCCTCATCGACATCTCGACCCCACCTCGGGCACCGTTGATTCGCTCATGCGTCTCGACCTCCTCGCTGGCGTCGACATCGACATCAAGCCAAGCGATATCGCTTCATAAAGTTTATAGAGCCCCGCTGCCATCTTGGTAGCGGGGCTCTTTGTTTTGAATGATGGGTTTGACCGCCTGGTAGTGCTGCTGAGCAGGCTGCGGTGCCCTATTCGCTCAAGGGGCGCAGCGATGCCTCCTCAAAATGGAAGGATCGCAAGCCGTCTTCCGTTTCGATACACGCGCGACCATAGGCATCGACCGTTTGAAAGATGCCGCGTGCCAGTTCGTCTTCGGCGGGGAGCGGGCGATAACGTGCCCCCAATCCAATTGAGGTGAGTGACATATTTGCCGGACGGGCGAGCGGTCCGCCGCGTTTTCTTCCATGGCGTTAAGACGCTCTGCCCAGGCATCTACCAGCGTCTATAACTGCGTGATAGACCCATCGAGGAGAGCATGTCGACGGCGGGAACGTTCTGTTGAGGTTCCTGACAGGCCGATTGCTGGCAGGCCGCCATCGGGAACCTCCGCGGGCACATAGTCACGTTAACGCCGATGACAGACCGCAAAGGGTTGCCTTCGTTATCGCGTGCGGCCTCGACCAGAATGCCGGGCCGAGTTTGCGTCCACGCGCGACCAGGTCGTTGGGCCATTTGGAGGCCAATCTCGTTTGCAAGACCCTTGTTTCGAGTGCCTCGAGCACCGCTAGTCGCTGACGGCGGCAAAAGACCAGGAGAGAACTTTTGCGGGATTAACGCATGGCGCAGGACAATCGAAAGCAATAAGTTGCCGACGGTTGAGTCCCACTTGTGCCCGCGCCGACCGCGTCCTGCTGTCTGAGCCTCGGCGGTAAGTCCGTGCGGTGCTTCCCCTGTTTTCCTGCTGAGCAGGGTCATTGCTGGTCGATCCGGTTACGTCGACCACTGTTAAACGTAATCCAAAAACGGCAGCTACCTCTAAGTTAATAAGGCAACGCGCAATGGTGTCGAGATAGACACAATGTGAAGCCTTGTCGCATTTGGACAATTTAATGTTAACACGTCAACAACGACTGAAATGTGTTGTCCCCTTGGTCGATGTAAACACGTCAACAACTCAAGGAGGTTAGTGATGGACACGATTCTGGAACAGGTTCGGCACTTCCTGAGCGCAGTGTTTCCACGACGAGCGTCCTGAGTTCCTCGATACCGGATGAGTGGGATTTTTACCGCACAGGTATCAAGAGCCGCCACGTTCGCAATCGCCGAGTCACTTGACGACCTTGCCGTAAGTGGCGAGCGGCACCCAGGTGTTCGAATCGACGCGTTAAAGTTGATTCGATCGTCGCTCGACGACGACGGTGACCACCTTGTTCCTCCGCTGAGGCGTGCCGTTGCTGAGCGACCAGGCGCGACGTGCCCCCTGCCTTCGATGTCGGCTTGTGCCGGGGTTCTGGCTTGCGTGCTCGCTGAGGGGCTATATCGCCCGCAGTCGCGCCGAGCGCGTGCTTGTTGTTGCTGCCGAGCAGATGACGCGCGCGTCGACTGACCGAGTCAAAGCCACCTGCGTTTTTTTTGGCGATGGGGCAGGCGCCGCAGTGGATTGAGGCTGGGGGAGACAGTCCCCTTGCCGTTGAGCTGACGGCGCCCGACGTCGAGACGTTGCGCGTTCCCGGTCTGGTCGGTACTGCCGTTTAAGGCTTCCGCAGATATGCTGAGCGGCTGGTCCATGAATTTGCTTCCGCCGCGAAATTGCCTGGCGTCAACGCCATCTGCGACACGGTCCATAAAGTCCTCGATCGATGCGGGCATTTTGGTCGAAGACACGATCATTTTATTCCATCAGGCTAACAGGCGAATCCTGAGCCAAGGCGGTCAAGCGCTGGGCGTGCCGAACGAGCGCGTGGTTCAAATGTTGCACGAGAGACGGCAACATTTCGAGCGCATGCATTTCCTGCTTGCCCTCGACCGGCTGGCAAACGCCGGTGCACTTCAATGGCGACACCATCGCCTTGGTGACGGTTTTAGCGCCGGTCTGATATATAGAGGTGGTTATCTGCTTCGTTGAAGCGGTAGTCGCACATGGGGAAATAAAAACGCCCTCCTTAGGGCACAACCAAGGAGAACTACCATGGCAGATGAAGACCTTCGAGCGCGTTTGCGACGTTATCCGCGAGACCGCCGGTGCCCGAATGTGTCGAGATGAAGCGAGTCCACGCTCGAGGAGATTGGTCTCGACAGCCTGGGCACCGTCAGAGATCCCTCGTTGCCGTCGAGGACGGGTTTGGCATCCAGCCTCGGTGAGAACCCCAAGACGGTCGCGAGTTCAGCCGCCGATACGGTCTTTGAGGCATTGAGAAGAAGATGCTCAAGACTCCTCTCTCGCGATCTGCTCGGCATCGAAAGCCCGTGTTCCGGCGGTACGCCTGGATTGCCGATGCCCGCTGGCGTCCGCAGTGTCCGAGGCGGGTGGCTTAGGCATCATCGCAGTCATGAACGCCGACGCCAACTGGCTTCGGCACCAGATGTCCATGCGAGCTGCGCGCCAAGATGATGTCTTGGCGTGAACGTCATGCCTGGCGAGCCCGTTTGCCGACGAGGCTTTAACAGGTCGTGTGATTGACGAGCGAGCCGGTCGTCGTGACGGCGCCGGCAACCTGCCGCGCTACGCAAGGCGTGGAACGGTGGGCATCATATCATCCTGGTCGTTGCCTGGTGCTGGCGCGCCCCTCGTGGCACGTCGTGGAGCCACGGCGGTTGCTGCCGAGGGTACCGAATCGGCGGCTATACATGGCATCCCCTCGACGATGGCACCGGTGCCGCGGTGTCGTCGATGGCTGGACATTCCCGGTCGGCTGCTATTGCTGACGGCCGCGGGCGCGGCGGCTGCCTTTATGCTGCCGGTGCGGGTGGCCGCGGCTGGTCGCAGACGAGTGCACTGGGTCTCGAGCAGTACAAAGAGATGGTCCTGAAGGCCAACGACATTTCGACGCGTTTCTGCGACCAGGTCGCTCGACGGACATCCAGTGCACGCGCCCTCAAGAGCCCTTCACCAACGCCTATGCTAAGAGCCGGCGGGTTCCGCGCGGCGCCGAGGCTCAAAAGTTATGGGGAACCGGTGCGCTGCGTAAGGCCGCCAAGACGGCAACTACGAAGAGGGTTCACGTTTTTGTGGCGGTTAGATTACTGCCACGGCATGGTCAACGAGCAAGAGCGCACGCGAAATCGTTGACGACCCGGTTGTCGATGCGCCGAGCACGTCCTAACCAGAAGGGTGCGTGCGCATGGTGGCGTAGCGTTTTTGTTTGCCGGCCAGGGTGCCCCGCACCTGCGATGGGCGATCGATCTGATCGAGGAACATCGCGCCGGCGGCCGCCGAGGTGTTCGCCATTGCCGATGAGGTGCGCCTGGGGACGAGCGAAACGGTGCCGGAGCGCGCCTCCGAGGAGGGAGCTCGCACTGGTAATGCCGCGCAGCCTGCGTGTTCGTTCCTTGACTCACGGGCAGCGGCTGCCGCACTGCGCGAGCGCGGCGTGCCTGACCGCCTGTGCGGGATTCTCGCTGGCAGGTCGCCGCGCTTCACGCTTTGCACGAGCCGCTCCATTACGCGCGAGCGGAAGCTCGTGAGCTCAGCGAGCGCGCGCGTGCTACGGTCGCGCCGCTGCTCGTGAGCGTCCACCGCGGTATGCGCGCCGTCATCAAAGCTTGATGCGGCTGTCCATGCATCGATACCCGGCTGCGCAGGCCGAAGCGAGGATTGCTGGCCGGTCAACTACAAACTAGCCCGCAGCAGACGGTTGAGCGCCTGAGGCGCGTGAGCAGCAGCCGACGCCTCGTAAAAGCGCTGGTGGTCGGGGCCGCTGAAAGCGTGCGTGATCGGGTGCATTCCATAGCCCTCTATATGGCCGAGAGCGCGACTGAGGGACTGGCTAGACATCCAAAGCTGCGGCCACGCGCCGTCTCCGCTGCATAATTCCGCCCATGGCAAAGCAAATATGACGGCGGCGCCCCATTCGGCGGACCCGCGAGCAGCATCGGATGTCTTGAGCCAACCGGGTGAAGGCTCATCCTGCGCTGAAGAGTCGACACGCTGGCTCTGCGGGATCAGGGTCGGACACGTTTGTTGAGGTGTTGGCCCTGGCAAAACACTGCCGGGCTCGGTCAAGCGTACGCCGAGCGTATCGCCTCGCGTGTATCAGGTGAAACCCGCCGGAGCAGGTCGCAGCTATTGCCGACGAGTCGCGGATAGTCCACAGGCCAACCCGAAAGGAAATTGTGACATGGGCAACTTGAAGCGCTCGAGCGCAACGACTCACGCGTCGCGTGGCACGGTCACGTAAGGCGGCTCGGTAAAATTTTGGCCGCGCCTGCGCTGTCGGTCTGGCGGAGACGGCTTTGGATATTGCCGTCGTTCGCCGCCGGCAGCGTCGATGCGGCGTGCGAGACGCGAAGCCTGCGAGTAGTTGGCGCCGCGGCACGCGCTATCAATGCGCGACGTGCACACCAGCATTGGCCAACGCGTGCGTGGAAGCGGTCTCAACGACTTTTGCCCCAGCTTCATGCTTCGTCAACAATGCTGGGCTCCGCGATGGCTCAAGCCTATGCGCATGGGCGATGACGCTTCGACGCGTTTGATAAAAGTTCAATCTTAATCACGACGCGCGCTCACCAAGACCTTTATGTGCTGGGGGCGCGTGGCGGCTGGTGCCGCCATTATGAGTCGGTCGGGCCTGATGGGCAATGCCTGGGCAAGCCAACGCAGCGCAAGGCGGGCGTGATCGGCCTGACCATGCTGGCGCGCGCGAGCCAGCCCATGCGGCGTACGAGTGAACGCGGTCGCCCCCGGGTTTGTCGCCGAGATAGAGCTAAGCAAAGCTCGTTTCGGTGCGTACGGTAACCGAGGACAGATTCTTTAAAGCGCATGCGCGCCCCGAGGAAGTGGCCGGCGTGGTGCGCTTTTGGCGAGTTATGGGCTGCCTGCATTACGGGCGAGGTCACGTCGACGGCGGAATGGCGATGAAACCAGGCCGAAGAACGGCTTGGATGAGAGACCATGATGAAACAGAGAGTTGCAATCACCGGTGTCGGTGCCGTGTCGCCGCTCGGCACGCCGCGCTTGCTACCGGGCGGCAATGCTGGCACGTGGCGATCGGGGCCCGATCACGCACTGATACCGATGCGTTTGCCGTCAAGGTGGCAGCCGAGGTCAAGGGCTTTGACGGCAACGAGTACTTTGGCGTGCGTGACGCCGCATCCTCGACCCTGCGTTCAGTTTGCGATGGCGGCTTTAACGAGGCGATGCGACGATGCGGGCTTTAGCGTCGCGCGCCACGATCGCGAGCGCCTGGCGTTCATGTATTCAGGCGTGGGCGGCATGTAGACACCGTCGACAAACGTCCATGGGCTGATCGCCGACCGTGGGCCCCGCCGCGCATCGCCCCGGCATGATCGCGATGATGATCCCGTAACATGGCATCGGGCAATATCGCAATCCGCCACAAGGCAAAGGGCCCGGACCCTGCCCGTGGTGACCGCGTGCGCAACCTCGGCCCATGCGGTGGCGAGGCGTTCCGCGCCATCGCTGCGGCCATGCCGACGCGAGTCCCGCGGCGGCGCCGAGGCCGCAATTATCCCCGATGTTGCCAGGCTTTACGTCCTGCCGCGCATTGACCACCAACCCTGATCCCGCGACGGCTTTGCCGCCCGTTCGATGCAGACCGCGATGGCTTTGTGGGCGGAGGGCGCCTGCGTGCTCGTGCTCGAGAGCACGGAACATGCGCAGCGCGGTGGTGCCATTTATGCCGCCGAGGTCGGCTACGGCAACACCGATGATGCCCTACTTCCCATCACGAGCCCTGATCCCGAGGCTGCCGGCATTGTTCGTGCGCGCGATCGCTGGCGGTGACCGAGGGCGACGTCAGGCCTTCCGAGGGCCTCTACATCAATGCCCACGGCACATCGACCAAGCTCAACGATTCGTCCGAGACGGCGGCATTAAGCGTGCGCGGCGAGACGGGCGCGCGCCGCGCACGTCTCGTCGACAAAGTCGATGACCGGTCATTACGATCGGTGCCACGGGCGCCATCGAGGTCATGGTCGCGCCATGGCGCCGAGCAGGGCGTGGTGCCGCCGACCATTAACTACCACACGCCCTGATCCCGCCTGCGCGATCTTGACTACACGCCCAATCGCGCGGTTCGCGCTGACCTTACCCCTGGCGCTTTCTGATCATCCCCGCTTTGGCGGACAAACGCCGCCTCATCGCGCTGCGTAGATATACACGAGGAGCTAGAGCATGGATTCCAAAAGACTTGCCGAGATAGCCGATGTTATGGAGGACCTGCGGCCTCACGCGCGTACGCGTTGAGGAGCCCGATGGCACCGCGGTCGAACTTCGGAGCGCGCGAGCGCCGCACAGCCGGTTGCCGCCCCATGCCCATGCCGAGCGCGCGGCCAACCCCAGTTGCAGCTCCCACAGTCGCGCCTGCCGCACCGGGAGCCCGCCGCGCAGACACCTGCCGCCGCACCGGAGCCCAAGGGCACCGAGGTGACCGCCCCATGGTCGGCGTTTTCATGCTGCCCCGGGCGACGGTCGGTTTGTGCACGTGGGCTCTAGCGTCGGCGGCATCGCCTGCATCGGTCGAGCCATGAAGGTTCTCAACGAGGTGATGCCGCGCGGATGATGCAGGTGCTCGAGATCTGCGGGCCGACGGCGACCCGGTGGAGTTCGGCAGCCGCCTCATGAGATCGATAGTGATATCCATGAACAAAGAAGAGCTTCTTTGCGAACTGTTGCCGCATCGTGAGCCGATGCTTTGTGGTTTCTGACGAGGCCGAGCTTGGTAAGACGAGGCCCGCAAGATCACGATTGACATGACGAGTACTTTTGTGGTGGCATTTTCCTGTCCGGTGGTCCCCGGCGATTCAGTGAGATGCTTCCGCCCAAACTGTTGCGTGCTGCTGATGGGCGATGGCGCGGCGCGACGCCGTTCTACACGAGTTCGACGCGGCGCTTTAAGCGTCCGGTGCGCCCGGGGCGACACGGTTGATCTGGTGTGTGCACCATCACCGGCGTGCGCGCGCCGTTCCGCTTTGCGTCGGGTACCGCAGCGCCAACGGTGAGTGTTTGCTGCCGCGCGCCGGATATGTCCTTTTGCAACTTCATGCGCAACGAAAGTCGCGGAAGGCTTCACGTTCGACAAAGTGCTTCGGCCGCCAACCGCGGCGAAGTCGCGGTCCGTGTGCTATCCGCGCGTGCCGCGATATGAGCATCAAGCACCGTCGCCGTTTCATTCCACGGCCGATGCGGACGCGCTGCACGCGGCAGTCTCTGCCGATTTGCGCATATTGCATCGGCGTGGCCCAGCGTCTTGCCGGGAGAGCTACCTCAACGACGATGCCGTGCTCACCTGTGCCGTAAGTCGGGAGCTAAAAGGCAATTCATCCCGGCTATGGCTTTTTTTCCGAGAAGGCGAGCTTCGTACGCGACTGCGACAAAGTATGGCCTGGCGTTTGTCGGGTCCTTCGGCCAAGGTGATCGACAAAGTAGCTGGGCGACAAGGACGCCGCACGTCGAACGGCTGCCGCGGCGGCGTGCCCATCACCCGGGCTGCGATTTGCTCAAAAAGTCCCGAGGAGGCAACGGCCGAGGCTGAGCGCATCGGGCCGCCCTGCGCTTATTAAAGGCGCGTGGGCGGCGGTCGCGGCATTCGTAAGGTCGAGCGCGTGGAAGATGCGGGGCAAAGGCCTTCATCGAAGCACGCCGAGGGGCCGAAGGCCGTTTTTGGCGACGGCGAAAACGCTACATGGAGAAGTTCGTCGCGCCGGCGCACCACGTCGAGGTGCAGATTATGGCCGATAAGCAGGCCATGTTTTCGCTCGGCGAGCGCGAGTGCTCGGTGCAGCGCCGCAAACCAAAAGCTGATCGAGGAGAGCCCCGCGCCGTGCCTCGACGGACACGACGATTTATTCGTGCTCGCATGCACAAGGCAGCGCGTGACCTGGCCCGTGCCGTCGGCTACGAAGGAGCCGGTACCATCGAGTTCCTGTATTCGGACGACGGCGATTTTACTTTATGGAAATGAACACGCGCTTGCAGGTGGAGCATCCGGTTACGGAGTTTGTGACCGATACCGACTTGGTCAAAGTGGCAGCTGCGCGTGGCAGCCGGCCGTGCCTCGCCCCTTTGAGCAGGAGGACGTTCCGGTCCGCAACCACGCCATGGAGTGCCGCATCAATGCCCAAATCCCGGACTTTCTGCCGTCATGCGGAACGGTCACCGCGTTGCGTGTGTGCCGGGTGGTCCGCGCGTGCGCTGGGATTCCGCCATGTTTACCGGTGCGAACGTTCCTCTCCGTACTACGACTCTGCTCGGCAAGCTCATCGTGTGTGCGCCCGCGTGACGGCGCCATTCGCAAGATGCGCTCGGCCCTGGGCGAGCTCGTGATTGAGGCGTGAGCGAAAAACAGCGAGCTTCAGCTCGACATGCTGGCAAACGACGAGTTCTTGTCGGGCATGTATCACACCGATCTGATGGGGCATCTCTATGCTGGTGAATAAGCGAAGACGGTCAGCGTCCTCCGAGGACCGATGACCGAGTCGTGCGCCGAGTTTCCCGCGCGCCACGTGTTTATCAAGTGTCCGGAGTGCCGCCGTGGCGATCGATGAGGCACGTCTGCGACAACCTCGAGGTCTGCCCTCGTTGCGGCAAAACACTTTCGCGTGAGCGGTCGCGCGACCACATGCGCATGACGGTCGACGAGGCACGTTTGAGGAATGGGATGATGCCAATCTGGCGTCGGGAGGACTTTCTCTCGTTCCAGTTTGGACAAACTCAAGCGCGGTCGAGCATTCGGGCAAGCGCGATGCCGTTGTGTGCGGCAAGGGGCAAAATCTGCGGTTGCGATACGGCGCTCTTCTTTATGGACGCCAACTTTATGATGGGCTCGATGGGTTCCGTGGTGGGCGAGAAAATCTGTCGCGCATTTGAGCATGCGACCGAGCTGGGATTGCCAGTTGTCGGCTTTACCGTTTCGGGCGGTGCGCGCATGCAAGAGGGCGTGACATCGCTTATGCAGATGGCCAAGATCTCTGCTGCCGTGAGAAAGCATAGCGAGGCGGGCGGCCTGTATATCACGGTGCTCACCGATCCCGACTGGCGGCGTAACCGCGAGCTTTGCCATGGAGGGGGCGACATTATCCTGGCCGAGCCCGATGTCCTGACGGCATTTGCCGGCCCGCGCGTGATCGAGCAGAACATGCACAAGCGCCTGCCCAAGGGATTCCAGCGCTCCGAGTTTTTGCTGGAGCACGGCTTTTGCGATGCTGTTGTTCCGCGTGGCGAGATTGCGCTCACAGTGGGAGAGCTGCTGGCGCTGCACGAAGGACACGCGCCCGGTCTGGGGGCACCGCACGAGATCGTGCATACGGGTCGCCGCGGCAAAAAGCTGGGACACTTGTTTAAGCGCTCGACGGCACCAAAAACCGCGCTCGAGATTGTCAAGCAGACCCGCTCGGCAGATCGCGCCACGGCGGGTGAGATGATCTCACTGGGCCTGGATGGTTGTGGAGCTGCACGGCGACCGTTACTTTGGAGACGACGCCGCTGTGGTGGCCGGTATTGGCTGGAAAAACGGACGCCCCGTAACGGTCATCGCCATCGAGCGCGGCACCACGACCAAAGAGCGCCGCAACTTTGGCATGGCGCATCCCGGAGGGCTATCGCAAAGCGCGTCGCCTGATGCGCCAGGCCGAAATTTGGTCGACCGGTTCTGTGCCTGGTCGATACTTCGGGTGCGTTTGCGGCATCGGTGCCGAGGAGCGCGGCGAGGCGAGGCGATTGCCCAGGAATCTCATGGAGATGAGCGGCCTTAAGACGCCGATTGTCTCGGTGGTGACAGGCGAAGGCGGCTCTGGTGGCGCGCTGGCGCTGTCCGTGGCCGACCGCATCCTGATGCTCTCGAGCTCGTGCCTATTCGGTCGTGAGCCCCGAGGCCTGCGTCCAATGAAGGAAGGATACCGAAGCGCGCGAATGAGGCCGCCGAGGCGCCGCTCACGGCCCCCGATCTGTTGGCGCTCGGCATCATCGACGGTATTGTCGACGATAAGGGGCCTGTCGCATGGGGAGATCGCCGGTGCCGTCATGTCTCGGCATTTGCAGCTTTTGACAAATTAAGGTGCGCTCGATGTCGATGAGCTCACCAATCTTCGCTATGAAAAATATCGAGCTTAAATCGGTAGCACCGCATGATGTGACAAGGGACAGTCCGCATGTCACATGGAGAAAGGCGTTCCATGCCACAAAGTCTCTAAGGCTACGTTGCCAACGACGTTGAAGTCGACCGCCATGGCTGTGGTGGACTATCTGTCCAAAAGCATGATGTCGGCGCTGCCGTTTATTGTCTGCGCGTTGTTCCGCACCGTCGCCGTCATTAGTGGGCGAAAACTTGCCAGGTCTGTGGTCTGCAGATTCCGATATCTATCGCCTGTTCTACAGTTGGCTCTATAACGCCGGCTACTACTTTTTGCCCATTTATCTTGGTTGGGCGGCCGCCCGCCAGCTCGGTTGCTCGAGCAGCTGGGCATGATGCTGGGCGGCGTATTGATTGCGCCCGATCTGCTTAAGCTCGTCGATGTCGCATCGACGACGGCGGCATCGATGACTTCCGTGTATATGGTCTGTTTCCCCGCGCCGGTCAACGATTACACGACGACTGTTATTCCGGTTCTCATCTCGGTGCCCGTGCTATGGCGAAAGTGGAGTGTTTCTTTCAGCGCGTTATCCCTCAGGCCGTGGCGTTTTCGTTCGTTCCGTTTGCGACCATGCTCGTTATGGTTCCGGTTTTCGCTGTGTATTACGGCGCCGGCGGGCAGCTATCTGGGCATGCTGTTGGGCCAACTTATGTTTATGCTTGGCAATTCCGGTGGCATCGTGTCGCTGCTCACGCTCATGGGGCTTGCCGCGGGTTGGGAGTTTCTTAAGATTGCGGGCGTCAGCAACGTTGTCCTATCGCTTGCGTACGCGCAGTTTATGAGCGTGGAACGGTTCGTGCATTCTCATTGCCGCGACAATGGCGACGTTCGCCGTTTGGGGCATGCCCTTTTGGTGCGTCGCTCCGCGTTGCGGATAAGGATGAGAAGGCGCTCATGCTGGGCTATTCAATCTCGGGCGTGCTTGGCGGCGTAAGCGAGCCGGCGCTGTACGGCTGCGGTTTTAAATATGGCAGGTGCCTGACGTGCATGGCCATTGGCGGCGCCGTCGGAGGCCTTGTTGCAGCCGTGGGCCACGTTACGGCTTATACCATCGGCATGACGAATGTCCTCATGGTCATTGGCTTTGCCACGGGCGGTATTTCGAACCTGCTGTGGTGCTGCGTTGCCGGCGGCACGGCATTTGCGGCGTCTGCGGCGCTGAGCTACTGCTTTGGCGTGGTGCCGACGAAGGGGCGAGCGACGGGGGGACGGAGCCGATTCACCCGAAACCTCGAAGAGCGTGGCCGAAGTAAGCGCGTAAACCTGTGCGACACAAGGACGATTCCTTTGCCATATTCAAGGCCGTGGCCCGTGTGGGTTGCGGCCTTTTTTGTATCTGGGGGACAAAGTGGCTACACTACAATCCGTTTGAGCAATAGATATATAGGTAGTACCGTGGGGGGCGGATGTAGATGGTCGAGTGGATTGTTAAGCGTGCGCAGGGCGACCGTGCGCGCGTGGGCACGTTGACGGGCGTTGTGTGTATTCTCGCCAATGTGGCACTATGTGCTGCGAAGGGCGCAATTGGCGTGGTTTCGGGATCGGTTTCGATCGTGGCGGATGCCATGAACAACCTGTCCGATGCCAGCTCGAATATCGTGAGCGTGCTGGGCTTTAAGCTGGCGAGCAAGCCGGCCGACCCCGAGCATCCCTTACGGCCACGGCCGCTACGAGTATCTCTCTCGGGTCTGGTCGTGGCGGCGCTCGTGCTGCTTATTGGCATCGAACTGGTGAAGTCCTCGGTGGAGCGCATCATCCACCCCGAACCTGTCGAGTTCTCGCTTGCCCTGGTTGCGGTTCTTGTGCTGTCGATGGTCGTAAAGCTGTGGATGGCGGCGCTCAACCAAAAGCTCGGCGATCGCATTGAGTCCGAGACGCTGCATGCGACCGCGCAGGATTCCAAGAACGATGTCCTTGCCACAGGCGCCGTGCTGGCATGTGCGATTGTTTCGCAGGTGACGCACATCAATCTTGACGCATGGGTTGGACTTGCCGTTGGCGCCTATATTGGCTGGAGCGGTTTTGAACTCATCCAGATACGGTGAGCCCGCTTTGGGCCAGACGCTCGATCTAAGCTGGTCAAAAGCACATTCGAGACAAGATCATGAGCTATCCCGGCGTTTTTGGGCGTTCACGATTTGATGGTTCACGACTACGGCCCGGGCAGGAAGTTCGCAAGCGCTCACGCCGAGATGGCAGCCAGGCCAGCCCGCTGGAAAAATGCGACACGCTCGATAACATCGAGCAGTCGTTTAAACGAAGACGGCATGATTGTCACGCTTCACTACGATCCATCGTGACCGACGATCCAAAGGTGGCGAGCATGCGCCTGCGCATCAATGCAATGGCTCAGAGATCGATAGTCGCCTTTCGATTCACGACCTTCGCGCTGCGTGCCGGGCCCCCACGCACACCAATGTGATATTTGGACTGTGTGCGACCCCCTCAGATTTGGACATGGATGCCGATGAGCTCAAACACGCGCTGGCACAACGGGTCGAATCGGAATATCCCAAGTCGATTGCAGATTACGATCTGCCTTCGCCGAGGCACGTAAATTGCAAGCAATACGTAATA